>Ga0116204_1001341_pt1 | contig 13770 bp, 8 predicted proteins | sample LakKivwa52mmetaG_FD_94481 | JGI IMG/M metagenome (GOLD analysis project Ga0116204, IMG submission 94481) | Anoxic lake water microbial communities from Lake Kivu, Rwanda to study Microbial Dark Matter (Phase II) - Lake Kivu water 52m metaG | ecosystem: Environmental > Aquatic > Freshwater > Lake ...
ATTCGCTCGAGCTGCGCGCGACTGTTGATTGCACCGACATCAGTGTTCTTGTCGAGCGGATTGCCGACTCGCAAACTGCGCATGCGATGCCGCAACTTCTCAATTACCTCCTCGACGATGCTCTCCTCCACGAGTAGGCGACTGCCTGCGCAACAGACTTGGCCCTGATTGACCCAAATCGCGGACACAACACCCTCAATCGCCTGATCGATCGGCGCGTCAGCAAAGATGATGTTGGGGCTTTTTCCCCCGAGTTCCAGCGTCAATCGTTTCGATGTGCCTGCGACCGCAGTGGCGATGGCGCGCCCGACATCCGTCGATCCTGTGAACGCCACCTTGTCCACATCGGCGTGGTGGACAAGTTCTCGCCCCGTCGCTCCAGCACCCGTGACGATGTTGACGACACCTCGCGGCAAATCCACTTCTTGCAGAATCTCGGCAAGGCGAAGCGCCGTCAGCGGCGTCGTCTCTGCCGGCTTGAGAACGACCGTATTGCCGCACGCAAGCGCAGGCGCGATCTTCCACGCCGCCATCAGTAGCGGAAAGTTCCATGGGATCACCTGACCACACACGCCAATCGGCTGCGGATCCGCGCCCGTGGCCGTCGGCAGCGCATAACGAAGCTTGTCGCACCAACCCGCGTGATGGAAGAAGTGCGCGGCAGCGAGAGGCACATCCTCATCTCGTGTCTCACGAATGGGTTTGCCGTTGTCCATCGTCTCGAGCACCGCGAGCTCACGAGCGCGCTCTTGAATGCGCCGTGCGATTCGGTACAGGTACTTGGCGCGCTCTAGCGCAGGCAACTTTCGCCAACTCTTGAGCGCCTTGCGTGCCGCCACCACCGCATCATTCACATCGGCCGCATCTGCCTCTGCGATCTGAGCAAGGGGCTCCTCCGTCGCTGGATTGATGGTGACAAACATTCGCCCCGACCGCGGTGCGCGAAAGGCGCCATCTATGAAAAGCCCATACTCAGGCGCGATATCGACCTTCAGCGACTCGGGCGCAGGGGAGTACTCCCACGATGGCTTCGAGAGGGTCATCTCCCTAGTATCGCATGAGTCGGGATCCAGTGATGGATATCCCCCAAGTCTCTTTCGATGGGCCTCCATTCTTCGTGAACAGAAACCGCCAATGATCTTCCCAACCATTTCCGCTTCCGTCCTACTCCTTGTACTGCAAAGCGCACCCGCAGATCGCTCACCGCTGCTGCCGAGGCCGGGCTGTGTGATGCGCGTGGGTACCTACGGCAGTGGGCCCTCCGCTGAACCGCAACTCGAGGGGGAGTTCTGGCAGTGCGGTCGCTGCCAAATCGAGGCGCCGCTGCCCGTGGGTTATCCCGCACCAACGCCGCCAGGTGCGATCGAGATCAAGGTGTATCCCTCTGTCCGCCGCGCAGAGTTCACATCAACAGGAAACTCGGGAGCGGGTTCCTTTGGCGCGTTCTGGCCACTCTTCAATCACATCAAGGAACGAGAGATCGCGATGACGAGTCCAGTTGAAATGGACTATCGCGAGATGACGCGCGAGACTGATGGACTGCTTGATGATCGAAAGGGAAACTGGACAATGTCGTTTCTGTACCGCGAAGCTGAACTCGGACCGATTGGCAAGGATGGTCAGATTGCCGTGGTCGATACGAAGCCTGTGACGGTTCTGAGCATCGGGCTCAAGGGTGCGTATGGCATGAAGAGGACGAATGAGGGACTGCGCTTGCTGCGCGAGTGGCTCGATGCGCACCCCGGCTGGACCGTTGTCGGCGATCCAAGACAGTTTTCCTACAACGGACCTGCCGTACGCAACGCAGACAAGTGGAGTGAAGTGCATCTCCCAGTCGCGCTTGCCGTGGTGAAGTGAGTGCGCCCACACCCCGCGCGTGTGCGCCGCCGACCCACGCCGTGAAATACTGCAGGTTCCCGCTACTCTCCATGCATGGCAAAGAAGGTGCTGGCGATCGACATTGGCGGAACCAATGTGAAGATACGAATCGAGTCCGATCCGCAGAAGCGGGCGTTCCCATCTGGACCGACGCTGACGCCCCAGCAGATGCTCGATGGAGTGAAGGATCTTGCGAAGGACTGGGATTACGACGCCGTATCAATCGGCTTGCCTGCACCGATCGTCAAGAACCAACCCGCATGTGACCCCGTCAATCTCGGCGCGGGATGGAAGGACTTTGACTACGACAACGGCTTTACGAAACCGGTCAAGTTGATCAACGATGCCGCGATGCAGGCGGTCGGCTCCTATGAGGGCGGACGCATGTTGTTTCTGGGGCTCGGTACTGGCCTTGGATCGTGTCTCGTTGTGCAGCATGTGATCATTCCAACGGAACTCGCGCACATGCCATTCAAGAAGGGTGGCACCTTCGAGGACTACGTCGGAAAGAGAGCGCTCAAGAAGAATGGACGAAAGCGCTGGGAACGGAATGTCCACAAGGTGGCGGAGATTCTCTCTGCAGCGCTGTTGCCGGACTATGTCGTGATTGGCGGCGGCAACGCGGCGAATCTCAAGGAGATTCCCGCCAACTGCAGGCTTGGAGACAACGCAAATGCATTCGCCGGTGGCTTCAGGCTTTGGCAGCCGGAGTGGGCGAAGTCGGTTCCTGTGTACGACCACTAAGCGAAAGAAGTCCGCCGATGCGCGGCGCGTTCGAGCGACCGATGCGCCACAGCATCGCTGAGCCGAGCAGCATCATGCCGATCGACAGCAACATCGGCAGCGTGAGAGCGCCAACCATGAATACGCCGTCATCCGCCTGACGCAGCTGCTCGCTGAACAGTCGTGCCGCACCGTATGTGATGAGGAATGCGCTTGCAATCACGCCAGGGCGGCGCGGGCGCAACCATACAAGCGCCAGCAGTCCAAGCAGCAGGGGACCGTCCGTCGCCGCCTGAATGAAGTTGTTCGGCCAGTAGGCGGTGAGCATCGGCTCGAGCCGTGCGATGACATCGGCACGGTGGTTGTATGCAGCGTCAACGATGGCGGTCGGTAGTGGCACCGATGGATCGACGAGCGGCGCAAGCGACCTGAGAGATTCCACTGGAAAGTTCGGCTCCAACACTTCCTGCGGATACTTCACCGACCACCACGGAGGACTTGCTTGCATCGATGCGGGCAGCGCCTTCCCCCACAGTTCGCCGTTCACCCAGTTCGCAAGTCGACCGAAGCAAAGACCTGGTGGCGCCGAGAACGCCATGCAGTCAATCACATGCGCGACCGAGATGCCGTGTCGTCGCGCGAACACGACGCCCGCGACCACCGTGCCGATGATCCCGCCGTGACTCGCCATGCCTCCCTTGTGAATGTCGAGGAGACCCCACCACGGCAAGCCCTCGTGGAAGGTGATGAGTAAGCGCGGTTCATAAAACACCACATGACCGAGGCGCCCGCCTGCTACGACGCCGATGATGATGTAGGTCATCAGGTCCGCGACTTGCGCGGTCGAAAGCAGAATGCGCCCGCGCTGCGCGAGCGTTCGCAGCAGCAGCCAGCAACAAAGAAACCCAAGCATGTAAGAGAGTCCGTACCACCGTACGCCGATGCCGGGCGAAATCTCGATCGCCATGGGACTCAACTGGTGCACGATGGATGCAAGCACCCCCGTAGCATCTCCACTTCCGCATGGGAACGCCAGTCGCACCATTGCAGCCGAGCGAGTTTTCTCGCCCTGAACGCGAGGGCGAGCTCACGCCCTTCTTGCGACTGCTGATCGCGGGAAACACGCTCACGACCGAACAGGCACAGGCTGCATTCGGCGTACTGATGGGCGGACAGTCACATCCCGCGGAGGTTGGCGCACTCTTGGCACTGCTCGCGCGTCGTCTGCCCACGGTGGAGGAGTTGATGGGCGTGGTGTTGGTCATGCGTTCTCATATGACCGCACTCGAGACTTCCATCGATCCTGCTCGCATCCTCGATACCGCGGGAACGGGTGGCGCGCCAAAGGCATTCAACGCCAGCACGCTCTCGGCGGTGATTGCCGCTTCGCAAGGTGTTCATGTTGCAAAGAACGGGAATCGATCGCGCACAGGTCGTGGTTCCGCAGAAGTCCTTGAGATGCTCGGCATACCGCTTGAACTCGGGCTCGAGGGTCAGCGGAGGTGCCTCGAACAAGCTCACTTTGCGTTCTGCTTCGCACCGAATCACAATCCGGCCGCCCGGCACGCCATACCCATTCGCAAGGCACTCGGGTTCCCAACCATTTTCAATCTCGTGGGGCCACTCATAAATCCCGCGCACGCACGCAGACAGGTGGTGGGGGTCTATGACCGCGCGTTCGTTCCGCTGATCGCCGAAGTGCTTCGTGAGCTCGGCACAGAACACGCGCTCGTGTACCACGGCCTCGATGGGCTCGATGAAATGACGACGGGTGCGCCAACACTCGTTGCGGAGGTGGTGCGCACTGCGCATGGGGGCTCTACCCATCTTCGTGAGGTAACGCCCGAATCGGTAGGGGTACAGCACGGAAACCCCCTTTCAATTGCGCCATCAAGTCTTGCTGATGCCGTCCGATTGTTCCGTGACGTTCTCCTTGGATGCGCCACCCCAGGTGCCATGGAGATGAGTGTGTTGAATGCCGCCGCTGCCCTGGTGGCTGGTGGTTGCGCCGAGAACCTCGCGGATGGGGCAAAGGTGGCGCGGGCATCCATCGCTTCAGGCGCCGCGGCGGCGACGCTTGATCGTCTCATCGCCGTTGCACGCGGCTGATGATGTCTTCGACCCCCTATCCTCACGGCCGAAATGCCTGAGGCATCTTCCGCCACGCCAAACGCCGAGTCCGCCGTGACTCGAGAGGCTCTTGCACTCATTCAGCAGTACGCGGCGCCACTGATCGTTTCCCTTTTCATCCTTGTCGCTGCATACTTCCTCTCCGCGTGGGGTCGGCGAATCGTTCTGCGTGCATGCGAACGAGCGGAAATCGATACGACGCTCGCGCGCTTCTTTGCCAAACTCACGCGCTGGCTGATCCTGATTGTTGCGATCACATTCGTGCTGAATCGATTTGGCTTCGAAACGGCGAGTTTCTCTGTCCTTCTGGGCGCCGTTGGTCTTGCGGTCAGCCTTGCTTTCCAAGGAACGCTTTCGAACTTCGCCGCTGGAGTGATGTTGATGGTGTTTCGTCCGTACAAGATCGGCGACACCATTCAAGCCGCAGGGCAGATCGGGACCGTGGATGAGATAGATCTGTTCTCGACGACGATCGACACCGTTGACAATCGACGGATCTTCGTTCCGAACAGCATGATCTTCGGTGCGGTGATCACCAACAACAGTGCTCACCCTCTTCGACGGGTCGAAGTACAAGTAGTCCTTCAGCATGAGGTCGATTCCGAAGCCGCACGCATGGCGCTCGTGCGGGCGGCGCAACGGGTGCAGGGGCGTTCTGATGAAGCTCCCGATGCGTTCATACATGACATCACTGCGCTTGGTGTTGTCTGGTTGGTGTATGTGTGGGGACCATCCGCAGACGTGGTGAAGTTGCGCCGCGACCTCCTCCGCGAAGTGCATCAGGGCGTGCGGTCAGCGAATCTGTCATTCGCAGTTTCCAACAACTTGCCAGGAACCTGAAGTTTGGGTTGATTGAGGAAGCCGCGCTCCGCCGCGCCCTACCTTTCGGTCATGTCACGCCGAACGGGGGGTGGACATGTGCGCCGCGTGCTGCTGTTTCCAATTGCCACGCTCGCGCTCTTCTGCGGCTGCTGGAGCGGCGCCTTGTTTACCTCGACGTCAGGGGGACTCGCTGTGGTCTCTCTTGTCGCTGCGACATGGGTGCTCGGCTGCGGGATGTTTGCAAGGCGTTCGATTGGTCTTTGGGCATTCATCCTGCTGTGCGCACTCGGTGGTTGGCTGTCAGTCCTTCGTGATGCGGTGCAGTGGGATGAGGTGTTGGCGAGATGTGGAACGGCTGACTTCACGCGGCGGCGGCTGGTGCATATTGAAGGGATCGTCATCTCCACTCCTCGCACCGATGAGCGAGCCTTCCGCCGTGAACTGAGTGCGTGCGGAGCACTCGATGAAGATGTCCTGGCCCGCTTTGTCCCGAGCGAGCCATCCACACGCTTCCTGCTTCATGCCGAATACTCCATCAGTGAGACCAAGCCAGCTCGTGTCGACGCACTCATGCAGGTCGTTGTATCTGGGAGTGAGGTTCCATGCACTCCAGGTGAACGCATCCGCGTCCACGGCTGGCTGGGTGGATTCGGTCCACCGAGGAACCCGGGCGGATTCGACATGGTGGGATGGGCCCGTGATCGCCGTATCGCCGGATCGCTGCAGGTTGAATGCGATGAACTGATCCATTCAGCGGGGCAGGCGCACACCGTTGAAGCGTGGGTGGCGCGGTGGCGTGGGGCAGTTGACAACTCATTGCAGCGCGTTGTCGCAAGCGAACATCTTGATGCATCGGCCCTCGTGGCTGCATCCACAACAGGCGCTTCGCTTCCGGGACTTCGGAGCGTTGCCCGGACATTCGCGGCGTGCGGCATTCAGCACCTTGTGGCAATCTCTGGTTTCAACTTTGCCGTGCTGTCGGGCGCCGTTCTGTGCTGCCTTGGGATCTTTCGCACTCCGCCCCGCATCGTGAGTATTGCGCTGCTTGGACTTGCTGCGCTATTTGTGCTCTCCATCGAGCCCGAAGTGTCCTCGCTTCGCGCCGCATGGATGGGTGGATGTGTCGCACTGACAGGTGTTCTTGGTCGGCGGGTGCCGTTCTCGGTTGTGCTTTCGATCAGCCTCGGGCTGTTGCTGATCGCAGATCCGCTCTCAGCGCATGATCCGGGACTGCAACTGAGTTTCGCGGCAATCCTCGGACTCCGTACTGGGGCCGAATCTGTGCAGTGGTGTATGCACCGTCTCCTTGCGGGACCGCATCTCACGATGGTGTTGCTTCGCCGTGCGCTGCAGCCGCTCTGGGCCGCGATAGGAGCGTGGACCGCAACATTGCCCGTGATATGGATGCACTTTGGTTCGGTTCCACTCCTGTGCATTCCATGCACACTACTCCTGTCGCCTGTCTTTGCATTGATGGTCGTTCTTGCAAACGCAGCGGTCGCGCTCGACCCCATCTGGCCGTTGGGGGGATATGTGGTCGGGCAGGCGGCAGTGCTTGATGCGCGGGTCGTGCTGTGCGTTGCTCGTGAGACTGCGCGGTGGCCTGGAGCACTTCCAACGCCGGCTCCTGGTTGGACTCTGAGCGATGAGATCACATGGCGCGCTCGGATCGACATGCTTGACGTGGGTAACGGTTCATGCCATTTGATTCGTTCAGGGCAGGCCTGCGTCCTCTATGACTGCGGCAGTCTTGGGGCGACCGCGGTCGGATCGCGAACTGTTCTGCCCGCTCTCTTTGCTCTTGGCGTTCAGCGAATCGATTGTGTCATCATCTCCCACCCGAACCTCGATCACTTCGGCGCACTCCCCGAGATTGTGAAAGGCATCGATGTGGGAGAAGTTGTCGTGACAGATGCATTTCTTCGCTGGTCTGACAGAGATGATGGGCCCGTCGCAGCCGCTGTTCGCACGGTGGGAGAAGCATGTGTGCCCATTCGCTGCATGCGGGCTGGGGATGTCACATCGGTTGGCGCGGTCAAGCTCTCTGTCCTGCATCCGTCTTGGGACGACCCGGCGCTCGATGCAAACGATGGAAGCTTGGTCGTGCGTGTCGATGTGGAGGCACTTTCCATTCTCATGACTGGCGATCTTGCGCGAAAGGGCTGCCCACGCGTGCTCGCATCGGGTGGGGAAATGCTTCAGGGCATACACCTCGTTGAACTACCGCACCATGGGAGCTTCCAGCCTGCGGCGGCGGCTCTTGTTGAACGGATCCGTGCACCGATCATTCTCCAATCCACAGGTCAGCAGCGGTGGCGAAGTGATCGCTGGAAGGACTTGCTTGACGATTCACTTCGACTGGTGACAGCACGGGACCGCGCGTGTGCAGTGCTCCTCGACGACAGTGGTCGTCTGCATGTGGGGCGGTGGGAGGGTGACCGCTACGGATGGCATGCGACGGATATTCGCCTGCCGAACGCGTGGAACTCAGTTGGTGTTGATGAGCAGGGGCCGCGTGAGAATCACTGTGTCACCGACTGGTCCATTGCCAGCCTCTTCGACTTCGATTTCAAGCGCACCCGCGACGATTGGCAGCGCAATCGAAAGTCGGGGATTGTCGGCGGACATGGGCTGACGGAGCAGTTCCTTTGTGCCCTGCCGAACAACCAGCACAACATCGCCCCATCGACGCAGTGCGTGTGGAATCTCGGCTGTTGCCGACAATGTGGTGAACCCCTCGGGGACTTCGTAGACGAGCCGTATCGGCCCCCGAAGTGTTATGGTCGCCGCCGCGAGGGGGGCGCTCGGCACATCTGCGACCTGCGGCAGTTCGCGGTGTGCGCGCGGAAGCGACGCAGCAGTTGGTTCTCCCAAGCGAGGCGTTTGATCGGCAAGCGATCGAAGCCGCGCGGGTTGCAATGCGACGCCCTCGATGTCATCGGGCATCAGCGGCAAGTTCGACTTGCCCGCGACGAGCGTGAGGCCTCGCAGTGCAAACCCCCCAGCAAATCCTCCGTCGATCCGTGCCGCATCGAAGACCGACCCATCGTCGAGCCACACTCGTATGGGACCGCCCTTCTGCTCCGCGTGCACGAGCGCAACTGCCGCAATCCGATCCACTGGCACTGGCTGAACGCTGCCCTGAACCTCCATCTCGACCTCGGTACCGACCGACTTCACAAACCCACTGACTCGGTCGCCATTGCGAAGCAGGATCACATCCGAATCGGAAGCTGTGAGCGTGCGCTGCAGTGGTTCGAACTGGATCAGTGCAGTTTGATCGAGCAGCACGGAGACAATTCCCAGTCCAGCGTGCTTCCAACGGGAGACGCTGCCTCCTTCCGTTGCTACAAAGCCACCAAACGCACCGACCAATACTTGTCCATCGGCAAGTTGCACAAGAGCGAGCGGACGACGCCGCTCGACGGCACTGCTGCGCCTTGGAATCCAACCGATTGCGCCTTTCAACAAGTCCGCGCCATCCGCTCCACGAATGACTCCTGTCGTATCGAGAACTCCAGCCTGCCACGAACCATTTGCAACAAGCACATCAATCTCTGTTGGAGCCTGTGCTGCCTGCGACTGGGCGATGGCAAGTAGCGATGCAAAGACAACTGCAAGCATTTTTCAGCGCTGAAAAATTGGAAGATATCGACCGGGCATCTGAAGAACGATAAGTGCCATCGAGGTCGCGTAGGACTCACCCGCCTGATGGTCCACCCATGATCCGTCGGCAGTCTGCTCCTCGACAAGTTCGGCCCGCGCGCGCCGCCACCAGTTCTGCCAACGGTCCCCACCTGCCAAGTACATCGCCTGTGTTGTGTAGTACTGCCCGTAGTAATAATGCGCCTGCGATTGCGGTCCACCAATCGCACCGACACCCGCGTTGTTATCGAGGTAATCCAGGCCGCGTTCAATTGAATCGTCCTCGTAGATTCCCGCATAAAACAGGCTTGCGACGCCAGCGGCGGTGCGTGGCCATGCGCTCGTGCCGGGTTGCCGCATGTAGCGGAACCCGCCATCAGGGTTCTGGCACTCGCGCACATAACGAACGGCGCGATCGATCGCCTCGCGCGGCACCTTGATGCCAGCATTGCGCGCGCTGCGGAGCGCCATCACCTCGCAGATCGTCACGGAGACATCCGCGTCATACGGGACTGGGTTGTACCGCCAGCCGCCCTCATCGTTCTGACTGTTGATGATCAGATCGATTGCTCGAACGAGCGCGTCACGCACACGACCATCACTCGTATTCATGCCATAGATCTCGCCCAGAAAGAGGGTGGCGAAGCCATGCCCGTACATCGGTCCAGTCGTTCCATCCGTCGCAAGAAGCCCGCTCTCGGCCGTGTTTCGCAGCACGAACTCGAGAGCCCTCGCAACCTGTTCGCCATAACGACCACGCCCCGGCACATTGCCGTCAGCCATGAATGCCAACCCACCAAGCGCCGCAACAGCTATATGACGACCGTAGCGGCCGCGCCCAAACGAACCATCATCATTCTGCACCTCTGCGAGATATGCGAGCCCACGCTCAATCGCTTTCTGCTGCGCCGGGTTGATCTCATCTTCCGCAGGCTTGTTTTCAGCACCAGTAGCCGCACCTCGTTGCACCGTGGGCTCCGCCGCACGCTGTGTCACTTGCTTTTCGTCTTGCGCTGCCGTGGCCGCAAGTCCAAGTACGCCTGCACACAGGAACGCCACCGACCATTGCCGCGACGAGATTGCGCTGATGACCTTCATCATCCTCACTTCCGTGCCTCCTCCGCAATGCGGCGGTAGTAGGCCTCTGTCCATCGTCGATAGACCGACGACATTTTCTCTCGAACACCTTGCTGCACCATGTCGCGTGTGCGTGGTGGCAAGTTGCCCCATTCCGAGTCGGCCTCTGTGAGCGCGCCACCCTCGATCGGATCGACTTGCTCGGGCATATCGCCCGGGTTGTTCCCATCTCCGCCTTGTTGGCGCTGTTCGTTTCCTTGCTGCCCATCCTGACCCTGCCGCGCAGCGCGGCGCTGGGCTTCCTCGCGTCGGCGGCGTTCGGCAGCCTGCTCCGCTGTTTCGCCCTGCTTCTGGTCCTTTGCGCCTTGCTGCCCCTGTTGCTGCTGTTGGCTTGATGAGGAACTACTTGAACTGCTCGAGCTCGACTGTTGCTGTTGTTGTTGCTGTTGCTGCTGTTCCGCCGTGTTGATCAGAGCGTCAAGCCGAGCCAACACATCTTCCTGAACACGCTGCACAGCAGTGCCGAAATCACGCTCTCCCAGCAACGCTCCACTTCGGCGCATTCCTTCAATCGCGGCTTCGAGCGTGTTCTTTGCCTCCTGCTCAGTCAGGACCCTCTTGAGATTGCTCGATCGATCGCGCGCACTTTCCTGCGCTGACTTCGCTCCGTCACCGCCGCCGATACCAAGCAGCTCATCGAGTGAACGCTCCCCGGGCCCAGGGGGAGATTTCGGATCTTGCGCAGTCACTGTCGCTGGCGGCGTTGGATCGGCTTTCGGAGCCTGCGCTAGAACGCACTGTGCAACACCACATACAACGACGCATAAGCCAAACTTCTTGGTGTTCATCATGGTGCCACCTCATCATTCCCATCTTCCTTCGGCGGAACAATTGTCGCTCCGCGTTCTTGCATCTGCCTCTCCACTTCACGGCGAAGTTCATCGGCGAGTGATGCCACCGACTCCTGTCGCCTCATCAACTGCGCAGCCCGTTCTGCTTGCTCTGACGCGCCGATTGCACTCTTCGTACGGTCGTAGATGCGCTGCTGAAGCGAACGAATCACCTTCAGTTCGGCGAGTGGTGGAATCGCTGGCTTGTCACCTCCACTCCCTCCTCCACCACCGCCAGCCGCAGCTTGATTGCCCTCGTCTGCGAAAGGATCCTTCTTTTTCGTTGCTGACTGCCCGAGCGCATCCGCGATCTCACGAACGGTCTGCAGCACCTCGCGCTGAGCCTCGGTGGTCGCCTTCGTTGGAAGACCCTGGCGCAAGTCCTCGGCTGCATCAGAAGAACTCTCGCGAGCGACATCAAGCGCCTCCACAAACGCGGCAGACTTCTTGACATCGTCTGATCCTTCCACAATCTCACGAATCGCTTGACCGATGCGCTCCTGATCGACGCCAAGTCGTCGTGCCTCGACAAGCGCACGGCGATCGGCAGCCCCTCCAACAAGCGCACTTGCGGCAGTCCACACGCCCTCTTGACGCTCGGCCAATTCCTTGAACTTCTTCGCAAGTTCCTGTGCCCTCTGTTGACGCTCCTGCTCTTCCGTCCGCCGCTCCTGCTGGCGCACCGCATCAAGCGCTTCGCGGAACAATTGTGTCGCGCGCGTTGTTTGCTCCCGCCCAATTCCAACATCTATGGGCGACGCAGTGAGCGCCTCCGCGGCGCGAATCTCGGCTTCCGATCCCCGCTCCACAAGCCTCACTATTCGCTGCAGGCTCGACCCGCCCGAGCGCGCCTGGTCTGCTACGGCCGCAGCGTTCACTGCGACATCCGATGCCTGACGCGCGACCGCAGGAGATCCACTCGCCACCTCATCTGAACTTGCTGCAACAAGACCCACCACACTCTCTTGTGCACTCTCCGCTTCCTGAATGATTTGCTCAAGCGCTTGCGCTACGGTCGCGAGCCGCCGCTTCAGAGACTGAGCACGGGTCGCATCACTCTCCTCGAGATCCTGCATCATGCGCTGCACCGTCTGCATGGCGCTCGCCGATGCCTGTTGCGCAGCATCCATCTTGTTGGCACGCGTCGAACGCTCCGCTTGCTCCATCCGAGATTGCAGGGACTCGCTCTCGCCCCGCTGTGCAGCCTGTCGCAGGCTCTGCGCACGCTCTGGATCATCGCCGCTGACTCGTTCCGCTCGCTGGCGGAGATCATCCATCGCCTCGCGTGCCGCCTGGGCCGCATCTCGCGTTGCCTGGGCGGCTCGCTCAAGACCCGCGAGCTCTTCCGCACCGAGTTCGGCCTCATTCCGTCCAATGGTCTTTGCGGCGGCACGCGTGCGCTCCGCATCTGCCTTGGCTATGGCCTCCGCAACCCGCTGGAGTCGTTGGGTCGCGGCGAAGGATTCACGGTCCCTGTCAAGCAACTCAGAGAGATCCGCGAGCTCTGACTCCACTTCTCGCTGTGCTGCCTTCACCTGCTCCATCAGCTCGATCACCTTGCCAGACTCCGACGCTTCCGCGCTTTTCTTGCTTGCATCTTGCAACACATCCCTTGCTCGGTCACTCTGTGTCTGCGCGACCTGAGTGATATCGCTCGCTGCATCAAGCAGGCTCTCGCTCGCTTCGTCCTCCGCGTTGTTCTGATCCAGCCGCGCACGCAGCGAAGCAAGCATTTTTGTGAGCGCACCAATGCGCTCACCGACTTCGGCCTGTGGCCTCACTTCGGCCGCCGCATCATCGTCACGCTCCACAAGACTGCGCTGGCGTTCCCTGGCCCGCTGCGCAGCTTGGCGGATCGCTGTCAACACCCCGCGCGTCTCCTCAGAGAACTGTTCATCGGTGATGATCTTCAGACGACGTGGCCCCGACTGCACCGGCGACCGACGAAGTCCATCTGTTTCCATGGTGTCCACAGCAACGGCGACGACTTCGATGACATCACCCGCTTTGCCGCCCGATGAAGAGACATCGAAAATGGTCGATGCTTCAACCTCCCGCTGACCATCGCCCGCGGTGGTCGTCAAACGCTGCTGCCACACTGTGCTGAGCGACGCATCGATATGCAGTTCGAACACACCAACATCATCACGAACGACACCCTTGAGGGGTATTGAGGCACTTACGAGGACTGTCTCATCCGCTTCTGGCAGCGTCATCAGTGGCTCGGGGGGTTGATCCGCCCGAACATCGATCGTGATCTCGATTGGAGTGACATTGGACACTTGATGTTCATCGCGCAGCATCCAGTCAAGCACGATGCTCTCGCGCGCAGTCCACCGCACGGTCCACGCATCGCCCACACGAGCAAGCCGCAGATCCGATGGCACCGCTGCAGCCTTGCCATCGGGTTGAGAACACTCGATCGAGGACTTCAACCAACGATCTCGAGCGTCATCCGAGTCCTCTGGTACAAGCGCTGTTGCGGTCGGTCGAATCGTCAACTCGCATGTGGAACCGGTGAGAACAGGCTCGAGCAAACGACCCTGACGACCCGTGCAATCGCCGAGCGATTGTCGAATCGTCGGCAGCATCGACGCGTACGCGG
>Ga0116204_1001342_pt1 | contig 13767 bp, 13 predicted proteins | sample LakKivwa52mmetaG_FD_94481 | JGI IMG/M metagenome (GOLD analysis project Ga0116204, IMG submission 94481) | Anoxic lake water microbial communities from Lake Kivu, Rwanda to study Microbial Dark Matter (Phase II) - Lake Kivu water 52m metaG | ecosystem: Environmental > Aquatic > Freshwater > Lake...
GTTGTATATTCCCTCTGCCGACTTCAGTATATTATCCGGTATCAGATTCTGGTTTGCCGAATTAACCCATACCATAGAACTCCCGCAAACCTGATTTCCTGCATTTACAGTAAGGTTTTGAAAGCTTACCTCGAGTTTTGTATTCAAAAAGGGCACTTCGATAATACCTTTCCCATTGCCAGATTGTATCTGAGTGATTTTTAACTTGAATTTCCCAACCACAACAGTAGTTCCTACAGCAGGCGCCTGTGCTCCATTGCAATCGGGTGAGTTTTCCAGGCAGGCTCCTGCACTCATGCAATCAGCCACGTCATCTGGATCAACAGGGATAACTGGTTCATCGCCAGGGTTAAGCCCGCCACCAATGTCAACACCCGGGCCATCATTCCCTGCTGTGGCTCCCCCTGAACCAGGCCCGCCCGGAGGCACTATGGCAGGCTGAATAGTAAATATGTGTGCCTGACTTTTGCCATTGTTTTTATAGGACAGCTTACCCTGAGGATCATATGCAGTAACCTGGATAGCATAGGTGTTCCCCTCAAAAAGCATGGGTTTGCCCATATCGTAAATAAACATCCCTGTAAGAATATTTGACTGTTCGAAATAGGGTATGAGCTGGGGATTGTTGAAAACATCATTTGGATTTAAAACATTAAGGGCAGTTACATCAACAATTCGGATCATATATCTGGTTTGTCCGCTGATGCCACTAGGAGTCCACTGAATTGTATAGAGCTGTGGATTGAGTTTTGTAATCAGAGCCTGATTCTGTGGGGACAGAATAATGGGTGGATCATAGGAAGTTATCAGTATGTTCCCACAGCCACCCGGGCCTGAAAGCTGACTTCCGGTGTTGTACTGAAGTGCTTTGACACATATTGTATATGCACCCTCAGGCAATACACCTGAGTTTTCGAATACATTTAATGATACACCCTGAAGCAGAATGTCGGATTGTTTTAGGTTACCATTATAGGTTTTCAATTGATTGAATGAAAACAACCGGCTCTCACCGGGGCTTAATATAATAGGTGAGGCTGGCTGAAAATCATCCTTCACCCTTGCCATAACACCATTGTTGCCCTCGATAGATGGAATGAGCTTAAACTGTTGTACCTGAGCACTTAAGTTGGTAACCCTGATTAGGACATTATCCCCCTTTTCTATATAATCTGCAATTTTGTTTGAATAGGGTGGTTGAATCATAACATTTACTGTCAGTTGCTGCGATAGCGCCTGAGCAGTCATTAAAACACAAAGTACGAGCGTAGTAATAAAGCGGTTCATAGAGTTAAATCTTTATGTAACTAGTTTTAATTCTTTTTCAATGGATGCAAGTATAACCCTTAATTGATTGGTGCTAAAGGGTTTAACAAGGGTGTAAACATTGGTGAAACTTTCGTTGTGGAAGGAATTGTCAATTTCGCAGGCTGATATCAAAACAAAATAGCAGCCAGTATGCATGAGCATCTTAATGAGATCAGTACCGGCAAGGTAGGGCATCTGGTTATCAAGTATTAGTAAGTCTGGCTTGGTTGCCAATACGACTGGAATTGCTTCGAGCGGGTTTTGGTGCCGACTTATGATAATATGTTTGGAATCAACCATGTGGATCATGGTCTCTAACAGGTCGAGACTGTATAGTTCGTCGTCAATTATGATAATCCGCATGCCGGTGTTTTATAACAGCAGCAAAATAGTATCTAAATTATGAGGTGGGAATGTGCAGGTTTATGAATGGATGCTCCAGCTTTGTGAATGGTAAAAAGTCAGCATACTATTGCCCTGCTTTTTGAATGAAATTTGCCATAATTGAAAGGTTTAGCTGAAATAGTGTTCAGGATTTGATCCGTTGAAGAAATTCCTGTTTGATACTTCGCGAAATGGGAACCGATGATCCATCGCTCATTAACACATCGCCGCCATCCTGTTTTGAAATAAATTTAATGTGGGCAAGATTTATCAGATGCGATTTGTGCAGCCTGAAAAAGTCGGGATTGTTAATCAGAACCTCTAACTCCCTTAGGTTTTTCGATACCACCAAAGGCTTGGCTCCTTCAATAAATATGGTGCTGTAGCTGCCATCAGATTCACAACGGATTATTTCGTTCGCCTGTACCATGTAGGTGCCTTCGAAAGTTGGAAGTGCAATTTTGCTAATTGGTTTAAAGCTTTGACGGTCAATATGTTGTAATAAGTCGCGTAAGGTATCCGGATCTGGTTTCTTTTGTAGTCGTGAAACTTTTTCAATGGCATGTAGCAGTTCCTTTGTGTCAATGGGCTTGAGCAAATAATCCACAGCATCTACTTTAATTGCTTTCAATGCGTAATGATCGTAGGCTGTTGTAAAAATAACGCTGCCTCTGAAAGGGTACAACCTCTCAAGAAATTCAAATCCATTCATACCCGGCATTTCAATATCCAGAAACAAAATATCAACATGGTTTGATTGAAGGTATTCTAAGGCAAGATCAGTATCTGTAAACGCAATCGTTTCGATGGCCGGTTTACAATGCTTTGCCATCAGGACTTGAATAGCCTGAGTGCAGTACAACTCGTCGTCCATTATGAGCGCTTTCATCTATATGGAAATTTGTAGTTAATAGTGAGTGAAGCAATTCTGACAATCATATATAAATAACCGATTCTAACTGGTAAAAATTTACGATTCATCATATGTGAGTATACACCAAGTATAGTAAGTTTACATCCATTATATTCATATAGCTTTTACAGATCTTTTGGTTGTGCAGTATAGTTCAGTTCGTAGGGTAGCCAAAGCTCCACCAGTGTGCCTGAAGGCTGGTCGTTTTCGTCGGTCAGATCAGTAACAACAACTTTGGCATTGGTTTTAAGCTTGTTGTTAAGTATGGCCAGGCGCTCAGCAGTTACCTTCATTCCATGCGAACTGTTGCTCAAATTTAATCTGGTTTTTAATGCCATTGATTTTTTTCTGCCAATGCCGTTGTCTTTGATGCTAATATACAGCTGATCAGCATCCTTTTTAATGGAAATTTCGAGCAGTCCTCCTTCTTTTCTATGCATTAGACCGTGCCAGATGGCATTTTCCACATAAGGCTGTATCAACATGGGTTGAATCAATACCTGTGAAGGCGAAATTTGTTCAGCTACGATTATGGAGTAATTAAGTTTATCTACAAACCTTATTTTCTCCATTTCGATATACAACAAAAGTGTTTCCAGCTCACGCTCAAGGCTGATTTGCTCTACCCGAGAGTTATCGAGAACAAGTCTGATCAATCGCGAGAATTTGGTCAGGTATTCTGAGGCCGTGTCATTATCGTTGATGATGATAAACCGGTTAATCGAATTCAGACAATTAAAGATGAAATGAGGGTTCATTTGCGCACGCAATGCTTTCATTTCAAGGCTTGCCAGTTTTACCTCCATTTCCGATTTCAATACTTGTTTTTCGTTCTCTAACTGACTTTCTCGCAACAATTGGTCGAGTTTAAACTTAAAAACCAAATAGGCTGCACCGATTGCCAGAGCCAGGATTATAAACAGGAACCAGTAGGTTTTCCAAAACGGCGGGCTGATAATCAATGGTATACTAATCTCGTTGCTGCTCCATATTCCATCAGCATTACGGGCCTTTAGCCTGAAAACATACTTTCCGGGATTCAGTTTTGAAAAATATATTTTTCCCGACTGTCGCATGGTTTGCCAATTAATCTGGTCTCCTTCGAGGATGTAATAAACTGTATTTCTTTGAGATTCTATAAAATTGACAATCGCAAACTCAAGACTGAAATAGTTTTCATTATATTTTAAACGAAGTACTTGATTGTCAAGTAGTGTCTCAATGCGGCGCTGCTTTTTATCTAGTACAGTAAAGTCTGTTAAAACCACAGTTGGAGGGGTTGAGTTGATTTTGAGGCTGTCAGGAAAAAAGCTGAAATATCCCCGCTCAGTGCCTATGAGTATTTCATTTTTGGGGTTAATCGAAAGGTTAGCATAGTGAAAACCGTTGTCGTAAACACCGTATTCCACCTCCCATCGTTTCACACTCATTGTTTCAACATCAATTGAGGCCAGGCCATTCAGGCTTGTGAGCCATAAGCGTCCGGAAGCATCAAAACCCAGCCCGCTTATGTGGTTCGATGGAAGCCCGTCTTTAATGGAGTATGTTTCAAATTCTTTTCCTTCAGGGGCCTGGTAATCGTATCGGCTAAGCCCGCCGGGATCAGCTGTCATCCAAAGATACCCATCCGGGCTGATTGCAAAGGATCGGATCCAATCGCCACCTATGCTCTTTGGGTTTGTGGGATCCGGCATATAGCGCTTGAATTCTTTCTTTTCAACATCATACCGAAACAGACCGTTTCGTACAGTGCCAATCCATAAAACATCATGATTTGGGTCGTATTTCAGACTAAAAATCTGGGTATTTATCCATCCGTTTGTTTCCGGAAATCTGTCGAATATCATTCGTTCAGGTTCAAATAAAAACAAGCCCTGGTTGAATGAGCCAACCACAAATACCCCAGGCCTTATTTCTTCAATTTCGAAAAGAGTACTCGCAGGTGTCGAAGGGGAGTAGTAGGTAAGTTGCTGGTTTTTTCTGTTTATTTCAACAACACCAGTATTTTGACTTGCCCAAATTCTACCCGACTTATCCATCAAAATTCTGTTGGCAGAAATACGACCTTGTGATTTCTTTAGAATTTTTGATGTTTTTTTGTTGTTCAGGTCTATAACATAAAACGAGGAATCGTGATAATTTGAAAGGTATCTTTTGCCAAATTCATTGTCATCCAGAATGAAAGAAACATTGATGGGTTCGTCAGCTGCGGTTTTTAAGGCCGTAAACCGGAACGGTGAGTTTGTGATTAATTGCCCCAGAAGGCCATTTCTGAATGAAACAAAAACATTATTATCCCTGAGCCGAATAAATGATGTGATCATATTACCGGTTAAAGGGATGTCGTGATAATTTCTGAATGTTAACTCATCAACCGAAAGCATAAATTTATTTATCAGAAAGTGCCTTTCGGGGGTAGAAATCAATATATGCTTGTCATCGAAATCAAATATGTTGACGGCATTGTACAAAACAGTCTGCTTAAGGCGTTTATCATCCACCTTTTTTAGGCTGCCATTTGTACTGTAACGATAGGTGTAACCAAATTGGTCTGTGAACCAAATAGCATTCTGTTTGTCAATAAACAAATTTGAGAACCCACTTATGCTGTCAATAAATGGTAATGTGTATTCCAGGCCTGATAGGGAATTGTTTGCAGGATTGAAAGCAAAAAAGCCTTGAGCCGTTCGAACATATACCAATGTGTCATTAAATTTCAAATATTGCCGAATCCAGATATATTGAGCATTTGGTCCTTGTTGCGAAAGGTTGGATTGAAGTGATCTTGCTTTTTTAGTTTGAATATTGAACACAACAATCCCACTGCGATCACATGCCAGCAACATCAATGAATCATTGATCAGGTTTAGGTCGAAAATCCTGTTATTGGGTATTGAATTTGGATTGTCAGGCTCGTGCCTGTACCTGTTGATTTGCTTTCTGTTATTACTTAAACTGTATAGTCCGTTGCGCGTTGCCAGCCAAAGTATTCCTGAGGGATCTTCAACGGCCTTGTAAAAAAACTCGGCCTGTAACTCTTCACCCCATTCCTCTCCTGGCACATATTTTTTAGTGTAGGATCCTGAATATTGATACAATCCGGTTTGCGTGCTTAACCACAAAAATCCCTCACGATCCTGCATCATCGAAATATAATTTGCTTTCTCCAAACCAGCCTCACGACCCAATATCTTTATGGGAAATTCTGCTGCACTCATGCTTTTCAGAAGGAGCAAAATTAAAACAGAGAATGCGATTCTTGCCATATGGATGGTTTGCAGTGCGCAAATATACATATCAAGTGCAAATTATGTTGATTGTCTTTTCAAACTGAATTGATTTGTAAATATTGAAGCATTTATAACAGCTTGTAAGAATGCTTCTTGACGGATTGATTTGGACTTCGGTTCGTATATTGTACAAGTTATTGTCGGACTGATAATGAATTTACTACAACAATTTAGATTACTGGCCATTTTGCTTTACCTCTCAATAAGTTTGTCAGAATTATTGCTGCTTTTTTTGTAATTTTGTGATCCCAGCTATTTTACAGATAGTTGTTTATGAATTTGATGTGTTGATTGAGCAAAAAAAGATGTATGAAAAGGAAATGGTCGCTTTATTCTTTTGTTCTGTTGATTCTTTTGATTTCCGACAGCCTTGGCGCCCAAACGGATACCCTGAGAAAAAACATTGATGCAAGCCGTAACCGCAATATCCGACAGTTGTTGGATTACCGTTTCAAAGGAGGAACCGGTAGCTTCGAACGCCTGTTTTATAATATGGTGGATTATACACCCGAAGCAAAACGAAATTGTGTAGTAGGAACAGTGATTCTTTCTTTTGAAGTGGATTGCTTTAACAATCTTGGTGATTTTCGCATGCGAAACCCATTGCACAACGGACTGAATGAGAAACTCCAGGAATTTTTTAAGGCCACCGAGGGTCAGTGGAATAGCTGCGATGAAGATAAATACACCCGTTTTGAAATTCCCGTACTTTTCACCGTTGCAGGAACCGAAACAGCAGCTACCGGATTTTTAATAGTTGAAACAGCAAGCCCCGGTTTTAAATGCAAAAGCGATCAATATTATATGGAGCAGTTTGAGAAGCTCCGTAAACGGGGTAAAATAAAACGCGCGCTAAAATCGCTGGATTTTCTCATCCGCCGCGACCCCTATAACCAAGGTTATTACGAGCTGAAACGGCAGGTACTGACGCAAATTACTGAACCTGAAAATGATTGATGCATTGTTGCGTCTCGATAGAGAGCTTTTTTTGCTCCTCAATGGCTGGCATCATCCTATCCTTGATCCTGTAATGGTTTTTTTCTCGGGAAGGTTCACCTGGATACCATTGTACCTGTTGCTGCTGGGACTGATTGTATACCGTTTTAAGTGGGAAAGTATCAGGATCATGCTCATGATTGCAGTGCTCATCAGCCTTTCTGATCAAATTTCGGTGAATTGGTTCAAATTTCCTTTTGAAAGGCTTCGCCCTTGCCATGAACCCGATTTACAAGGGCTTATTCATCTTGTTACCGGAAATTGCGGAGGTCGTTTTGGTTTTGTTTCTTCGCATGCTGCCAACAGTTTTGCACTTGCAAGTTTTGTTTCATTGCTGCTTTCATCGTATTACCGCCGGATTGATGTGATTATGTTTGGATGGGCATTTTTCGTCAGCTACAGCCGCATATATCTGGGAGTACACTATCCGGGCGATATCATTGGTGGCGCAATACTGGGGTGGCTAATAGGATATCTTGTATGGAAAATCTATCGCTTGTGGGTGGGTTACTTTTGCAGCGATCGATGCTGAGCCTATTGAAAACTGATAGTGATCGGAGTATATCGTTCAAGTCCGCAAAGCGATGCAGCACGACCCTGATTCATGGCAATTTCGAGCATACCATGCGTTCCGAATAAAACCAGCAAGTCAGCTACACCAACATCCTGATAACCCGTTTGAATCTTATTCAGGCGATAACCCGAAAAATATACCTCAAAGGCACGGTTTTTACGTTCCTGCCTGAAAAGCTGAAACGGAATATTTGTAATGGCATTGTCGTACGCATCTATATGTATAACCATACCCTTAATACTGTTTCCGCTTACAACCGGTTCAAAGAGGAAGCGCTCCGTTAGCTTTTCCCTTGTCTCGCCAAGCTGCGTTAAAGGTGTTCCTTTAATTAATTGAACAGCTGCTTTTACAAAGCGATCACGTGTGCTGAAAGTGAAAAAATCGGTATCCTGAGGTATGTCTATTTCTACCAATTCCTCGGGCTTCTGATCCAGAATCATCGAAAACAAGCCATTGTCGGTGCCAATAAAATAGTGGCCCTTGTGCTTTAGCGCAATGTGAGGCGTTTCAATCGATTCTTCAGTGTTTACAGCCACTATATGAATGGTTCCGGGCGGAAAACTCCTGAAACAATTTCTTACAGTAAAGGCAGCACCTTCCAGGTCGAACTGCTTGATATGATGTGATATATCTACAACGATTGTTCCAGGCAGCTGGCTCAGAATTGTACCTTTCACCGCTGCCAGATAATAATCAGAAGTACCCCAATCGCTCGTGAGGGTAATTATCGCCATAGAGTATTCGTATTAAAATGCTGTCAATCAATATCTTGTATAAATTATTGAATGAACTTATGCTAGGTGCAAATATACTGATAGGATTGTAATACACAGGCCTGCACAAGGAAGAAAAACAAAAAATGTATTTCACAGGAAATGAAAGCATCGAAAAGAATAGGGTCAAGCATAATTGAATATTTTTGCAGCTTATTTCTTTAACTTATTTCCTCTGCATGAGTGAACAGATCATTCAAATCGAAAACGTCAGCCCTATTGACCTTTATGGTGCTGCTGACGTTCATCTGGAGCATATTAAAAAGCTGTTTCCTAAACTTAAGTTTATTGCCCGCGGTAATTTTTTGAAAGTTATTGGTGATACCGATGAACTGGCGTATTTTGTCCATCGCTTCGAGTTGGTGATGATTCATCTTGAACGTTTTGGTAAAATCACTGATAATATCATCGACCAGATCATGATTGGCGAGGCAGGTGAGGAGAGTGTAAAGGTTATCAGCGATAGGGAGGTATTGGTGCATGGCCCTGGCGGGTTGCAGGTTAAGGCCATTAGCGCTAATCAAAAGAGGATGGTTTCTGCATTGTCTTCCAATGATATGGTATTTGCGATCGGACCTGCCGGAACCGGCAAAACTTATACGGCAGTTGCTCTGGCTGTGCGTGCATTAAAGAACCGGGAAGTAAAAAGGATCATCTTAACCCGTCCGGCCGTTGAAGCCGGCGAAAGTCTTGGATTTTTACCCGGCGATTTGAAAGATAAACTTGATCCTTACCTTCAGCCCCTTTACGATGCGCTGCGCGATATGCTGCCAACTCAAAAGCTTTTGGGCTATCTTGAAGATGGAACCATTGAGGTAGCTCCCCTTGCATTTATGAGAGGTCGCACTCTCGACAATGCTTTTGCCATCCTTGATGAAGCCCAGAATACTACCCGCAGCCAACTGAAAATGTTTCTTACGCGCATGGGTCGCTCATCTAAATTTATGATAACCGGTGATATTACACAAATTGATTTGCCTTACAAACAGCCTTCAGGACTTGTTAATGCGATGGATGTGCTTGAGGGTGTGAATGGCATCGAATTTATCATGCTGGACGACAGCGATGTTGTGCGACATAAGCTTGTTACCCGTATCATTCAGGCCTATAGAAAACAAGAAAGCCCGGATTACATTCCAAAACCGCAGCGAAGCTTTAGCAGTAATCCCGAACCCGATTCCAACAACCCGCAGCCATGATTACAAAACATGCACTAACGACTACCTCATTTCAATGGCCCGGCCTTGTCTCAGTTTATAAAGGCAAGGTTCGAGATGTTTATAACATTAACAATCAATTTCTTATCATGGTGGCTACCGATAGGATTTCTGCTTTTGATGTTGTATTGCCTAAAGGCATTCCATATAAGGGACAAGTGTTGAATCAGATCGCTTCACATTTTCTTGATATGAGTGCCGGCATCGTCCCGAATTGGAAAATTGCCAGCCCCGATCCTGTTGTTACCATTGGAAAGCTCTGCAGTCCGTTTGCAGTAGAAATGGTAATAAGAGCTTATCTTACAGGTAGTTCATGGCGTAACTATAAAGCAGGAGGACGAAATATTTGTGGCCAGATTTTGCCCGATGGATTACGGGAACACCAACGTTTCGAAAATCCCATTATCACCCCTTCCACTAAAGCAGCCGAAGGGCATGATATGGACATCAGCCCGTCCGAAATCATACAACAGGGGCTTATGAATAATCAGGAATATACAACAGCAGCCAGCTATACCAAAGCACTATTTGATTTTGGCAGCAGGGTTGCTGCCCAAAAAGGTCTGTTGCTCGTTGATACCAAATATGAATTCGGTAAAGACAGCAGTGGTCAGATTGTCCTGATTGATGAGGTACACACCCCCGATTCTTCCCGCTATTTTATTGCCGAAACCTATCAGGATATTTTCGACAAGGGCGGAGTTCAAAAACAGCTTTCGAAGGAATTTGTACGCGAATGGCTGATGGAAAATGGATTTCAGGGCCTTGAAGGTCAGCAGGTTCCGGATATGAATGATGAATTCGTGAACGAAATTTCGGAAAGATACATTGAATTGTTCGAAAAAATTACCGGTGAGAGCTTTCAGAAGGCCGACCCTCAACATGCTACAGAGCGAATTGATTATCATGTGAGAGCCTGGCTTTCCGAAAATGGATTTCGCGATAAATAGCAGTATGCTGTACGACAGCGAACAAAAGTGTACGTTCATGGCGTGGTTTTAAGCAGGTAATTCCTAATTATTCTTCTGTAAGTATCAAATAATCAAACTGATATAAAGTTTGGCACAGGCTTGGTTTTAAGGGAGGCATAAATCGTTAAACCTTTAAAACTGTAAGCCATGAAATCAAATAACTTATTAATCATCGCCGGACTGAGCCTTTTTTTGAATATCAATGTGTTTGCTGACAGCTTCCGTTTGCCGGAAGAAACATCTGTAAATGATATTCCTTTTGATACCTTTGAAGTTTACTACAAACTAATGGTAAATGACACCAACAATTTGTATTTGCCTCATTTGGAGGAAGAAGCAGAGGTAAATGACATTCCTTTCGATACTGAACGCATCGCTGCTACCCAGCTTGGTATCAGGGCAGAAAGCATCAGATTTGATATGCTGGAAGAAACAGAAGTACCTGATATCCCTTTTAATACACGTGCCATCGCAAAACAAAATACGCGTCCTGCAAGCTTTATCAGTAACCGTTTTTTGGTTCTGATTGGTCAATGTAGTTTTTAGGCTCTCTGACTATAGCTGGTTTTAGCAGCTGAAACTGTCAAACTCAATTAATCATAAATATTTGAATATGAATTATTTACTGGTATAGCGATTTTGTTTTCTCAATTAGTTGACAGCCCTTTTTATCCACAACATATATCCTCTCTCCCTTTGACTGGTTCGTGTAACTTCTCGAAGGGAGAGTTTCTTTTTTAATAGTTTTCCCGGTAAAATCATGCAAGCACACTGCAATCTGCAATGGTAAAAAACATTAAAAAAACAATTACGCATGCGAATAAAACAAGTCCGGCAGCTGTTAATAGGGTATGCAGTGACTTTGACAATTATGCTATGTGTAATAATGTACGCAGCCGAACAAAAAGTGTTCGCTTCAGCGCAGAAGATAGCGGTCAATCCTATTAATAAAGTAACTTAAATATCTTAAAATCAATAATATAAAAACTTTGGCACGGTTATTTTAATTAATATATCAAATTAAATAAACTACTGCCATGAAAGCAAAAAACACTTTAGCACTGATGTTCGCCCTAATGATAAGCACCGCTGCAATTTCTGAAAATTTCCGCATGAAAGAAGAAGACGGTGTGGATGATATTCCTTTTAATACTACTCTGATCGCTGAGGCTGCATTAGCAACCCTTGATTCTATTCACTCTTTCGATGTTTTGATGCAAGAAGAGTGCAATGTCGAAGATATTCCTTTCGATACACACCAGATTTTCGTGTCAGCGATGGCCGAAAAAGCAGAAAATGAACAGTTCAAACATACAGATGAGCCCTCAGTTATGGATATTCCATTTAATACCCGACTGATTGCTGCCCGGCATATTTATCGTCAGGCATTGTATACCATGTTTGAAAACTTAAAACCAATTGTGGTAATCCGCATCGAAGGATCTTTATAGATTCATGATAGAGCAAAGCCTGCGCTTGCTATTTCAAACTTTTGAACGCAATTTTTCTCATACTGTAAGACTGTTTTCTTAGGAAGACAGTCTTTTTTTTTGCGAAGCACAGCAAATACAATCTCAGAAGAAAACCAGGACCAAAGGCGCAGTGGGAACTGGTTTGATGCGTTATTGCCCGAGCAGATCGAGCAATTGGTTCAGGCTGTCAACTTTTTCCTCATTGGAAGCAGCCTTGTATGATTCCATCAAGCCTGAAATCATGCGATGGATAATATCCTTATTGCTGCATGGCTTGTAAAAACGATCCTGTTGTTCAAGTTTGAGCTGCCGAACATACAGGTCAATTTCATTTTTTGTAAAAACAGCACCTTTATTAAAAGGATTCAGGTAGAAAAGCACTTGTTCTTTATCGGCATTTTTGGCTTTACTGCCTTCGGCCTCATCCACATATGCCAAAACAAAATGCCTTGGTAAATCAACACCAAAAACCGGAATACGCAAACTACGTGCTATGATTATGTACAACATACCCAATGATAAAGGATTCCCTTTATGGCTTTCCAGTAGAGGTTTCAGGTAAAAATTGTCGGGTAACTGTATATTGGCAGTGTTTCCGCCAAATTTGTGAATATCGTACAAAACATGGTTCAGAACTTTGGTTTTTTCAAGCGGAGTCAGATCCTGATTAAGCTCGAGCCATACATCCTGCACAATTTTTCCAACTTCACGGGTTATGGCATTCACATCCAGTTCAGGATACTGAAATCTTGTCATGATCAGAAAGCCTTTGAGCAGGTCATCATGTCCGCTTTCGAGCCAATTGCGCAATTCCTTGACTAAATATTGCTGCTGTATCTGCTGAATTAGCTCAATAATCCTCTGTTGCACAAGTTGGTCCAGGCTCGATTCCCATGCACTTTCGAGCATAGGAATGGCTGCATAACCATAATCAAAAATCTTGTCGCGTACCTTACTGAATAGCAGTTCATTAGGTTCGTCAACCAGACTGATTAATGCCTGTAGTTCCTTATTTTCGTTATTGCTGTTCATGCAGATTAAATCATTTCAGATTTGTGCTGAAAACGAAGACTAGCATCAAAAACCTTGCCTTATTAAACAGTTTTTTAAAAGCTTTGTTTGAATAAATGAATCAAATGGATCGGTAAAAGCCTTTTTGATCAATCATCCTGAATACTTCCGGTGGAAGGAAAAAACGCATGTCTTTACCCGCGATTATGGCTTCACGAATAAAACTTGATGAAACTTCTATCACAGGGGCGTTAATCATTTCAACGGATGGATGCGTGGCAAATTCACCTCCACTGGCGCCATGCCGTGGATAAACCAATAAGCGATAGAATTGAAGAATTTGTTCGTAATTTTTCCATTTCCTGAACCCAGCCAGGGTATCTGTCCCACAGAGCAGGTAAAACTGATTTTCCGGATGACGTTCGCTCAAACGTGTCAAAGTATCAATGGTGTATGAAGGCTGTGGCATATGAAACTCGATGTCGCATGTCTTGAACCGGCTGTAATGTTCAATTGCTGCCGAAACCATATCGTAACGATCGTGGGCATGCAAAAGGCTCTTTTTGTCTTTTAAAGGGTTATGGGGTGAAACTACGAACCAGATTTCGGAGAGTGGGCCAAATTCAAGCATGAAATTTGCCAGCATCAGGTGTCCGTTGTGTATTGGATTGAATGAACCAAAGAACAACCCAACCGACTTCTTGCATGCTTTTTCAGGAGTTTGCTTCATGATAGATGTGTCCATTTGTTCTTTACAAGTTCAATGCTCACTAGTTTCATTGATATGTTACAGTAAATCAAAATGTTAGAAATTAAGAATAACTTTTCCTGCTGACATATTTCCCAAATAGTGCTTCA
>Ga0116204_1001343_pt1 | contig 13765 bp, 10 predicted proteins | sample LakKivwa52mmetaG_FD_94481 | JGI IMG/M metagenome (GOLD analysis project Ga0116204, IMG submission 94481) | Anoxic lake water microbial communities from Lake Kivu, Rwanda to study Microbial Dark Matter (Phase II) - Lake Kivu water 52m metaG | ecosystem: Environmental > Aquatic > Freshwater > Lake...
CCTTAAATATGTCTCATCGTGTAAGTCACCGCAGCAAATGTTCGGGGCGATTATAAAAAGCTATTATGCCGCTAAAGCGAATATCGACCCCAAAAACATCTTTGTGGTCTCAATCATGCCTTGTACGGCTAAAAAGTATGAAGCCAAACGACCGGAAATGTCGGTTACTGGTACTGATCCTGATGTCGATGCCGTCTTAACGACACGCGAATTAGGCAAAATGATTAAACAAATGGGAATCGATTTCCAAAATCTTACCGAACAACCGTTTGATAGTCCTAGCGCCATCACAACTGGGGCAGCGGCGATATTTGGCGTAACCGGTGGCGTCATGGAAGCCGCTTTGCGCACGGTCAAAGAAGTGCTTGATGAACACAAGTTAGACAATCTCGATTTTGTTGATGTGCGTGGCATTAATGGCATCAAAGAAGCGACTGTAACGATAAAGGGACATCCCTACAAAGTAGCGGTCGCCCATACACTTAGCAATGCTCGAAAGATTGCGAAACAAGTGATTGCCGGGCAATCGGAATATGCGTTTATCGAAGTAATGGCTTGCCCTGGCGGTTGTGTTGGGGGTGGCGGCCAACCTTATGGCACGACGAATAAAAAGCGCATCAAACGTAGCGCCTCCATCTATGAAGTCGATGAGTCGGCAACGATTAGAAAATCACATGAAAATCCAATAGTTTCGGCTCTATATCATGATTTCCTTGGCGAACCATGTGGTCATAAATCACATGAATTGCTCCACACAACCTACACTAACCGAAAAATTACATAAAACCTCATAACCTTCATAAGGTCATATATTGGTTTTCATTTAAGAAGATAATCCTTTTCATCTATGCACCCGCGTAGCGTAGTCTTGACAATCAATATATAATTACATAAAGTTAGATAACTTATTAAAGAGGACATTTTATGAACAAAAAAGCCTTAATGATTTACTCGACTCTCGCCTTATTAGTGCTGGGGGCCTGCGCTAGTTCGTCACTACCGCTATCTTCATCTTCTTCAAGTAGCGAAGACGTGAGCTCCTCAGAAGTCACGTCGACCTCATCTTCAAGTGAAGAACCGTCAAGCTCAAGTTCGAGCGAAGAACCAATGGTTGGTAACGAAATCATCTTTGCTCGCAACATCAGCGTTCCGAGCCTACCAAACTTCCCATTAGTGGAAACTAACATCTACATTGATAATGTGCTGTTCCAATTCAATGGTGCGAAAAACTATGGCGCTGACAATATGGAAGCCCAATCATCCGCGTTCAAGTTATTCAATGTTGATTCGCTTTTAAAGATTCACTCAATCGAAGTTAATCTTTACCAACCGAAAACGACCAACCGCATTACGATGTTCGCCGGAACTAGTGTCGATCCGGCGATTACCATCATCCCGTTTGTAAAAATCGGGGCCCTACAATATACCTATGACTTCTCGGGTCAAGATTATACCCACTTCAGTTTCCTTAACGGGGTTGGAGTCATGTACCTGAGTTCTATCAGAGTCTTCTTCTCCGAAGACTTTGTATATCCTGAAGGTCCGCATACCGGCGGATCAGGCACCGTTTATGAACCGGGCGCCCAGGGCTATTATATCGGCGATGCCGAAAATCAAACGATTGATCCCCAGGAATACTGGTATCAAGCCGATCGGTTCCCAATGCCTTCGTTAGGCAACCAAAAGATGCTCGTGGTCCCCGTCGTGTTTGAAGACTATCCAATGTCAGCGCCCGCTCGTGATGCCCGTAGCGAAGAAATCAGAAAAGCGTTCTTCGGCACCTCGGAAGAAACGGCTTGGGAATCAGTCTCCAGCTATTTCTATAAATCGAGTTATGGCAAACTTACGATCACCGGTGAAGTAACGCCCTTCTTCGAAGCGCCTTATACCGCGAATAATTTCGATAACCTGACAAGGACAACTGGTGATTATTCCCAATATTTCAATCCGACATGGCAACTTGGCGATGAAGTCATCGCTTGGTATAAATCTCTCCCTGGTAGCGACATTTCCCAATACGACCAAAATGGCGATGGTTACGTCGATGCTCTCTACATGATCTATAACAACCCGAATAAGACCAACGCCAACTACACCCGTGGTCAAAATAGCGAATTCTGGGCCTATGTGTATTGGAACTATGCTAACTATCATGCCTGGGACGATCGTCCGGTTGATTCAACCGATGCTCTTCCGATGACTTACTCATTTAGTTCCTTTGATTTCATGTATGAAGGATACGGCTCATCGAACATTGATAGTCACACCTACATCCACGAAACCGGTCACTTATTAGGCATTTCTGACTACTATACATACACTGATGGCGACTGGGGCGCTGCCGGTGCCCTTGATATGCAAGACAATAACATCCTTGACCATAACCCCTACTCCAAACTGTTATGGCAGTGGGTCACACCCATCGTCATTGACGGTACCAAAGAAGTGACGACGATTGAACTTAACCCCTACCAAGACAGTGGCGAAATCATCTTGATTAACGATGGCTGGAATGGTTCGGCGTTTGATAACTATCTGGCGCTAGAATTCTATACCCCGACTGGCCTCAATGTAAAAGATTCATCGGCACCTTATCCGGGCAATAGTCTCCAAGGATTCACCGAATCAGGCATTAAGCTATATCACATCGATTCCCGAATTGGTAAATATGTCGTTGACGGTGCCGGAAACGAAACATATGAAGGCGTGATTGACGAACTTGAATATGGATATGATCACTATTCATACATCATCACCTCTAATAGTTCCGGCCGTACCGACTTCCCATATTTCAAAACGGTGCACCTATTAGAATCCAGTGGTCTTAATACGTTTATTAACGGCAACCGGGCGACGAACGCCACCTTGTTCCAAGCGGGCGATACATTCAGCCCCAGCAAACACTTCTCGGCTTTCTCAATCTTTGAAATCTATGACAAAGACAACTTATCGGGCAAATTCAATTCTAACGAAGACATCGGCTATGAAATCGAAATCCTCTCGATAACCTCAACCAAGGCCGTCGTCCAAATCACGCGTATCGTCTAATAACTCAAACATCATTGAGTTGGGCCAGGGGCAAAACCCTTGGCCTTTTTTATTACAAAATATATGGGCAAGCGCTATTGGTGAATGTCAACGCCTCGTGTTAGCATGGACTTATAACTGCGACAATCATTTATTGTTGTCACACGGAGAAATAACGATGCGACGCAATTATTGGCTGATTGGACTTTTGTGTACCCTGACATTAAGCGGCTGCAATTTCAATTTATCTAGTTCTAATACTTCTAGTTCTTCGTTTAGCTTGCCCGAAGGGGTTACGCCAATCCCGGAGACTCCCGAGTCCGATGATAATCTACCGAAGTCTCCGATGCCTGAGTACACCGAATTTTGGGATGTAAATAGCGTCGTTGAATTCAGGTTTGACATCACTCCGACGCAACTTCAAAACATCTCCGATTGCGGGGGCTATAAAGACGATTGGCGCAATACGATGTATTTCCCAATCACGATGCACTTATTCCTCAACGACACGCACTACATGGTCGATGAAGTGGGGATGCGCTTGAAGGGAAATACTTCTAGACACCCGTTTGTCGAAAACGGATCAATCAACGACTCGATGCCGGGCTTTAAACTATCGTTTAACGAAACGTGGACGCAAGATTATTATCAGTCATATGGCCTGCGTAAATCGTGGCAAAACGATGAACCCGATTATGAAGCGAGGCAGGCGCGACGCCTCTTCGACATGGAAAAAATCGACTTTAAGTTCAATCGACCCAACGATCGAACGATCATCAGCCAGCCATTTGCCTTCCAACTATTCCGCGCCTATAGCGATATCGCCACGCAATCGTCAATGGCGGCGCTATCCATCAATAACGGCACAGAAACCGTCAACATGGGCATTTACGTGACCAATGAAGCGATTGACAAAACATTGATTAGACGCCACTTTTCTAAGCCAGAATCGCAAGGCGATTTGTACAAGTGTCTATGGCCGACCGATTTCCTCATCGATAACGTTTGGGGTCGGCGCACCATTTATGAAGAAGGTGGCAAGTTTTATCCCGATCCAACGATGATTGGCATCGAAGACGATGTTTTGGGCTATCACCCGACTTATGATTTAAAGACCAATAAGAAAACAAGCGATCATCATGCGCTTGTAAATATGATAAAAACATTAAACTTGAGCACGCATTTATCGGGGTCGGCTTTGGTTGATGCCCTCGAAGATGTGATCGATATCGACTCATTCCTCAAGTTTGCCGCGGTATCTTACCTAACCGGCAATCCTGATGACCTGCGTCACAATGTCAATAACCTTTACTTATACTTCCATCCAGTGACTGAAAAAGCTTATTTCATCCCCTACGATTATGATTGGTCGCTTGGTGTGGCTTGGAATGAGTGGCTCGGACAAGCGCTTGCAAATTTACATCCTCACTATTTTGTTTCCCATGTAGCGACTAGTCCTCCAAACTGGGAACCGCAGTGGCAACAAAACCCGCTTTATTGGTACACGATTTGCGCTGAAGATGACGGTTATGAACAATATAGCGAACGCTACCCGCGCATCGAAGCTTATCGAGAAGCATATGACACATATGTGCAGGCCGCCGCTATATCCAGTGAGTTCACTTATGTTAGTTATGAAGATATGTTTGAAGCATATAAAACCAATTACCAAAGTTTCGAAAACGATCTAGTGGACGAAGATTACTTTTCAAGCAAAGACATATTCCAAAACTATCGAAACGCCATCATCGCGCAAATAAATAGTGCCTATGGCACTGAATGTGCATGATACTAATGGCTAATTATTCGTTATATTAAGTATCAATTTAGGTATATCATTACAGGCTATTTCATAAATAATTTGAAGAAGAATTCCTTCATACTCGTGTGCAATCATATTTCTAAGCCCGATAATTCTCTTCCAATTGATGTTTGGATAAGTTTGTCTTGCCCCGTTTGTTAGTTTTTTGGCCGTCTCGCCGATTTGTTCGAGATTTAAAATGATAGCATCAACTTTTTCCTCATTTGCCAAAAACATATCAAATGAAAGAATGCCGTTCATATATCGAATTATTTTTGAACAATAGATTCTAATTCGTTCGATATTCCGGCTATCGTTCATAGATTACGATTCCGCTTCTTTGTATTTCATTGGCCACTTTTGAATCAGGGGCGACGGTTTTGTTACTGAAAAGATCGACGCGTTTGTTCAATTTCGTTCGCATTGCTTCGGCAACTTCAAAATAGGCTAATCCAAATAATTCTGACTCCATGTATAAATCGACATCACTTAATGGTGTTGCTTGCCCGCGGGCATATGACCCGAACAAGATGATGCGCTTAATTGGAAACTGATTGGCAATTTCATGGATGCCATCGCGTAATGCTTTCAGCGATAAAACTCCTGTTTGTTCATCAATGCTTGCGGTGACGAAATTAAGATAATCGAGCACGCGTTCCATGACTAAGTCCATCATCCAAGAACTCGGTGTGCGAATTTGTTGTTCCCAGTTACGAATCGTCTTTAGCGGCACTCCAGATAAATCGGAAAGCTGTTGTTGCGTCATGTTAAGGTTACTTCGAAATTGTTTTAAATTTGTGATCATGAGAAGATTCCTCATTAATATAATAGTGTCCCAATGGGGTATATGTCAAATAATGATTCAAGTCGGCTCGTACGCTATCTTCTAAATGTTAAACAATTAATAATTACTTGCTGATTTTAGTAAAAAAGCCAAAGCGTGTCGCCTTGGCTTATCAAATGATTGCCTTATATCGCTTACTTCTTCTGACCGTATGATGCTTTTGGTCCGTGTTTACGAAGATAATGCGTCTTCTTAATATGCTCTGGTAGCTGCGGGCTCCAGCCCGGCAAGGTCTCGGTCAAAAATGCTAACTTAGCCACTTGTTCAAGCACAATCGCGTGATAGACGGCATCAGCGAGTGAATTACCCCAAGTGAACGCACCATGGCCTTTGACGATAGCCGCTGGTAGTTCGTTGGCTTTGCCCCGTTTAATCGTTTCGCTAATCAGGATACCGGTATTTTTTTCATACTCGTCCATTTGTGAGGGGCGAAGATATCCCGCGCACGGTATTTCATCGGCGAAATAATCGGCGTGGGTCGTGCCATAGACGCGAATCGCTCGGCCTTTTTGGGCCCAAGCCGTGGCATAAGTCGAATGTGTATGAACAATCGCGTTAATCTCAGGATGACGTTTATATATTTCCAGATGCGTTGGTAAATCAACCGAAGGCCGCAATGTTCCTTCAATCACTGTTCCATCATAATCGACGATGACGATGTCATCTGCCTTCATCGATTCATAGGGGACGCCCGATGGTTTGATGGCAATGACTTGTAGCGATGCATCACGAGCGGAAACGTTGCCCCATGTGAAAAGAACTAATCCGGCTTCCTTAACTTCTAAGTTGGCTTTGTAAACGGCTTGCTTTAGCGATTGATACATATATGTTCCTATTATTTAAGTTTATAGGTCAAATCGAATAGACGCAACTTTTGTTCTAGCTCGTAGGGATCGCTATTCTTGTTAATATGGACGAGTTCGATGTCGCTGAGCGTGGCAAAATCTTGGAATAACTCAATTGGGGCATCATAAACAAGCGTCGTATGGTGGGCGCCTCCTGCTAATAGCCAACAAGCAGCACTTACTTCTAAATTGGGTTCGGGACGCCACATCACGCGGGCAACCGGGAGATTGGGCATCGACTTATTCGGTTTGACACATTCTAAATCAAGCACGATCAAACGGAAACGATTGCCCATGTCAATTAAAGAAACGGCTTTGGCGCTGCCACTTTTTCCTTCAAATACTAGACGCGCCGGTGGGTTTTTACCGCCAATGCCCAAATGATGGACTTCAATGCGTGGCTTGTCCTCAGCAATTGAGGGACATACTTCAAGCATGTGCGCGCCTAAAATCAAACCGTTTTTCCAGTCGTAAGTATAATCTTCCATGAAAGTTGCGGTTTTTCCGATGGCTTTGAAAATACGCGTCATCGCGGCGACTTTCCAATCACCTTCGCCGCCATAGCCGTAGCCGCTGGCCATCAGGTTTTGCGTTGCTAAACCAGGCAGCTGTTCCATTTGATATAAATCTTCAAACGTATTCGTAAAAGCTTTGGCTTTATTCGCATCAAGCACTTTCTTGATAGCGATTTCCGCTTTGGCCTGATAAGCAATTGAAGCCAGATTATCAGTGTTGACAATGTATTTTGTTTCGTACTCGGCAAGTTTTTCCTTCAGTTCCTTGTCGGTGACGGATTTAATCGTTTCCACCAGTGTGCCAACGCCAATCGTATTCACTTGCCAGCCAAATTTGATTTGAGCTTCAAGTTTGTCGCCTTCAGTTACGGCGACTTCGCGCATATTGTCGCCAAACCGCACAACGCGTAGCGCCTTGCTTTCACCATAAGCGATGGCCGCTTGTTGCCAAGACGATATCGCTTGCATCGTTTTCAGCGACTTCCAGTAGCCGACGATGACCTTGCGTGGTTTCCGAAGACGTACGCCGATAAAGCCATGTTCACGGTCGCCATGGGCCGATTGATGTAAGTTCATGTAATCCATATCAATCGCATCATTTGGTATTTCATCATAAAACTGCGTATGGAAGTGGAGCCATGGCTTTTGTAAATCATTCAACGCATTGGCCCACATTTTTGAAGGTGAAAAAGTGTGACAAAACGAAATCACACCGGCACAGTCATTATCGTAATTGGCCTCACGTACGATTTCATTAGCCTCATCGACCGTTTTAACCGTCGTTTTGTAAACGATGGGATATTCGGTTTTTAATTCCTTGGCAATTGTTTTGGCGTTTTGCTCAACTTGTTTTAATGTTTCTTCCCCGTATAGGAACTGGGAACCGACGACGAACCAAAATTTTTTCATAAGTTATGCTCCTTTGAACACTTGACGCATGAACTCGTCAAGACGTATGTCACTTGTTAATCGCATGAAACGATAGGCGGCGAGTACGGCCATGCCCCAAGGGCCGCCTTCTCCCGCGGTGTCTAAGAGTCTAATCGGGATACCGAGTGTCTTTGTCATGGTGATGGCACCGGCGCTTTTTGATTTGAAGTAGCCACCATGGCCTTTAAGGTAATCGATGGCGACTTGCTCTTTTCTTGTCAGGATATCCATCCCTTCCTGCAAGTCGATGATGGCCGATATGAGTTTATCTTTCATGAAACGACCCAATGACGATGTTTCATCAAGCGCGATTTCATACATGTCTTCAAATAACTTGTCCCGATCGACTTTGTTACCAAATTGACCTAGTACTTCACCAAATAGCTCAATCCACGGATCGATGCGTGAGGTGCACTCATTGGCATGGACCATGGCCACGGCATCGCCAAGCGGCGTTTGCACGATGTCAATCTGGGGATAATAAGTTTTCAATCCATGTTCCAATACAATCATCGAGAAAACCGAGGTACCCGCCGATACGTTGCCTGTTTTTGGCTTTATGGCGTTGGTCGAGACCATGCCCGTTTGAGCATCGCCCTCGGGTGGAGCGAATGGTAAGCCCGCTTTCAAGCGCCCGCTTGAATCAAGCGTTTTTGCGCCTTCTGCACTTAAACGTCCCGCCTCGCCACCAACCGCAACAATGACTGGTAGTAGTAATCTGACATCGATGCCGGTTAGCTCGCGATACTTATCAATCATCGATTGATCATAATCTTTTGTCGCTTCATCGATGGGAAACATACCTGAGGCATCGCCAATCCCTAACACATTATGTCCAGTCAGCATTCGATGTACATATCCGGCCAAGGTTGTGAAATTGGCAATTTCTCCAACATACTTTTCCTTGTCAAGCCATGCTTGATGATAATGGGCGATCGACCATCGTAGCGGAATATTAAATTTGAATAAATCCGATAACTGCTTTGCGGCGACTTCCGTATTGACATTTTTCCATGTTCTAAATGGGGTCAACAATTTATCGTTTTTATCAAACGGCAAGAAACCGTGCATCATCGCCGAGATGCCGAGCGCTTGAATGTTTCCCAAATCAATTTGCTGCGAAATTTTTGCGACGACCTCACGCATGGCAAGCCAGACTTCATTAAGGTCGTAGGTCCAATAGCCATCTTTCAGTTCGGTTTTCCAAATATAAGATCCACTGGCGATTGTCGTAAATGAAGCATCAAGCACGATGCCTTTGATTCTTGTCGATCCCAGTTCGATTCCTAAAAACATAACCAATTTCCTTTAAAGATAACGATTGCCCCAAAGGGCCGTTCCATCTGAATTGATAAGCGATAATCCGAGTACGCCTTTTTCAAGGTCATAATTGAACTGCGGCGTGACATAACCTTTGTATAAGACTTCGTCAAGTTCCAGTTCTAATCGTCCGTCATTAATGCGGTAGCGACCTTCATAATCGCCACTGACCAGATACCAGCCATTAACCAACGTTTTAGTCAGTTCAATCGCTTCAGCGCGCTTGACAATCGAGATGACATCACCGGTAAGCGATGAGTTAACCACGGCTTGATGAAGTATTTGAATGCGGTAAGGACCGCTGATATCAGCTTTGCCTAGATCAATGCTTGATGGCCCCGTATAGCGGTTTACTTCAAGCACTGGCCAATCGTTGACGAAATGCATTTTCCATACGCCGAGGAAGAACCGGTGCCGGTCCATGAATGTGCCCCGATAATGCGAGGCGAAAAACCATTGACCGTCATCATAAAACGCCGTTGAATGGCCAATCGCCGACCAGCCGCGCTTATAACCGCTCGTGTCCGAGTTATAACTGAACTGGTGAGCAATTGTTACTTTGTTGCCATAGGGACGGAAGCTTTGGGAAGTAGTTGAAGTCAAAGCCGAATTACCTTTGCCATCAAGATATGGTCCCAATATGTTATTGGACCGGAACACGCGCGCATCGTAGTCGTAGGTCAAATCGACACCGTTGGTGATGAATAGGTAGTAATAGCCATTCTCTTTGATGATGTATGGGGCTTCGCTTGTAGTGATGCTTAAAATGCGCACTCCAAACGCCGGGTCGCTTGAAGATGATGGTACGAGCTTGTTGGTCGTCGTCGTAACTCCGGGTGAGGAAGTGAAAACGGTAACTTCTCGCTCGGATAATGTTTGCGGGGTTATAAGCCCGCCGGTGAGCGGATCAAGTTCGGTAATGAATATGCCGGCTGACCATGAGCCATAACTCATATACATTTTTTCTTCGGAACCAACCATTTCCGTGAATATCGCCGGATCGATGGCGTTAGGCGTGCCGCCGACTGATTGATGGGTGCGTAATAGTTCGCGGTCAAACACATATGGCCCTTCGACATCATTTGATTTAGCCAGCGCCATAATCGAGGTTCGTTGACCAAAACCGCTTAAAGCAAAATAGAGCCAAAACTCATTGCCGCGCTTAATTATGTCGGGTGCCCAAAAGGCATCGACTTGCGCTCCTTCGTTGTTATATCCCATGTATTCATACATCGAGGTGACACTCGTTAAATCAAGCGCCGTGCCGATGAACTGCCATCTGATCAGGTCAGCCGATTTTCGAATGTGAATGCCTTTTTGGGAGGTGACGCCGATGTTGGCATCGGTTGAAAACGAGTAGTAAAAGTCGCCTTCTTTGATGATGGCTGGGTCATGGGTATTAGCCGCGCCCCAATAGGTCGTATTGTTACCGGCAATATTATAAAATGCGTATTGATCTTTAACTATGGCGTGATCGCTATCTTGATATGGTTTCTCGGGATAGATAATCCCCAAATTTGAATTAAGCGATGAGGCACACGCTGAAAGAATCAGTACGAGAAATGGTGCAATGATTGTTTTTGTGATACTCAATATGGTCTCCTCCTTTAATATTTAAACCGCAACACGTGATAGGAAAGCGGTTCAAGCTTTAATTCGGCAAGCGCATCTTTAATGAGTGGTAGCGCACCTTTGGTGAACTTGACATGCTCATGCTCGAATGTATTTTTGATATCGAGGTTATCGTGGTGTAACAGTAGATGGTCAAGCGCGTGAATTGCGCCAAACGAGCGAAGTTCGAGTTCAATATCCATCGCCTCTTTGGCATAGTTGACCAAAAACACGGCGATTTCACGCTTGGTTTCATTAAACGAAACCGATTCCGATACATAAGCGGTTGCCCCGTATTTGGAATCAAACGTCGGTCCCGTTTTGATGCATCTGAGTGCTTCGCCACGTCCATAATTGCTGACGGCATAGAATGGATAGAAAATCGTTTGTTTAAAGACACCGCCGTTTTCTTTGGTGAAAATCGGGGCGATAACGTTGACAAGCTGTGCCAAAGCGGCAATCTCCACGCGGTCGGCATTATTGACTAGCGTATTGAGCATGCCCGAAAACACCAACGCATCTTTCAGCGAATATTGATCTTCAAGAATATGAGGCGCCTTCTGCCATCCAGCCGGTTTCCATTCGTTTAAATACCAAACGTTCCATTCATCAAACGATATCTTCATCGTTTTCTTCGAGCGTTTCTTGGCCTTGACGAAATCGGCCGTCGCTCTGATCGTGTGAATGAAATCGTCCATATCTTTGTATGAGGCAAAGAAGTTTTCAAGCGTGTCTTGGAACCAATAATAACGGTGCATCGAGATATAGTCGACTTGATCGTAAAGCGTTTCCAGCACGATGCGGTCCCAATCCGGATAGGTCGGCATCTCCGCACCTGAAGAACCACAGGCAATCAGTTTTAAACTCGGATCGACCCAGCGCATGATTTTGGCGGTCTCGAGTGCCTTTTTAGCATAGTCTTGTGCGGACAAATGACCGATTTGCCAAGGTCCATCCATCTCGTTACCTAAACACCAATATTTGACGTTATATGGTTGTTTCGAACCATTTTTAATACGTAAGTCGCTATAATGCGTTCCTTGAGGAAAATTGCAATATTCGACGATATTGCCGGCATCTTTAGGCGTTCCGGTCCCTAAATTGACGGCCATCATCGGTTCAATGTTGGCTTTTTGGCACCACTTCATGAACTCATCGGTACCAAACTGATTGTCTTCAATCGTTTGCCAGGCATAGTCAAGCCGCGTTGGGCGGTCATTCTTGGGGCCAATGCCATCTTCCCAGTTATAGCCAGATAAGAAATTTCCGCCCGGATAACGCACGATTGGGACATTGAGTTTTTTGATTAGATCAATGACATCGCTACGGAAGCCGTCTTTGTCGGCTAGCGAATGACCCGGTTCATAAATCCCGGTGTAAACCGCCCGGCCAAGGTGTTCGATGAAACTCCCAAACAAGCGGTCGCTGATCGGTCCGATTTTTAGATTCTTATCGACGAATAGTTTGGTTTTCATAATAGCACCTCATTATTCCTTCATGCCTGAGAGCACGAGCGAATTGATAATTTGTTTTTGGAAAATCGCAAACACGACGAGCACGGGCACCATCGAGATGATGGAAGCCGCCATGTTCAAATGGACTGGTTCTTGAATTGGGAAATCGCTGACAAGCCCGCCAATGACAACAGGGAGTGTCGGAGAAGCGGCCGAGAAAAAGTTGGGGGCCAAATAATCGTTCCAAATACCAATGAACCATAGCACCATCTGCGCGGCTAACGCCGGCTTAAGCAGTGGCATGATGATAATCCAAAAGATTTGAAAATGCGTCGCCCCGTCAATTTTCGCGCTTTCAATCAGCGTATCGGGAATATGGCTTAAAAATTGCCGCAGGAAGAAAATCATCATGATATTGCCGAATAATTTTGGAATAATCAGCGGTAGCAATGTCCCAATCCAATCAAGTTCTGAGAAAATGTAGTATTGAGGAATCATGACTACGGGGAAGGGAATCATCATCACGGCGAGCATCAACACAAAGATGACAGTTCGGAATTTGAATTTGATTTTGGCAAAAGAATAGGCGGCCAGTGCCGAGACAAACGTGCCCACAAGAATCGAGGGTATCGCCACAATCAGACTATTGATGAATCCTTGCCAAACTGGGATAGTGTCAAACACTTCGATAAAGTTATAAAAGTATAGTTCATGGAACAGCGGTCCATAAAGCGAGAACTGATTGAATTTTAGCGCGGCATTGATCATCCATAATAACGGAGCAATCATGACCACGGAACCAAGTAGCAAAATCGTGTAGGCAAAAATATTGGAGGCGAGTTTGCCTTTTTTGATGGAACCGAGCCGTTTTTCCTTGAAAGTGGATGTCATGCCCGTTCTCTCCTGCTGTTGTAGTAAAACTGAATCGCCGTGACGATGAACACAAACACGCCCAAAACCCAGGCGACAACCGATGCTTCAGATATACGATTGGCGCCGAAGCGTTCAAATAAATAAATGAGAATCGTCGTTGTAGCGCGTGCGGGGCCCCCATTTAAAAGCAGTTCCGGTTCCACATATAATTGCATGCCGCCGATGATACCGGTGACAACGAGGAAAAAATGCGTCGGTTTCAAGAGTGGGAAGGTAATGCGCCAAAATATTTGCCAATCGTTAGCGCCATCTAGTTTCGCCGCTTCTTTATAACTATCGGAAATACCTTGAAGACCAGCAAGATAAAGTAACGTCGAGGTGCCCAGCCCTTTCCAGATCAGCATTCCAATCAGGGAAGCCCGGGCATAGCCTGGTTCGCCTAAAAAGTTGATTGGACCAATATGGAAAAGGAGTAACAAGTCGTTAATTGGCCCTTGGGTGTTCATCATCGCGCGCCACAAAATAATAATGGCCGTGATTGATGA
>Ga0116204_1001345_pt1 | contig 13758 bp, 14 predicted proteins | sample LakKivwa52mmetaG_FD_94481 | JGI IMG/M metagenome (GOLD analysis project Ga0116204, IMG submission 94481) | Anoxic lake water microbial communities from Lake Kivu, Rwanda to study Microbial Dark Matter (Phase II) - Lake Kivu water 52m metaG | ecosystem: Environmental > Aquatic > Freshwater > Lake...
CGAGATCCCAATGCCCCACTTTCATCTGCTCGATAGGATAAATTTCGATTCTCAAATCTTTTTTGAGCTGATCGAGATCTCTTTTTTGGATTACGAAATATACCCGATTTGACGATTTAAGAATCTTTTCAAACCTGCACTGATCCCATATCTCTTCGGTAAATGGCCTCCGGGTATAGTAGTAGAGCCCAGTGGGGCGGAAGAAAACGACCTTCAACTCATCTCCTTTCTCCATTCTTTTAAGAATCCTTTCTGAAAACGGTCTCATCGACCTCTGGTCATTCAGCCTTTGAGGGAGGGCGTAGGAAAGGTGGAGATGAAAGAAAGTGAACGTCAGCGCAAGGCAGATGAGAGAAGCCCATCCCCTCCTTTTCATGAAGAAAAGAGTGGAGAGAAGCGAACCGGCCAATAGATAAGAAACGATGCCCAACGCTAACAAACGGTATGGTTCAATGGCAGGATAGGACCGATTCGGAATCCCCAGTAGGGCTAAAATAAAGATCATGAGAAACAGGGAGGTTAAGAAGATCAATCCGGCGAGAAGTTTCTTGGATCTCTTGTTGGAATCTAATTCGGAATCCCATAAGGCGCCTACCAGCAGTGCAGCAGCCGGATAAAGGGGAAGGATATAATTATCTTTTTTCCCTTTGGATAGGGTAAAGAATAGAAAGACTGTGATAAACCAGACCAGAAGGAATTTTTTGTCTCTACTCTTAACATCTTTCAATGCAAAAACAAAAACAGATGGTAAAAAGATGGTCCATGGAAAAAATTCCAAAGGGAAGCGAATAAAATAAAAGAAGAAGGGTTTAACGTGAAAATGCTTTCCCCCTTCGATTAGCCTTCCAAGGGTTTGTCCAAAAAGAATTTTATCTCTGTAAGCTTCGCCCCCTATCCAACAGGCCGGTATGAACCAAATCAATACGACTGCAAGGGAGATGATGAAACCGTAGAATAAATTCAAATTCCAAGTTTTCTTCGGATCTTTTTGGATAAATGAATAGAGCAGGAGAATGGAAATAGGGAGATAGGCAATCGGACCCTTGGTCAGGGTCCCCAAACCCATAAAAAAGCCGGCCATAAAATAATATTTTTGCTGCCCTTTCTCGTCTTCGTAGCCGAGATAAAAATAAAAAAGTGTAATGAGAAAGAAAAGCGTAAAAAGGGAGTCCATCATCATCCATCTTGACAACTGCGGGAATAGAAAACAGGTGGAAAGGATCAGAGCAGAGAAAAATCCTGCTCTCGCATTATAAAGTCTCTTACCGAAAAAGAAGGTGATGATTATGGTCAAAAACCCAGCCAATGCCGAAGGCAGGCGATTGGCCAATTCAGAGTCTTCTCCTAAAAAGAAAACAGAGAAGTTGACCAGCCAGAAAAAGAGAGGGGGGTTCTCCGCATAAATCTTCCCGTTGAGGTGAGGTAAAATCCAATTTCCACTCTCCCTCATTTCCCGGGCCACAACAGCATACCGAGTCTCGTCAGGTTCCCAGAGATCTCTGGCTCCAAAGTGAAAAAGAAAAAGAAGAATTCCTAAGGAGAATAAAATAAAAAAATAGTATTTTTTTAATTCTGAAAATCCCATACGTTCTTAAACCTTTCCCGCTTTGTCAGCACTCAGAGTCTCTTTTTGAAATTGAGCAAGCAGTTTTGAATGTCGGTAAAAATATTGCAATGTGATATAAACAAAAAGAAGAAATCCTATTGCGATAGCGATATAGAGGGCTGTATTTTGACTATTTATCTTGAACGTGCCACTTGTGATCAGTGTGAAGGGGATGGCCTCGGGCAGAATCCCCAAGGCCGAACCTATCAGAAACTGATGATGCCGGATGGGCGATAGTCCTAACAGAAAATTGATGAGGAGCCCACTTATAGGAATTTGACGAACCGTAAAGACCATCAGCGAACTGGAATGTCCCTGAAAGTGGTTATTGAGACGCCCTACCTTTGGCCATCGGCGAAGGACGAAATCCCTACCACCCCATCGTACAAACAGAAACAAGGCATAATAACCTGCCAGGGTTGGCAATTGAGTCCATAGCAAACCTTTCCAGAATCCAAATGCAAGACCACCAATAGGGCAGAATATGAGACGGGGGGTTCCCATAGATACCAACATAAATACAATCCCCATCCATGCCACAGGCCCAACCCATCCCAGTGAGAGCAACCATAATTTAATGCGCTGGATGTCTCTAAGATCATTCCGCACGGGGGTCATGTAGACCAGGATCAACAGCCCTACCACCACTCCAAGCATAATTATTGGCTTTAAAGGAAATTTGGTAATTTGTGTCCTCGCAGTTTGAGCCATGGTTTTAATCTATTCTTTCACTCACCCCGTAAATAAACCATTTCGAAATGTCTTATAGAGTTTCAATGGATCGATTTATCGATCACTTCTTTGATAATGAAAGGCAATAATAGAAATAAGCATGGAAACTCAATGAAAATAGACTGATAAAAATAATCATTTATCAACCCTAAATTTTTAAAGTTTAAGCGCACTGGGAACCATCGTGGAACGTTTTCCATATATCTAAGATAGGATTCTCCGAACTTCTTTAAGAGATGATTTTCTTCATATCGAACTGCAAGAAAGTAAATACCCAAGCAATAAAAAAACGAGATTGGAACAAACCAAAGAAGCTCTGAAATAACAACCAGCCCCAGACAAATGAGTATGTTTCCTAAGTAGATAGGGTTTCTTATGAAGGAGTAAGGCCCAGTAGTCGTCAAATATTTCTTAACCTTTAGGCGGTAGTGCAAATGCTGCTGGGTCCAGATTCGAAGGAAGATTCCGAAAAGAAAAATTGATACTCCCAAAGGCCAGATGACATCATCCATTTCAGTTTCAAAGGAAAAACAGAAAAGTGAAAAAATAACCGGTATGGGAATGAGGAAGCCTCTCAAACGATAAGCGTACTGGGTAATGGACATCTTAGTCACAAATAATAACCATCAAAGATTAGATGAAGATTAAATCAAATGGGGGGTATCCCCTTGACTCAGGTACCCCCTACATGTAGTATGTCGGGGTATGGAAGACTATCCCCGCACCTTGGCCGAAGTTGAAGCACGCTTCTCCACTGAAGAGGCCTGCCGTGAATATCTTTTTGGGTTGCGCTGGCCTGATGGATTTCGTTGTCCCCGTTGCTGCGGGGCCAAAGCTTGGCCAGTTAGAAAAACACTGTATCAATGTTCCATTTGTGGATACCAGACATCTGTAATTGCTGGAACCATCTTTGAGGGCACTCGAAAACCTCTGGTTGTTTGGTTCAGAACCATATGGTGGGTTGTTTCCCAAAAGAATGGAGCCAGTGCTCTCGGCCTTAAACGGGTCCTCGGACTTGGCAGTTATGAAACGGCCTGGACGTGGCTTCACAAAATTAGACGAGCCATGGTCAGACCAGGACGGGATCGACTGTATGGAAGAATCGAGATTGACGAAACTTATTGGGGTAGTCTTGAAGAAGGTGTTAGAGGCCGACAGACTTTTAAAAAGGATTTGATTGTGGTTGCCGCGCAAGAAGATGGAAACGGGATCGGACGAATTCGTATGCTTAGAATCCCAGATGCCTCTGCAGAAAGCCTCCATTCTTTCATTGTTCAAGCGATCGAACCCGGCAGTATTATTATTACCGATGGTTGGGAGGGTTATACAGGACTGGAAACTAAAGGGTACGCTCATGAAGTCAGAGTCATTAAAGGTTCTGGTGTTTCGGCCGCTAAACTTCTGCCACGTGTACATCGCGTTATATCGCTTTTGAAACGCTGGATACTCGGTACTCATCAGGGTGCTATCAGTCATGAACATTTGGATTACTATCTTGATGAATTTACGTTTCGTTTCAATCGCAGGACTTCTCGACATCGTGGCAAGCTTTTTTACCGGCTCCTTCAGCATGCCATAGCGATTGATCCTGTCCCGTATAGCGAAATGATTAAACATGTACGAGGCCCCAAGGAACAAAACCACTATATATAGGGGCTACCTGAGCAAAGGGGATACCCCCAAAATCAAATTAAATCAAAATGAAGATTTCTTAACTTCGGGCTTAGGTGAGGTCATCAATAACTCTTCTGGCCATCCGATAAGGGAAACTAAGACACTAAAGGTTTGTTGGGGGGCGATTCATCCGGAGCTGCTAACTTTGGAGTTTCAGGCTCTTTGGGAGAATTAATTTCTTCAATCAGGTTTGGAAGTTTGTCCTTTGAGTTCTTAAACTCTTCTGCCCCTTCCTCAAAGCCATTCCTCATTTCCTCGGTCGCCTTTCTAAATTCCCTCATCGCTTTTCCAAAGGCCCTGGTCAGTTCCGGAAGCTTATCGGGTCCAAAGACGATCAGGGCTATCACTATGATAACAAGTAATTCGGGCAGTCCGATATCAAACATGATTATGCTTAATTTTTTTCTATCTGATGATCTCTTTCGCTTTTTTCTATACGGGTATTAATATCTTCTTTTTCTTGACTTGACTTTTTGAAGTTTCGAATTGCCTTTCCAAGGTTTTAACCCATCTGGGGAAGTTTGCCGGCGCCGAAGATGATCAAAACGATGACCAAGATAACCATCAACTCTGGCATTCCAATAGTTCCCATATCTCAACTCTCTCCGATTGCCTACTTCCCTCGGGATTTGGTTTTTTTAGGTTCAACATATCCCGAGACTTTTGCAATCCTGCCGTTTTCGACGTGCAATAAATATAAACCTTTTTCCTGGCTATCTCTCACTTCCCAAAGCTCATAACTGCCGTCGGATGAAGTGAACTTGTTTATAAACTGGCAGTCAGGTCGGGAGACTTTCCCCTCTTCGACAGACATGCCCGCCTCTATTTTCCCCTGCTCAATACGCAGCTTATTTTCGGGAGAGGCCGATTGATAAGCCGCTGTTTCGAATCTATTCACACGGGATGAATAACACCCCACGGCTAAAATCCCGATCATCATTAAGGCGAGAGCCTTCCCCAGGTTTCTCATCTTCCACCCCTCTCTTACCCCTCCTTCGCCCCCCCATTAAATTAAGATGTTGCCGGTGCCTTGGCGGTCGGGGGTTTCGAAATTTACGCTCGTAGAAGTCCATCAAACCATAAATGTCAATAAAAAGCCAACACCATCTTCCCCCCTTTATAAGGGTACTCCACCGAGGAAGCTGGGCCCCTATGGTAAGATTGAACCTTTTCGTAAGATTCTCCACTCATCAGGATCGCTATTTTCCCTTTACCTTTCGATAGATCCAGATGTTCGATTTCCTTTAAAACGGGGGTCGGGGCGACGGGGTCCAGATAAAAATTGATCTCTTCCAATGTGCTGTCATCCAGTCGATAAGTATATAACGCTTTCTCTTTAAGGAAAGGTTGCAACTCCCTTACGAGAACCATTCCCGGAGAATAGGCAAGATCTTTTTTAATCCAGATCATCTCCCGGCCATGCCAGACGGAAACAGCCAGCAGAAAAAGCGCCAGAAAAATTGCAAGCTTCTTTTTCCACATACCGCCCAGCAGCAGAACCAATGGGGGAAGGGCTGGAAGCATGTATCGGGAAGCTTTGAATTTAAACAGGGTCAGAATAATAAAAAGAACCGCAAACCAGATAATAAAAAGAGAGGCATCCGAATTCCAAATCTTGTCCCTTCTCCTCCACACATAGAAAGAGAGATATGGAATAACAATGGACCACGGGAAGAATTGACCCCAGATTTCAATGAAGTAAAAATAGAAAGGGGCACGCCGGGTGAGGATCTTATTTTCTATTAGGAGAGTGATGTACTCCTCCCATCCAATCCGGTCTATGAAAAGCAAGACCCAGGGAAGCACAGCCATAACCAATATTCCACACCCCAAAAGAAACTCCCCACTCAAAAATATCTTCCATCGCCTCTCTTTGATAAGAAAGACGAATATGATCATGAGAGGTATAAATAATCCAAACGGACCTTTCGTCAGAGTGCTAACGCCAATTGAGAAGAATGAGAAGCCATAAAAGGTGAACCGCCATCCTTTTCTTGCTTCACTATATCCCAGATGGAAAAAATAGAGAGCGAGAATAATGAAAAGGCAAAGAACTATATCCGTTTTGGCCAGCCGGGCCTGTGTAAAGTACTGATAACTCGAGAGGAGCGCTCCTCCCGCAAGGAGTCCCGATAGGGTTGTCCCATAAACCTTCTTTGCCCACAAAAAGAGAACGACAACGCCTATCCAAGCCGATAAGGCTGAGGGCAAACGGGCGATCAGCGGGGTCACGGATCCGTAAAAGTAGGAAGGAATAGCAATGAGCCAGAAGAGCAGAGGGGGTTTGTCAATGAAGATTTCCCCGTTCAGTCTGGGAACCACCCAGTCTCCTGAGCGGATCATCTCCCTGGCGATCTCCGCATACCTTATGTAGCCGTGATTCTCAAGGCTCCTGCCCCAGAGGTTCCAGAAGAGAATAAGGCCGCTGACAAGGATAAAGGCCAGAAAAACTTTTTGATCCCGTTCTAAATTCATCTTTTTTCGTAAATCAAGTAAGGCAGGCGTCTCGCCTGCCCTGTGAATTTTAACCCCTCCAACCTCCCCTTAGATTAATGGGAGGCCTGGTGGGGTCAGGGAGATAGGGAGGTAGAAGTTGTTGGGATCGTAGCCCTCTCTTCTTGTAAATGAAGTAAAGGTTTCGAAAATAGATGATGGGGTTGAGCAAATAGGCTGCAATAAATACCGGATCCATCTGTCGAATGGCATAGGCCAGGAGGATCAATCCTCCTCCCAGGCTAAAATACCAGAAAGCTACTGGAATGACGCTTCCTTTTCTCAGAAGCAATCCATTGGACGACGAACCGCATCGTGAACATGGCCTGCCCGAGAAAACCGAAAATCACCCGGAAGTCTAACCTAAATTTGGGATATCGCAAGGAAATGTCCCGGAAGATATCTGTTACGAAAGTGGATGCTGCATCAATTCCCATGTCAAATCCTTTCTTCGATCTCATAGTGGATATGGCGGCTCTTCATCCATCTCACAGCCAGGAGGTCAACGAAGGCACGCCACATCCGGTTCCAGGTCGAATATTTCGAAACCCCATATTTTCTTGGGTGATGTGCAACAGGTATTTCTATCACCCGAAATCCCTCCATCCTCACCAGGGTAGGCATAAAACGATGCATCCCTTTAAAGAGCTTCAGATTCTGAAGGCATTCCCGTTTATAAGCCCTGAAAGTACAACCGCTATCCCTGATGGTTTCTTCACTCAACCAGTTTCGAATTCTGTTGGCAATCTTCGAAGTCACTCTCTTGACCCAGCTGTCTTCTCTCTTCTGGCGCCATCCTGTGACCATGTCATATTCTTTCAGGTGATCGAGCATTCGCGGAATGTCCATCGGGTCATTCTGGAGATCGGCGTCCAGGGTGATGACGATCTCGCCTCTTGCTTCCTTCAACCCTGCTGCCCCTGCTGCTGTCTCGCCACAATTTCTTTTAAAACAGAGAATCCGAATTTGAGGATAACGGGATGCCGACTCTTTTAAAATCTTTCGACTTCCATCCGTGCTCCCATCATCAACGAAAATGATCTCATAGGATTTCCCGATTCCATCGAGCACGTCAAATAGACGAAGGATCAAAACAGGTAGGTTCTCCTCCTCGTTAAAGACGGGAACCACCACCGATAGGTTAACACTATTCTTTTCGTTCAAAGCCATCTCATCCTTTCTTACTCATTTTTCGAAGAACTCTCTGACAACCGTGCAGACGTAATCTACCTTCTCCTTCTCGAGTTCTGGGTAGATGGGCAGGGAAAGAATATTCCGAGCGGTCTCCTCTGTCTTCGGTAGTTCTGGCTGTCTGCCCAGAGCATTTTGAACCGCTGGTTGAAGGTGACAGGGAATCGGATAATGGATCCCGGTCTGTATCCCCCGGTTTTTCAAATAGGCCGCCAGGGAATCCCTTTCAAGAGTCCGAATCACGTAAAGATGGAAAACGGGGTCTGCCCAATCCCGAACTTCGGGAGTGATCACGGGGAGCCCTCTCAAACCCTCTGAATACCATTGAGCGATCTGTCTTCTTGATTCATTGAACTGGTCCAGCCGCTGGAGCTGAAGTCGGCCAACGGCCGCCTGTATCTCATTGAATCTGAGGTTATAACCGGCCAGCTCGTGTTCGTATTTCCCCTGTCTTCCATGATCCCTTAACATCCGGGATAGGGCGGCTATCTTCTCATCTGAAGTGACGAGAATCCCCCCATCTCCAAAAACGGTCAGGTTTTTTGACGGATAGAAAGAGAAACAGCCCGCAATCCCCATCGAACCCACTCTCTTGCCCTTGTAGCGGGCTCCGTGAGCCTGACAGCAGTCCTCCAACACGAAGAGTCCATAACGATCTGCCAGTTTAAGGATGGGGTCCATATCTGCCGGATGTCCATAAAGGTGAACAGGAATGATCCCCTTGATTCTCCTTGCCCTGCCATTGCCTCCCTGATTTTTGAGAACTTTTTCGATATGGCCCGGATCCATTGAAGAGATTTCATCAATGTCGATGAAGATTGGAGTCGCTCCCACATGAAAAACGGGTTCAACCGTGGGAAAGGCAGTGAGAGAAGGAACCAGAATCCCGTCTCCCGGGCCTACTCCCAAAGCCTTCAGGCAGAGGAAGATCGCCGATGTCCCGGAAGAGGTCAAAACCGCATGCCTCGTCCCGATGAACTCCGCAAATTCTTCCTCAAATGCTTTCGATTCTTTTCCAAGGATGTATTGTCCCGAATCGATCACTTCCAATACCTTCTCTTTAATTTCCTGGTCCACATACGCTCTTGAAAGTTGAATTTCCATGATTAGCTCCTTTCGTTAAAGATCATCTCTCCAGTCGATTTCGATTCTCCTGCCGGTCTTGGAAGACTCGTAACAGGCTTCAACAACCTTCAGGGCCTGATAGGCTGCCAGCCCATCTGACAGCGGTTTAACTCTATTGGCGATCGAATCGATAAAAGCCTTCAGCTCCAGGGTTAAAGGCTCCTCCAGATCGACAGGAATACGGGAAGATTCTCCGGTCAGGGCGATGCATTTCCCTCCCTGCTTCTCGTGCCGGTTTTCGCATAGCAGAAGACTGTTGCTCTGAAAGTCACAATAGAGGCTCGCCTTATCTCCGACAAGGGCGACATCCCTTCTCTTTTCTGGAGGCATGTAACCTGCCTCAATAGAAACAACCTTTCCCCCATAATCGAGTGTCGAGAAAGATGTGTCATCAAGAGAAAGGTCGAGGTAATTTCTTACGATGGCTGTCACTGCCCTCGGGGTTTCGTCAAACAGATAATTGAAGAGATCGAAATAATGGATGGCATCTGTCTGCGTCACCCCAACATCCGTCCTGGGTCTTTTAAACCCCATGAAATGACCATATCCATATTGAATCCTGCCCAATCTTCCCTTTGTGATGAGTGATTTCATCTTTGTGGAGGCAGGATGGTAGCGATAAATGTGGCCTGTCTGAAGAATTAATTTCCTGCTTTTTGCCATTTCGATCATTTCCCTTGCCTCTGTGGAGGTGAGGGTAATCGGTTTCTCAACGAAGACATCTTTGCCTGCCTCAAAGCAATCCCTGCAAACCCTCAAGTGGCTATCCGCGGGCGTAACGATGTCAACGCCATCAACTTCTTTGAGAAAATCTCTGTAGTCCGTGGAGAATCGCTCCCCCGGGATGCGATACCCTTCACATGCTTTCAGCTGGCCAGGGTCCGAATCAGCCACATAGAGTTTGTCCACCAGGTTGGTGAGAGCCTTCAGATGGTTTTTCCCCCACCTTCCTGCGCCGATCAATAAGAGCTTCATGTCCTTCTATCTCCTCCATTATGAATTCTTACATCCTGCTCCCCGGGGATGGGATTGGTCGACCCGATTGCCAGCTGATCTCTTCCTCAGCAGGAAGATAAAAGAAGAGATGCCGAGAAAAGAAAAAAGACAGAATACAGAATAAAGTACCCATAATCGATCCCCAATGACCGGGAACAATTTGGTAAACATCAAGGCTTCAAAATTGTCCTCCAGGTGCATGAGGCCGGTTTCTTTATTTAGGACGATTAGTTCCTCACTGACTTGGTTGTCCCCAACAGTCACCCTTATAATGTGGCGAAATTTTCCCCATGCGGATTGAGACTGTTTTGACCGCCCTCCCCCTCCAGTGACAATCAGGTTCGCCCCCTTCCTCTGCCCCCTCCAGTAGCCATGGTAGTCGCCAAAAAAACAGGTCGTGACCTTGAACGTCTCCAGAAGAGAAAAAAACTCATCTTCATGCGGGATAGGCATGGAACCGGGGATGTGTCCTGCCAGTCCCTTGGGAGGGTAATGAACAAAGACAAATATGGATTTCTTCCCCGGAGACTTCCTGGAAAGAACATCGCTTAGATAGGATATGAAATCAGCGGGCTTTACCAAGTCAACTCCGCAGATGATGAAAAGACAGTTATTGAAAACGAAATCGAAATTCCTCGGGCCATAAAGGGATTCATAGACTTCTTGTGTCACCCTCCGATCATCCGATATTCTTTTTGAGCGAAAGTAGTCAATATCATGATTTCCTGAAACAAGAAAAATCGGGAAAGACGGCTTGATCTCTGTGGTCATCTCCGTTAGGAAAAAACGGTGATTCCATATATCGGGTCTCTTTACAAAATCTCCAAGAATGACCATGAAGGAAGCATCTCCATTGACGATAGAGGTTCCAATGAGTGTTTCTGCTGCTTCGCTCCCATGGGGGTCACCGATGATGAGGAACGAAAAGGGAAACCCTTTTTCTTTTAACGCTTGTACTGACTTGGCTTTATTTCCAACCAAGTGATCACTGGGGATACTTTTATAGTCCTGGTAAAAACCGATGGTCAGCCAAATGAGCCCGGCAAAGATCAAAAAAAGTAATCCCAGGAAGAACCATAAAAATCTTTTTTTTGTTGATGCAGAGACCACAAACACCTCAAAGATATGGGTTATCGATTTGAAATCAAGATGAGGTCCCAGCGTCCCACCCTGGCTTGTTCAAGAGGCTTCAACTCGAATTTCGATTCCTCCTTGAATTGATTAAAGTCCCTTGCCTGGACCACAATAAACACTCGTTGGGCCAAATCCAGGGTTTTAAAGAACTCTTCCTTTGTAGGGATCTCCTCTATGAAAGACCTTCCGGTATAATAGAGCAATCCGTTATATTTAGAGTAGAAAGTCTTGAGATCATCCCCAGGTTCCATCCTTCGAAGTACTCTCTCCGAGAACGACCTCATCGAACGCCGTTTGTCCAGTTTTTCGGGCAGGATATGAGCGAGATGAAGGTGGAGGAAAGCAAAAAAGATGACCAGGATCAACGCCGAAGCAAATCCTCTTTTCTTGAGGAACAGTAGAAGGGACAGACTGGACCCGGTCAATAAATAGGCCAGGATGAAAATACCCATCGGAACGTAGGTTTGGACGTCAGACGTGTATTTCCCCGATATTTTTGCCGGAATTCCTGAGATGAAAGCGATCAGGCCGATCAGGCACAGGACCGTCAAAAAAAGAAGGGCCAGGGGGATCCCTCTTCCCTTTTCTCCTCTCAAAATTTTAACATCCCAGACCCATCCCACCATAATGGCTGCCGCCGGGTAAAGCGGAAGAAGATAATTATCTTTCTTCCCTTTGGAGAGGGTGAAAAAAAGGAAGACAAAAATCAACCATACGGTGAGAAATAGGAATTCTTTTCCCCTGTTTTCTTTTTTTAATCCAACCGCAAAAGCTGTGGGCAGGAAGAAGACCCATGGAATGAATTCAGCTGGAAAACGGATGAGGTAGAAATAGAAAGGCTCCGGATGAAAATGTTTTCCGCCTTCCACATAAGTTGCGACGGCTTGTTTGTAAAGGATCCAGTGGATATACTCCTTTCCTCCCAAAAGGCAGGCAGGAATCCACCAAACCAGGACGATGGCGACCGAAAGAAGGATTCCAATCAAAAGATCCTTGCACCAGAACCTCCTGACGCCCTTCTGGGAAAAGGCGTAAATCAGAAAGAGGGGTAACAGGATATAAATCCCAGGCCCTTTCGTCAAGACGCCGAAACCCAGAAAGAGACCCGCCATTAAGTAACTCTTTCCACGTTTCTCTTCATTCTCAAAACCGACATAACAATAGAAAAGTGAGAGAAGAAAACATAGGGTGAAAAGGGAGTCAAGCATCATCCAGCGGGATATCTGGGGGAAAAGCCCGCACGTGGTTAGGGCTAAGGCAGACAGGAATCCAACCCTCGCGTTGTATAACCTCTCTCCTAAAAGAAACGTGACGAAGATGCAGGCAAGGCCTGCCAGGGCGGAGGGAAGCCGGTTGGTAAAAGGGCTGTTCTTGCCGATGAGGAAGGTTGACAGATTGACCAACCAGAAGAAAAGAGGAGGTTTCTCTGCATAAACTTCCCCGTTTAGGCGGGGCAGGATCCAGTTGCCATTCTCTTTCATGTCCCGGGCAATGACCGCATAACGTGTTTCATCAGGCTCCCAGAGATCCCTCCCTCCGAGATTGAAAAGGAATAGAAGAACTCCTGTGGCAATCAGGGGTAAGGTATATCGATTCTTCATGTCGATCAACTTGTGAAGTCTATTTTCAAATTCATACTCAATCTCAATCTTTCACTTTTCAACATAACGCCGGGGAAATTCCCACTCTAAGTCAAAGAATACCTGCTATTGGGCTCTGGATTTCTGATCAGCGATTTGCTCGGTAATTTCCGTGTTTTCAGTCATCGCATGGGGAAAGATAAAACCGAAACTTAAAAACATCACCATTACTCTCACCCAATGTCCGAACCTGCTGGGCCTGCTTTTGTCCGTCAATACCTTGTCCTTGGCCATTGAAACCTCTTTTTTGTTTTGCAATTTCATAAACCTCTCCCTTCTCTGTTAGGCAGGGGCCGTGAGACCCCTGCCAGCCAGGGACTATTTTTTGATCTCTTTGACCACTTCATTATCTACGGTAGCCTCGACCTCGTCGTCCTCATCAACAGATGAACTAAAGAAGATTTTTAACACCGGAGAACCATGGGCGTTGGGTCTATCGAAGGGGAGCAAAAATGGGAACTCCTAACTTGCACAGAAGCGGTATGGCTTGTATTTAAGGTCTGAACGAAAAAAGATATTGGAGTGGATATCCTTTCCGGTTGCTCGGAAAGGAGGCTTGAATGGTTGATGTCAGCACTTTCAAAAGCCGGGGGATGGAGGCTATCCAATTCATCCATAGCGAAAAAATAAAAAACTTCCGGAGAAAACAGTAGGCTTAGGACCCCCACCACCAAAATGAGAATTCTAAACCTTTTCGCCAGCGCCCGCATCCGATCTCCTCAAAAAAAGGCCGTTTATTATTGATCATTATAAAATTCAAAGGTTAAAAGAGGATTAAACGAACGTTAAGAATTCTTAATCATAATAGGGGGGATATTCTTGATGTGTTTTGAAGACTGCTACCGATGGGAGTAATGAACGCCTATGTGTGTTCATTACCCTCCTTACCTCTTCTTAACCAAGGAGATGAAAATTCTTCCACTTGAGTTAAGGGGATGAAGGTGGGGTGCGAGATTCCGGGAGAACTTCCGGATAAATTCAGGTTTTTGGAATGGGTAAACCCCGTTAGAAAGTCTATGATTTTCCAACGGTATAGTTCACACCCCGCCCGTTAGAAGCTTAGATTCGCCCGGAACAAACAACGAGGCTTTCTAACGGGGTAAATAGACAGTAAAGATCGATCCTCTATTTAATTGACTTTCAACTTCGATCCTTCCATGGTGGGCG
>Ga0116204_1001346_pt1 | contig 13752 bp, 10 predicted proteins | sample LakKivwa52mmetaG_FD_94481 | JGI IMG/M metagenome (GOLD analysis project Ga0116204, IMG submission 94481) | Anoxic lake water microbial communities from Lake Kivu, Rwanda to study Microbial Dark Matter (Phase II) - Lake Kivu water 52m metaG | ecosystem: Environmental > Aquatic > Freshwater > Lake...
ATCGTGGGCTTGGCGCGCCATCATTTGGTTTTGACTGCTGTTGTTCAACACGATCATCGCACCCATCACCGCGGCCGTGGCCAGCGTCATGACGGTGACGATCTGCACCCAGAGGTGGTGGCGGAAGTAATTGGTCAGCCGGTTCATGCGTGTGCACCTCCTGTCTTCAGGGGGCATTGTTAAGTGCAATGCTGCGTTGGTCATTCAATGGCAAAGGCCTAATGCGCCCCCCCGAACAGCAGGGGCTTGTAACGAAAAGCACCCACCCGCTCGGCGTTGTGGCAGACCTTGCAATCCTCGATGACGGGCTTGGCCTTGATGTCGGCCGGGTCCTGACTGTCGGCATGGACGCTGCCCGGCCCGTGGCAGACCTCACATCCGGTGTTCTTCAAAGCCGGGGTCTTGGCCTCGGAGACGAACCCGCCGGTTTTGCCGTAACCGGTGGTGTGGCAGGCATAGCAACTCTTTTGTTCCTGGTCCGTAAGACCCTTGACCATTTTGCGCACGCTTTCAAATGAATGGGCTTTTTTGGCAAAGGCAACAAAGGAGGCCAGTTGCTCCTCGTGACAGTTGCCGCAGGTCTGGGAGCCGACATAGACCGCTTCGGCCGCCAAGCCGGTGGTGATCCATCCGGCGGCTGCGAGAAATGTGATCAAACAAGCAATGTGTCTGTTCATCATTCATCCTTATCGGCTTAATCTGGTTGCGATTCCCCGCTTCTCCGTGTCACCGCGTCCGCCCTTTCCCGCCCTACACCACCCGCAACCGCCGGTGGATGGCATCGGTGAGTTTTTCCCGGTCGAGCTTGATCTGGTAGTCGTCCACCCCCACGGCCCTTCCTCTGGCGATGTCTTCTTCACTGGCAAGTGTGGTTAAGGCGATCACCGGCAGATGGGCAAAACGCGGGTCGCCCTTGATCTTGGCGGTCAGTTCCAGGCCGTTCATCCGGGGCATCTCGATGTCGGTGACCACCGCGGCCACGTCCTTGCCCTTGGCGGTGAGCAGGTCCCAGGCAGCTTGGCCGTCTTCGGCGTCCATCACCGTGTAGCCTTCTTCCTCGATGAACCGTTTGACCTGGCTGCGGAAAAAATTGGAGTCTTCGGCCATGAGAATGGTGGCGGCCCGTTTGTCGGCGGTCTGCACCGGCTGGGGCTCGGCAAACCAGTCCGGATGGACGGTGCGCACCAGCTCGAAGATATCCACCAGCATGGTGGTATGGTTGGCGATGATCGCCGATCCCATGATGCCGGTCTGGCGCAATGTGGTGCTGTCCACGTTGAGGGACAGTTCCATGGCATCCACCGGGCCCATGGCCAGCAGCCCGACCTCGCGACCGGCCACGATGAACACGATCACCAGAAGATCCTCCCTGTCGGCCAGGGGCTTGACCGTGGCCACCTGATCGATGGTAAACAGCGGCAAACTGCCCCCGCGGTATTTCATCACCTTTCGGCCGCCCAGGGCCTCGATCTCGCTGCGTTTGATTTTTTCGATCCGCTCCACCTGGCTCAACGGTGCGGCGAACTGCTCGTCTTCGGCGCTGCGGAAAATCAGCAGGCTTTGCATATCCTTGCGGGCGCGGATGGCATCGGATGCCTCGCGGGCCACGTCAGCGGCCCGGGCCGAGCCTTCCACCGAAGTCAAACCGGCCATCTTGGCCAGGTTGGCCACATCGAGGATAAGGGCCACGCGCCCGTCTCCCATGATCGTTGCCCCGGCATATCCCTTGCACTGCTTGAGGTGCCGTCCCAGGGGTTTGACCACGATTTCTTCCGAGTCGTTGAGTTCATCCACCACCAGCCCGTACTTCATGGCGCCGGTGGATACCACCACGATATTCAAGGCGCTGGCTGCATGGTAACGCCGGTCGGCCGGCCCGCGGCGGTCATAGACAACCGCGGCCTCTTGTTCCTGGAGCGCTTCGCCTGGCGCCACCAGCGGGCTCTTGCGGCTGCGCCGGTCAGCGATGTGGGCACGCCGGTCCGGGGTGGACTCGCCGGTGTGCGGATCACTGAAATAGCCCTGGACACCGATTACCTTGGACAGTTTGATCAAGGGCAACAAATCCCCGCGCAAGCGCACCACTTCGGCATCACCGACCTTTTCGATCCGTTTGCCGATCTGATCGGCCGAGATGCGCAACAGTTCTTCGAGGTTGACCTGGGGAATGGCGTAGCGTTCCCCGCCGGTTTTGATGATCTGGCAGGGGATGATGGCCAGGGTCAGTGGCAACTTGATGCGCAGGGTGCTGCCCTTGCCCACCGCGGAGTCGATGTCCACGATGCCCCCGAGCCGGTCCAGGTTGGTCTTGACCACGTCCATGCCCACGCCCCGGCCCGACACATCGGTGACCTGCTTGGCCGTGGAAAACCCGGGCAAGAAAATCAAGTTGATCTTTTCTTTTTCGGACATCACCTTGGCCTGATCTTCGCTGATCAGGCCCTTGGTCACGGCCACCTGGGCCAGATGCCGGCCGTCGATGCCCTTGCCGTCATCGCTGATTTCGATGTTGACCTGTCCGGCCTCGTGGTAAGCCCTCAGCAGGATGCGGCCCTCGGATTTTTTACCGGCCTTTTGGCGTTGGGCCGGGATTTCGATGCCGTGATCCACGGCATTGCGCACCAGATGGGTCAAGGGGTCGCCGATGGCTTCGATGATGGTTTTGTCCAGTTCCACATCCTTGCCCTCGATGACCAGATCGACCTGTTTGCCCAGGCTCTTGGCCAGATCCCGCACCACCCGTGGAAACTTGTTGAACACGTTGCCGATGGGCTGCATGCGGGTGAGCATGATGGCTTCCTGCAATTCGGTGGTGATCAGGTCAAGCCGCTGGGCCGTGGTCTGGGTGGCCCGCAGGTCCTTGGAGTTGAGGGCCTGGATCAGTTGGTTGCGACCCAGTACGAGTTCGCCGGCAAGATTCATCAGCGAATCAAGCAGGCCGACGTTGACCTTGAGATTGGTTTCGGTCCAGGTGGACGCGCTATTGCTGCACTGCTGTTTGCCATCTAAGGCTTTGGGGGCTGCCGCGATTTCCTCCGGGGGTGTTTCTTCCATCGGTGCGTCTCCTTCAACCAGGGTGAACACCGGCGCGGATACCGGTGGGCTCTGCCGGACAGGCACCGGCTCGGGATCGGCCGCTGGCATTGCCAGCGGCGACAAGTTCATGTCTTCGCCCACCAGATGGATGCACGCCGGAGCGGACCCGAACAGCAGGTTGATGTCCTCGGGACGCAAAATGGTGGCAAACAAAAACGTCACCGGATGGTCCGCAACACCAGCCGTATCGATGGACTGAAGCTCAGCGGTGGTTGCCAGCACGGTGCCCGTCTGGACGATCTCATCGATAAGGGATTTCACATCCGCCCCGGAACCGCTCTTGGTCCTGGCCAAATCGAGTTCCACCAGATAGACCCACTGGCCCTGGGCCTGGGCACCGGCAACAACCCGGCGGCCATCGGCAAACGGTCCGACCGGTCCCTGTGCTGCGGGCGGCGGCGGCGATTGGCCCTCTTTCACCCTTTGCAGGGCCGCCAAATGGAGCGACACATCGGCATCGTTGCTGCTGGCCACATCCTTTAACAGGTTGCGCAGCGTGTCGGCGGCAGCCAGCAAAACGTTGATGATATCGGAGGTTGGCACCATCTCGCGGCTGCGCACCTTGCCCAGGATATCTTCCATCTCATGGGTGAGGTTTTTGATGTTGGTCAGACCCATGAAACCGGCCCCGCCCTTGATGGAATGCGCCGCCCGGTAGACCTTGTTGACCAGCGAATCGTCGATATCGGCACCTGCCTGTTCAATGGCCAAAAAATCGTTTTCGATATCGGCCAGATGGTCAAGGGACTCTTCGATGAAAACCTGCATGGTCTCGTCGGTTTCGATGCTCATCTGTTGCTCCTCCGATAATTTCGCGAGCGCGAAATTATGAAAGCTGCTGGCGCAGCATGACTTTGTGACAATATGCGTTAAGGCGTCGTCCCCAATCTGAAGTGGGCGAATTCAAAAACGGTTTTTCCTTCGTTTTCATCCTTCATCCTTTCGGACATCCTTTCGGACATCCTTCATCCTTATTTAAAAGGATGCCCTGGCCTGTTCATAGGCCGGATGCAGGGGAATGGTACTGGTCTCGTGGAACTTTTTAAATTCGCCGGTCAGCACGCTGTTGCCCACCAGGCGCAGGTGAACCTTGGCGCTTTGGCACTTGTCGATCATGCCCACAACGGTCTGGATCAGGCTCATGTCAACCGCGGACAAACGGCTCAAATCGGCGATGAGCTTGTTGCCACCGCTTTTGGCCATTTCGCTGAGACGGGTCTTGAACACCCCCTCCAGTTCCGTCAACTGGGTCCGGGAGACCTTGGCCGGTACGGAAAACACCTGGATATCACCGTCGGCACTGAAATAGCGGTCCCCAAGGGCCGCGATTTCCTCTTCACTCTTGTCCCCGCGTTTGGGTTCGAGCTTGAGCACTTTTTGGGCTCTTTCGATGAGCTGTTCGCCTTTGAACGGCTTGACGATGTAGTCCTTGACCCCGAGCTTGACGATCTGCATCACGCTGTCGCGCCCGGATTCGGCCGTGAGCATGATCACCGGGATGTCTTTGAGTTCGGGCTCGCTTCGCAACTTGCCCAGCATTTCCACCCCTGTCATCACCGGCATGGTGATGTCCAAAATGATCAGATCGGGCTTTTCCCGCACCGCAGCCGCAAGCCCGTCCACTCCGTTTTCCGCTTCGACCAGTTCGCAATCAAAGGCGGCAAAGGCCTTTTTGACGATCATGCGGATGGTCTTGCTGTCATCCACCGTGAGAATCTTGTAGGACATGTCCAACCTCCCCTGTGCACCCTGCCGGTTGCGGCACCGGAACCTGGTTTTCGCGACATGGTGCCAAAATTGACGCTATTGACGGTTTTATGGCGGTTATGGTCAACGGCCGCTGCCCTGTTTGGCCGCTATGCGCTTTACGGGATTATCGCCCGTTTGCAGCCGGGGCTTGAACCCATTCTTGCGATTTGCGTAGATGCAATAAAAATGCCATTGTCACTATTGTCCGGCCTTCCCTTTGGAAGACGCTGGTTTGAGAACGATTTCAACCCGCCGGTTGCGCCGGCGCCCCTCCTCGGTGGTGTTGGTGGCAATGGGACGGTATTCGCCGCTGCCGCTGGTGGTGATCCGTTCGGGCTTAACCCCTGCCATGGCGATCAGAAACTCGGCAACCGCAGCCGATCGGGCCATGGAAAGGCCGAGATTGGAACGGTAAAGGCCGCCGATCAGGGGCACGTTGTCCGTATGCCCGGCGATGACGATATCCCCCGTGGTGTTGTTGAGAACGGTGGCCACACGCGCCAGAATGGGCTTGATATCGGCCCTTAAGTCAGCCTTGCCCGTGTCAAAAGAGGCTTCCCCCATGATGCGCACCTTGACTTCTCCTGCACCGAATTTCACCTCGATGGCGTCAGCCTTGTCCTTTTGCTCCTTTGGGTTCGCCTTTTTGTGGTTTTCGTCTGGTCGATCCTTTTCCCGGTTTTGGCCATGGCGATCCAGTTCCTCGGTGATGGCCTTTTCCATCTGGCTGGCGACGAACTCCTCCAAGGGGAAAACCGGTACCGGCTCCTGGTTAAAATCCCGGGCGATCATCGTCACGCCCTTTGGCATTTCCATGGCCTTGACCTTGCGCTGAACCCCGAAGGCCTTTTCCAGCGAGCCGGCCACCTCTTTGTACTTGGCCTTGTCCATTTCAGAAAAGGAGAGCAGCAGAACGAAAAAACACAGCAGCAGGCTCATCAGATCGGCAAAGGTGCACATCCATTCCGGAGCCCCTTCCGGTGGTGCGTTGAGAACGTTTGGATCCGTGTCACCCATTTGTTTTCTCCCCATTGGTCTTTTCACGGATCTTGGGCGCCAGGTAGATGCGCAGGGACTCTTCCAGAACCATGGGCGACACCCCCTGGGTGATGGCCACGGCGGCCTCGCGTACGATGCTCTTGTTGATCAGTTCCTGCTGGCTGCGCAGGGACAGTTTGTCGGCCAGGGGCAGACAGACCAGATTGGCGATCAAGGCCCCGTAGAGGGTGGTGAGCAGGGCCACGGCCATGGAAGGTCCGATGGCGGCCGGATCCGACATGCTGGAGAGCATCTGGACCAGGCCGATCAGGGTGCCGATCATGCCGAAGGCCGGTGCCGATGAGGCCATGGCCTTGAACACGTTTTGGCCCACGCTGTGGCGCTGGAGCGTTAGTCGGATGTCCTTGTTGAGGATGTCGGCCACCACTTCCTCGTCATAGCCGTCGGCCAAAAAGCGCAGGGCCTTGGCGCAAAACGGATCCTGCGGATGCTGGCTTTCAAGGGCGATCAGACCGTCTTTTTTGGCAATGCGGGTGTAGGTGATCATCTGCTGGATAATATCGTCAGGGGCTTCGAGTTTGACGGAAAAGGCCTTCATCGCCACCTTCATCGAGTTGAGCATGTCGGCCAAGGTGAACTTGATGCAGGCCGTGGCAATGGTTCCCCCCACAACGATCAACATGCTTGGCATGTTCAGAAATACCAGTGGATTGCTGCCGATCAGGATGGCCGACAACACCAGCGCCGTTCCGCCTCCCAAGCCTATGATCGTCGCAATATCCATTAGGGAACCCGATACACCGCCACCTTGTCGCCGATGGACCGGAGGCGGTTGTAATTGATCATTTTCTCAATGGCATAACGGGTTAGCTGCGTTCCCTTCGGAACCAGGATCGCACCGCTGATACGGGTCAAGTCCATGGCCAACACCATGCCTTCTTCAAGTTGCTCGATGGCAAGGGTATCGATGTCGCTGCGCTGATCCTGCCGGAGGCTCTCATGGTTGATCTCCAGCAGCAGGTCCACCATCTCCGAGGCCAGCTGCACGTTGCGCATGCGGTGCAGTTGCTCGGGGATCTGGTGGCTTTCGTATCCGCCCCGGTGGACAAGGTTGTCGAATATCGAGGCGGCAGACAGGATCCGGGCCAACAGGGGCAGGCACCGGCGATTGAGCCCATTGGGAAAGCCCTTTCCATTGGGCTGTTCATGGTGCAAACCGACAAGCCGGGCCACCGGTTTGAGGATCTCCAGTTCACCGAGGATTCGGGCCCCCGAGGCCGGGTGTTGCTGGTAGAGGTTTTGTTCGTCACCGGTGCGCTCGTTGCGCCGCTTGGCCCGAACGGTTCTGGGCAGCAGCAACAGGCCGACATCGTGGAGCAGGGCCGCGGCCTCCAGAATCGGAAGGGCCTTTTCCGGAATCGCGCCGCTCGGCCGGCAACGCCTGGCCATTTCCAGGCTCAGGGCCGCCGTGCGCCGGCTGTGGCCGCCAAGGTCCGGGTCCAGAGCCTCGATCATCTGGGCACACATGCGGATGGTTTGCCAATAGGTGCGCTGCAGGGAAGCGATCCGTCTTTCCAGTTCGGCCTGCAACGCCATGAGGTTGTCCCCATCGACCATTTCTGTCACCAACAGCTCACCCAACCCGAACAAGCCGGCCCCAAATTCGAAATCCGAAGCACGAAATACGAAACAAATTCAAATCACCCAAAAAGACAATGGCCCAAAACCGTGGCCCTGCAATCCAAGCGGTTGTTTTTGTGATCGGGTCTTTTGGTCCTTGGGATTTGTTTCGGAACCGGTTTTCGATCCGCACGGCGGCTGCGCTGCCGATACCCGGCCCTCAACCCGATTGGCTCCGGTAAATGGGTTGCCATTTTGTAAGCTGCTATCGGCAAAGACGGCGGAAACTTGAGGCCTTTGGTCGGATGTCCACGGGGTAAACGCCTGCCATCGGCTGCGCCATTGTCAACAGGGGCTGATTTTGATAGGTCAAGGCCGTGACCCCAACCCGGACGAGCCGGAACCGAAATGCCCGGGGCAGTTCATAGCTTATAGCCTGTAGCTCATAGCAAGGGCAGACGCCTTTGGCTATCGGCTTTGAGCTATCAGCTTATAATGTCGTATTGACGGCTTCGGAAAAATTGATGACGTTTTGCATTCAATTGCATTGGTAACGGCCCAACAGACCAAGGACAACCAGCGATGCGCTCGGACATTTTAAAAAAAAACATCGAGACCCTGCCCCACCGGGCACTGTTGATGTCGGCCGGGGTGTGCCGCCAGGATATGCAAAGCGACAAGCCCTTCATCGGGATTGCCAACAGCTTCAACACCCTGATCCCCGGTCACATCCACCTCGACGAACTGACCGGTGAAGTGGCCCGGGGGATCCGCGATGCCGGCGGTGTGCCCTTTCAGTGGGGCGTGCCCGGCGTGTGCGATGGGATTGCCATGTTCGTGGAGATGCGGCTAAGCCTGCCCAGCCGGGAGCACATCGCCGATAACATCGAAATCATGGTGCTTTCCCATTCCCTGGACGGATGGGTCGGGGTCACCAACTGCGACAAGATCACCCCGGGCATGCTGATGGCCGCGGCCCGCCTGGACCTGCCTGCCGTGATCCTCACCGGAGGGCCGATGAAGGCCAATGTCGTTGCCGGCCAAAAATGCCATCCCATTGCCGGTTTTGGCATGGTGGGCCGTGTCAAAGCCGGCAAAATGACGGCGGCCGAAGCCGAGCGGCAACTTGGCGATATGGTCTGCGGTGCCGGGTCCTGCGTGGGCCTGTACACGGCCAACACCATGGCCGTGGTTACCGAGGCCATGGGGATGTCGCTGACCGGATGTGCCACCACGCCGGCCCTTGATCCGCAAAAGCGTCAGCAGGCTTACGAATCCGGCCGCCGGATCGTGGAACTGGTCAAGGCCGATGTGCGGCCCCGGTCCATCATGACGCCGCCGGCCTTTGAAAACGCGATCCGCGTGGACATGGCCATGGGCGGCTCGACCAACACGGTCTTGCACATTCCGGCCATTGCCCGGGAAGCGGGTATCGAGATCGGGGTGGGTGAATTCGACCGGATTTCCAGACAAACGCCCAATCTGTGCGCGATCATTCCGGCAGGGTCCTGCGAGATGGCCGACATCGACGCGGCCGGCGGCATCCCCGCGGTGCTGCAACGCCTGCTGCCGCTGCTCACCGACAATCCCACGGTGACGGGTGACACCATCTTCAAGGTGGCGGCCGCGGCCCGCATCACCAATGCCGAAGCGATCCGCAGCCCTGAAAACCCCTACCACGCCGAAGGGGGCATAGCCGTGCTCAAGGGCAATATCGCCGCCAGTGCCGTGGTCAAGCAGACAGCGGTCAGCCCCGATCTTCTCGTCTTCAGCGGTCCGGCCAGGGTCTTTCATGCCGAACAAGACCTTCTCGATGCCATCGCGGCGGGAACCATCAGCGAAGGCGATGCCGTCGTGCTGCCCTTCCAGGGTCCGGCGGGTGCACCGGGGATGCCGGAAATGCTCACCCCTACCGACGCGATCAAGGGCGCCGGCTTCACCCGGGTGGCCCTGATCACCGACGGTCGCTTTTCCGGCGCCACCAGCGGGCTGAGCATCGGTCATGTGGAAATGGAGGCTTACAACGGCGGGGCCATAGCCGCGATCCGCGATGGCGACATCATCGACATCGACGTGCCCAATCGCGGTCTCAACGTGCGGCTTGCCCCGGAGCAGATCCGCGAGCGCCTGGCCGCGGCCAAGGCCCCGGAGCGCAGGACGACCCGGATGCTGGCAACCTTTCGCAGGGCCTATACGGGAATCAACTGTTATGGGAAGTAAACGGGAGCCTTCGCCTCGACCCGCTCTACCCGCCCCAAGTTCACCGCCCGGCGGCCATGGCTTCGGCGATCGCCTGGGCCGGGGGCAGGACCTGGATCAGCGCCGGATCGAAATGCTGCCCGCTGCCGGCCCTGATCTCCTTGAGGGCCTGGTCCAGGGACCAGGCCTTTTTATAGGGTCGATCCATCACCAGGGCATCCAAGACATCGCAAAGACCGACGATGCGGCCGGGCAGGGGAATCGCCTCGCCGGCAAGGCCTTTGGGATAACCGCTGCCATCCCATTTTTCATGGTGGGAAACCGCGATGGTCTCGGCCAGTTGGATCAACTTGGACCGGCTGCCGGCCAGCAGTTGGCCGCCCAGTGCCGCGTGGGTCTTGACCGCGGCGAATTCATCGCTGGTGAGCTTTTGCGGTTTGAACAAGATGGCGGCCGGAATACCGATCTTGCCCAGATCATGGGCCATGCTGGCAAGGGATAGATCCTCGACCACCTCATCGGTCAGCCCCGCGGCCTTGGCGATCAACCGGGTGTAAGCGCTGATGCGCCGCAGATGGCCGGGCACGGTGGGGTCGCGCACCTCGGCCACCCGTCCCAATCGCTCGAACAGTTCCTGCTGGACCTTGCGCATCTCCTTGGTGCGCTCGCGCACCTTGACCTCCAGCACGATGTTTTGAATTTTCAGGGCCTCCTGGGCCACCCGCAGGCTCAGATGGGTCTTGACCCTGGCCTTGACCTCGGTGATGTCAAACGGCTTGGTGATGTAGTCCACGGCCCCGGCGTCAAAGCCTTTGGTCTTGTCCCGTGGATCGTCCATCGACGTGATGAAAATGATGGGGATGTTGGTGGTCACCGGATCGGCCTTCAAGCGCCGGCACACCTCGAAACCATCCATTTGCGGCATGACCACGTCCAGCAGGACCAGGTCAAGCGAATGGCCGGCGGCATAGGCCAGGGCCTGGGGTCCGTCCATGGCCGTGGCAAGAAGGTAATCCTTGCCCAACGTCCGGGTGAGGATGTCCAGATTTTCCTTGCTGTCGTCAACCGCCAGGATTTTGCATTGTCCCAAATCGGCCATCGCATCGCCCCCTTCGAAGATAGTAACCAGTGACACGTTCACAAAGGGCAGTAGCTCGTGACGCGTAACGGGTGACAAGTTAAAAGCCGGTGTCCGTCCCGGCCCTTAAGCCCTTGACCCGTCACTTTTCACTCCTCATCCGTCACTGTTCTTAAGTAGCACAATTCACGGTCTTTGGCCAAGTGAGGTTTTCATTGATTTGCCGTTGTTAAAAGGTTATGGTTTTCAAGCTGTTGCATATGAGACAGACCATGGGGGCACCGGACGATGAAACGGGCGATTCTTTCGGACATCCACGCGAACATGGATGCTTTTGCCCGGGTCCTGGACGACATCCATCGGTGCGCTGTGGACGAAATCCTCTGCTTGGGCGACAACATCGGCTACGGGGCTGAACCGGAAAGGGTCGTGACAACCCTAAAGAACAGGGCCATCGTTTCGGTAATGGGCAACCATGAGCTTGGGGCCATCGACCCGGCCAGCCGCAGTTGGTTCAATCCCCATGCCCGGCGTGCCCTTGTCAAAACCGTGGCGATGATAGGCGACCCAACCCTGGCCTGTCTGGCCGCACTGCCGCGGTTTTGCCTCAGGGACAATGCCCGTTTTGTCCACGGATTTCCGCCGGACCTGATCTCCACCTACTTGTTTGAAGCATCCGACGCCAGGCTGCGGCGAGCCCTTGGCCGGATGAGCGAGCAACTTTGCTTCGTTGGCCATACCCATCGCCTGGAATTGATCGCCTTTGACGGCGCCGAGCTGGAAAAACGGCCTTTGCCGCCGGGGCCAACGGTCCTTGAACCCCACAAGCGTTACCTGATCAATATCGGCAGCGTGGGACAGCCCCGGGACGGCGATCTGCGTGCCAAATACGTGATCTGGGACAGGGAAAAAGCGACCATCGAGGTGCGTTGCGTGGCCTACGACAACCATGCGGCCGCCGCCAAAATCATTGCCGCCGGCCTGCCACGGGCCTATGCGGACCGGCTGCTCCCTTAGACAGTTCCTTGCCGATGGAATCGCATGCAAAACGGTAAAACGGTGAAAACCATTGGTCGCTATCAGATCTGCGGCATGCTCGGCAAGGGGGGCATGGCCAAGGTGTACAAGGTCAAGCTGCCCGTTGTCGGCCAGTTGGGGGCGCTGAAACTGCTCGCACCCAATCCCCTGCTGATCGATTTGATGGGAGCTGATCGGGTGGAGGCGCTTTTCATCAAAGAAGCGGTTACCATGGCACATCTGCGCCATCCCAACCTCCTGGCCCTGCGCGACTTTGACACCCACCGGGGCACCCCCTTCCTGGTGATGGAGTACTACTGCCACAACCTCGGCGCCCTTATCGGAGAAACCTACCGCACCGAGTCCCCGTCACGGACACTGCCCGTGGACAAGGCCATCGCCTACACCCGCCAGCTCCTGCAAGGGCTGGATTTTCTCCATCTGGCCGGTTTGGTGCACCGGGACATCAAGCCGTTCAACCTGCTCATCAGCGACCAGGACACCCTCAAGATCGCCGATTTCGGCCTGTCGCAGCGCCGGGGGGAAGTGTTTCAGGGCCCTGCCAATCTCAAGGTCGGCTCACCCTATTATGCGGCCCCGGAGCAGGAACAAGACCCGGACAACGCCGGTTTCAGCGCCGATGTGTTCGCCGCCGGGGTGGTGTTTCAGCGCCTGCTCACCGGGGTCCTGCCTGCAAATGGCAAACCGGTCCCCAGCCGCTGCCGGTCGGAGTTGACCGGGGTCTTTGACGCCGTTGTCGCCAAGGCGACCGACCCGGTTGCGGGCAGGCGCTTTGCCGATGCCGGGGCCATGCTCGAGGCCCTCGAGGCCCTGGCCGGGGAATGGGAAAAACACAAACAAAAGATCTGCCTGCTGGAGCAGGACGGTACCTCCGGACCGGCAACCCGCACCGCCCCTTGCCCTTCCGGGACCGGCCGCCGATGGGGCAGGCGGCGCACCGCCTGGGGCCTGGATGAACTTGGCCGGCCGACCCGCATCGTTGGCTCGACATCGACCAGCCCGAGCCCCGACACGGTGCAAATCCTTGAAACCGGACTTGTCTGGCAAAAAAGCGGCAGTGCCTATCCGCTTTGCTGGAGCGAGGCCCAGGCCCATATCGAACATCTCAACAGGACCGGATTTGCCGGCTGCAGGCGCTGGCGCCTGCCCTCGGTGGCCGAAATCATTACACTGGTGGGGCCCCCGGACATCGACCGCCACCTTTGCCTGGCCCCGGTCTTCGATCCCCGGCAAAAATGGTTGTGGAGCGGCGAGCGCCGGTCCCCGATGACCGTTTGGTTCGTCAACGTCGCATTGGGGTATGTGGGCTGGCAGGACATGGACTGCCGCTGTTATGTTCGTGCGGTGAGCGAGAGCACCGCCAGTGGCCAGGGGATGAAAAATAGCAATTGCCTTTTTCATCTTTCATCCTTCATACTTCATCCTTAAAGGGAAAGGATGGACATGGGCGTTTCCCAATTGCAGCAATTGGCCGAAGAAGCACTGGTGGCCCTCAACGCCGCCATCACCAATGTGCGTCTGTATCCGCCGACCTCGGCCATCGTGGGCCAGTCGCTCCGGCGTTTGCACCACGCCATGGAAGCCGCGCTGGCCGTGGAGGCCCCCCTGGTGCTGGCCGAGTCGGAAAAAGCGCCGCTGATCTGCGGGACCCCCTTGAAGGCGCCGATCAAACCACAAACCGAGTCGGTTTTTGAACTGCTGCGCACGTTCAGTCTCAAAAGCCTTTCCTTTGCCAAGGGCGTAACCCCGGCCCAATTGCAGGTTTTCGTCACGGCCTTGAGCCGCAAACCGGCGGATATCGAAAAGGAGGGCGGCCTGCGGCACCTGCTGCAAAACCAGGGTGTCGGCACGATCCGCTTCAACGAAAAAATGTATTTTGCCGTTGCCGGACAGGACAATATCGATCCGGCGGCTCTCAGCGAAAAGATCAACCGGCTGCTGGCCGATTCTTCGTTTTTCGACCAACTCAGCGA
>Ga0116204_1001347_pt1 | contig 13751 bp, 7 predicted proteins | sample LakKivwa52mmetaG_FD_94481 | JGI IMG/M metagenome (GOLD analysis project Ga0116204, IMG submission 94481) | Anoxic lake water microbial communities from Lake Kivu, Rwanda to study Microbial Dark Matter (Phase II) - Lake Kivu water 52m metaG | ecosystem: Environmental > Aquatic > Freshwater > Lake ...
GTGCCGAAGGCACCAATCTGGGACTCCGTCCTCGTTTTAAAGAAGGCTATTACCCAGTTCCCCCTGTTGATAGCTTGCAAGACATTTGTACCGAAATGATTCTTAAACTTCAACAGGTTGGAATTCCCATTGAAGTACATCACCACGAAGTGGCTACTGCTGGTCAATGCGAAATCGGCATGAAATTCGCCGAACTTATTGACAAAGCCGACCAAGTTTGCTGGTACAAATATATCGTTAAAAATGTGGCTAAACAAAACAACATGACTGCTACTTTTATGCCTAAACCTCTGTTTGGCGATAATGGTTCTGGTATGCATGTACATTCCTCTCTCTGGAAATCAGATAAACCCCTCTTCCCAGGCGATGGCTATGCGGGTCTTTCCAAAGAAGCTCTCTACTATATCGGTGGTATTCTTAAACATGCTCCCTCTTTGCTTGCTTTTACCAACCCCTTGGTAAATAGCTATCGCAGATTGGTTCCAGGCTATGAGGCTCCAGTAAACCTGGCCTATTCAGCTCGTAACCGTTCTGCCTCCATTCGTATTCCAGTCGGCCAATCTTCACCTAAGGCTCGCCGTGTTGAATTCCGTTGCCCCGATAGCGGTGCAAATCCTTACTTGGCCTTTACTGCTATCCTTATGGCAGGTCTTGACGGTATCAAGAATAAAATTGATCCCGGAGCACCTATGGATAAGAACATCTATGATCTCTCTCCAGAAGAGAAAAAAGGTGTTCCAAGCACTCCTGGTTCTCTTAACGAAGCTATCGACAACCTTGAGAAGGACCACAAATTCCTTCTCGAAGGCGGAGTCTTTACTCAAGACGCCATCGATATGTGGATTGAATACAAACGCGATCACGAAATCGATCCTATTCGTCTTCGTCCCACTCCAATGGAGTTTCAACTCTATTACGATATCTAAATAGATTGGTGCTTGGCACCTAAATATTTATATCAGAAGGCCCACTTTAAAGTGGGCCTTTTTTTTTATTGGTAAAAACAATTCTCCTCTCCAGGACAAGTAATAGGCATGAGAAGTCAGAATGCTCTTTTCCACTATTTTATTCTCGAGCGTAGTGCTTTTTTTACATTGAGCGGCCTTTGAGGTACAAATGACTGAAAATCACATTATTCAAAACAAATTAGCGCAGTGGCAAGAACTCTCTACACAAGAAGAATGGCTGGAGAGTTTAAAGCATTTAAATGCCATGCCTCTTGATTACTTTCTTGATGTACCAGATCTTGCAGCCCACATACACAGAAAATACTGGGCAAATCCAGCTTGGACCTTAAATGGTGACTGGAGTATGTTAAGCTCTGGACCAGTTTTAGTTTTTACAGGCCCCGATAAACCTGGAGTTTTCTCCTTACTGGCTGGGTTAACAAGCTCCTTTGGCCTTGATATTGAATCAGGGGCCAGTTATTCGTATAGGACACATGAGCCTACACCTAGACCTATCTTTTCCCTGTGGTTTTGTACCAATTTTTCCAACTCTCTCGAGAAAAAACTTCAGCAGGGTCTGGACAAAAAACAAATCCAAGCTGAGCACAGTTATCTCGGTCAATTATTTAGACTGGGGCATGAAAAGCAAACTCAATCTGTCTTTTCGGCATGTATGGCTTATTTAAATGCCTGTTGGAAAGATTCTGATCCTTCTGCATCTAGACAGTGGGTTTATAAACGGCTCATTCCCGTTATCCAATTGAGTAGGTTTAAGGATACATACAAGTATAACCCAATAGAAATCATATTTAGTCAGGAAGAACCCCTCACCCGTCTCGATATATCAGGCCAAAGTTCCACCGGTTTTTTATTTGCCCTGACTCATGCTCTGGCTATGAGAGGAATTGATATCCGGAAAATTAGAATTCAAACCCATCATAACGAAGTCAGTGATTCTTTGTGGATTACCGACTTTCAGGGAAAAGCCCTAACCCAGTTGCGGGAACTTGAACATCTACGCGCAGCAATAACCCTAATTAAACAATTCACCTTCCAATTGCCTCTAGCTCCCGATCCTCTTTTAGCTTTTGCGCAATTTGAACTTTTACTTGAGCGCCTTTTAAATGAAGAGACGAATGAACAAACCCTCTCCTTATTCAAGGAAGATACTCCTCTTAAATCACTAGCCACCGCCTTGGGTAGCGGATCTCATATCCTGGAGCAATTTTTAAAAGTTCATTCGGAAAATTTTCTCCCTCTTTTGCGCCGACTCCATGAACTCAAATGGCCGAGAAAAAAAGAGGTGATGCAGTCCGATCTCTCCAATTCTCTTGCCGATGTTTTTTCAATTGAATCTAAATTCAAGATAATAAATGAGTTTAAGGACAGGGAGTTATTGCGTATCGACCTGTTATATCTTATTTATCCTAACCGGACCTTTATGGAATTTGCCTCAGAACTTTCTGATCTGGCAGAAGTTACCATGAATGCCGCGGTGCATATATGCCGCGATCACTTAATAAGTAAATACGGTTTCCCAACATTAAACGAACAAAAAGCAAAATTCGCCTTATTTGCTTTGGGCAAATTTGGGGGCAGGGAACTTGGTTATGCCTCCGATCTAGAGCTTTTAATGGTCTATGAAGGTGAAGGTGAAACCAGAGGCGCACCCAACGACACATCAAGTACAACAAATAGTGATTTTTTTCATCAATTGGCTGCTCGTATTAAAAAAGCCGTAGAAGTCAGGCAGGAAGGAATATTTGCGCAAGACTGGCGATTACGCCCTCATGGTGAAAAAGGTCAGATGGCCTGTTCCTTGGATGCTTTTAAAGAATATTACCAAGCTAAGGGTCAGGCTTATCCTTTTGAGCGTCAGGCACTAATAAAATTGCGTCCTATATATGGAGATATTCATTTTGTGCAAAGGGTTTTGTCTGCTCGGGATGAATGTATCTACGGTATCAATTCTGTACCCATTTTACCGACTCTGCATTTGCGACAAAAACAGATAAGCGAATTAACACAACCTACTAAAATAAACGCAAAATATTCTCCCGGTGGCCTCTGTGATATTGAATATGCAATCCAGTTTTTACAACTGATGTATGGAAAAGAAAATATTTCTGTACGCGGAACAAGCACCCTCTCTGCCATGGAAGCCCTGTTAGAACTGGGATATTTGAACCCGGATGAATACGAAAAACTTTTTAGTGCCTTTGCATTTTTACGCCGTTTAATCAATGCTTTGAGAATGGTACGGGGTCACGCCAAAGATCTCGTTATACCAGAATTATCAAGTCCTGATACTTACTTTTTATGCCGGCGTTTGGGTTACTTACCTAAACCAAAACATGACATCCGTGACCAGTTCTATGCGGATGTCTATATACATTTTGAGTATGTCTATACATTTATGAAAGCAAGGTTTTCCTTTGATCTACCCACAGGATATGCCTTACCTCCCTATCTGAGCCAAACACAGAAAAATAAAACCATACAAAAGGGAATGGCTCAATGGTTGAATACTCCCCAGTTATTTAGTGATGAAGAAAAAATTCAAATATTTCAGTCTTATGGCTTTACTGATTTTCTAAGAACCGAAAAATTACTCAGCGATCTATGGAATGCGGCCAAAAGTGATGTATATTTCTTACCTGCCTTGGTTTTATCCCGCAGATTTTTAGTTTGCTCTCCTAGTCCGGAGTTCGCTTTAAGTTGTTTTTCCAAACTTTTGGAACAAGGAGAAACCGCACATCGCCTTTTAAAACAAATGCTGTTTTATCCCCGATACCTTGAAGTATTTTTATTTACTTGTGGTCAGGGCGAATTTCTCGCAAGCATAGTACTCAACTATCCCTATCTTTTACATTATGCCGCCTCACATTCTTCTCTACATACAGATAAAAACAAGGATGACTATCAAAAAGAAATTGATGAGTTATTATTTAAAGAAAGTAACGAAGAGCAAAAACTCTTTGCCCTGAGGATTTATCAAAAAAGAGAAATATTACGAATTAGTATACGCGATAAATTACTTCATTGTCCTTTACCTAGCACTCTCAGCGAATTATCTCATCTCACAGATGCGCTTGTTCACGCCGTCTATACACTCTCTTTTTCTGATTCTCTTGCTTGTAAGGGGGTTGTATTTGCCCTGGGAAAATTGGGAGGCTCCGAACTCAATTACTCGTCAGATATAGATTTAATTTTCATGTGTGCTACAGAACTTTCAAGTGAGGATCGCATGGAATTTGGAAAGGGTATCCGAAAATTTGTTAAGGCCCTAGGTGGTTATGGGCCCGAAGGACAAATGTTTCGTGTTGACCTCAACTTACGGCCCTGGGGTGCACAAGGCAATATATTTTTAGACCTCGAACAGATGTATACTTATTATCAGGAACAGGCTGAAGGTTGGGAATTACAAGCCTGGGTTAAGGGTCGGGTATTGGCGGGTAATCTGGAATTGGGTCAAAAATTTCAAATGTATCTACAAAAACTTTTAACAATTCCCTCTGTTCGTGAAAAAATCTTCAAAAACTTTTTAACAGTCAGAGCAAAAACTTTAGAAGAATACAATGGACCAGATCTAGCATTTAACATCAAACAAAACCCAGGTGGACTGCGCACCATTGAATTTTATACGCAAAACCTGCAACTCAAGGCCTGTTGTGATTTTCCTGAACTCATCGGAGGCCCTACCCTATCTGCACTCAACAAACTGGTTAAAGTCAACCAAATGAAGCCTGAACTGGCCTCCCAAATGATGCAAGATTACACCTTCCTAAGGCAATTAGAGCATTGTTTACAATTAGAAGGAATGCAGCAGCAACACTCTCTTCCCAAAGACTATTCCAGTTTAGAGGTATTGGCGCGCCGCATGGGTTATGAAGTGATGACCGATCAAAAAGCAGCGCATCAACTTTTGCAACAAGTTTTGGAAGTTTATGAGAGGCAATTTGCCCTCTCTATGCAGTTATTTCCGGGAAGCGAAAAATATTTTTTATTACCCTTTTATCAGGAGTAATTAGGGTCTGCTGAACAACTCCATTTTTACAGCAGACCCTAATTTTTTATCTCCAAGAGGAGGGGCGGATCTGCGTCCCCCCTCCTATGTGCTCGCTCGCTAGTTAGGCTGACCACAAGTACAAGGGTTTTGCTAGATTACCCCTTGTTAACAGGGGTCAATCCTTGGACTTGCTACAAGGGAAATTTGCGTTTTACCCTTATAACTCTAGGGAATTTCCCTTGTTCAGCAAGCCCTAAGTAATCCAGAAAATTGGAATGAATAACAAAAAGAACTATACAACGAACTCAAGCATATCAACTTAAAAGTAGGTAAAGCTTTTGCGATAAAGGAAATGTTTCGGGAGTTCTGGAACTATACATTTACAGAATCAGCCTCAAAGTATTTTAAGCGATGGTATTTCTTGGCATGCCATAGCAAACTTAAAGCAATAATCAGTGCTGCGAAAACATTCAAGGGAAAACCGTTTTGGGTCAAGGTGTTCAAAACAAAGGCATATTCATACAGGGTAAGCCACAAAAATAATGGAAGAAAAGGCTGCCTGGGTACACTTTCCGCAAATATGCGGATAATGTATCTTTAGGCTCGTCATGAGCCCCTCCTCTAAAAAATATCGCCCTAAAACCGCTTCTTCCAAAGGTTTCACTCAGGGGGCACACGCAGGCCGTAAGCCCATGAGTAATAAAAAATTGGCTTCCCCTAGCCTATCGAAACAACAAGAAAATAGCCGATTTGGTAAGCCAGATAAATTCAGTCCGGCAAATCCCAAGGGTAAATCTGCCCAGGGCAGCAATCAAAACAAAAATCCTGGTCAAAACCTTTCCTCTAATAATTTCTCCCACTTTCAGCATCGGCCTTTCCGGACAAATCAATCCGCCTATCAAAGTTTATGGCGTGGTACCCCAAGTAAAAATCTTTTAGCCCGAGCCTTTGAAAGTGCCGAACTAGAACTCAGCGCAACACAACTTGAACTTGTCTGGAAATACCACCTCTGTTACCGTGAATTTAATGACACTCACGATTTATCACGCCTGCACTCTTTTCAATCCATAGTTGAACGGCATTACCTTGATGTTTGTCTTCTTAAAAAGTACTTACCGAGTATTCTACCCTCCCCTATACTCGATCTAGGTTCCGGCCCTGGTCTACCCGGAATTCTGATAAAAATACTCTATCCCGAATGTGAAATGATTTTAGGGGAACCGCGGCCTGCTCGTGTTGAATTTTTAACACATACACTTGAAAAATTGGGTCTAGAGGGTATTTCTGTTTTTCCACATAAGGTCACTGCAGCCAGTTTTACCACACCCATCAAGTCTTGTATTACGCGGGCCTTTGCCTCCATTGCAAACACTTTTCCGCATATCAATAGCGCTCTGCAAGAAGGTGGCTATCTCTATTTTATGAAGGGCCCAGGCCTTAAACAAGAAATGGAATCGGTAGGTCATGCCTATCCTGGTTATAAAACTGCCCATGTATACGAGTATAAAATACCGCATACATCACACCAACGCAGTTTGGCAATTTTACAAAGAAAATCTTCCTGGTAAACAAATCTCTAAAACTCCTTCTAAAACTTTAAGGTTTTAGACTTCTAAAAAATCAGGCATGTGGAACATAGGAAAACTCTTTGTGCTATTCGGGTATGGGAAAATTTCAAAGAAAATCATTTCAAAATTACTTTGAAATGAGGTCGCAAGGATGATCTCATTATTCTGAATTTCAATTTTTCCTGCGGACTAAATCAAAAACTATTGAACTTATTAAGGGAACCTCTAAAAATTGCCCTCATGCGCACTTACTTTTACGCTCATCTTCAAATCCTCATTTATTTCCTTATAAACTCCGGTGTTGTGCTGCGCTTCCTGCTTCGCACCCTGCGGGCTTCCATTCGCAAGCCTTTTCCGCCCATCCATGGGCTCCAAATCATCTTCACGATGCCTCGTCTGTGACCACAATCATCAATAATTAGAGATTCCCTTAAATTGAATTTTCATAAAACAGTCCATAGAACAGTTTAAAAAACGCCAAATCGGTTATATTCATTTAGAATTTCCGCAATATTTTAAATTTTAGTAAGCTTGATAGTTAAGATGGGAGAAAAGGATGCGATCAGTCTATCAGTATACCGAATACCATCTGTTTCTAAGTGATTTTTATTCTTATATAAAATCCATAGACTCAAAGTTTTCTTATAGATATATATGTCAAAAAACACAGATTAAATCTCCGGGTCACCTCGCCCTTATCTTGCAGGGCAAGGCCCGTGTTTCCTCTGATTTAGCCATCCGCCTAGCAGATTTTTGCCGCTTAAAAAAAAGGGAAAGCGATTATTTCTTAGCCATGGTGGCTTATTCGCAAGCCAAAACCTCTGAAGAAAAACAACTTGAATTTGAAAAAATGGCGCACATTAGTGAGGCCGCCTTACACATTGTTCATGCGGACCAATACAAATTTTATGATTCCTGGTTCTATACCGCTGTATGGGCCTTGTTAGATATCTACCCTTTTCAGGGTGAAGACTATGAAAATTTAGCAGCCTCTTTACGACCAACTATAACTTCAGCCCAGGCTAAAGAAGCGCTTGAGCTACTTCAAAAAATTGGGATGATCGCTAAAGATCAAAGGGGGTATTACCGTCCTAAACAAGCTGTGATTGATACTGGCTACCGACCCCCGCCAGAAGCCGTGAATCCCTTTGTTATAAGTATGCTCGAAAAAGCAAGAGAGTCTTTACTCGCCTCCCCCCCGGAAGAACGCACCTTGTCTTGGACGACTTTAACGCTTTCCGAAAAGGGCTACCTGGAAGTACTTGAGGAGCTGAGAAATTTTAGACGCCGGGCCATGGCAATTGCAGAACAAAATGAAGCGGACCAGGTTTATCACCTCAATATGCAACTTTTTCCCCTTTCTGAAAAATTAGTCCCAACCCCACCGTCACAGGCTTTAGACTCTTTAAACTGGAGCGCTTGAAACTCTTGCTGCTCATGCCATTACATATTTCTTTAATGAGGCACCCTCTTCTTAGGCTGATCTTACTCATTTTAGGGTTTACCAGTCTGCCTCTCTACTGGGCATGTAGTGCATCTCAAGAAACAGCTGGAGTAGCCTCAGGGGGTGAATCTTCGGTTGTTTCAGGCATACTTGTTGATTCCAATGGAATTCCTCAAAAGGGTATTAAGGTTAACCTTTTGCCTTTGTACTACAATCCTTATAAGGATGATCCACCCGCAGGTAGCCAAGTAATTACCAATAAAAAAGGTGAGTACTTCTTTAATCAAATCGCACAGGAACAAAAACTTGTTCTTTTTGCGAGGTCCGAAAATAATACTTTGGCATTTAAAAAGGTGGTGGAAGCGCCAAAAAATGCCAATACATCACAAAGAACGGATACCCTTTATCCTGCCAGCATTCTTTACATCAATCAACCTGATTCCCTTAAATTGCAACCCCTCTATATACCTGGGACTCCCATTTTAGCCCAGGACACTCCAGGTGTTTTAATCAAGATTCCAGGTGTGCCTAGCGGTATCATTCAGCTCAATCGGCATATATACAAAGCTGGAGAAGCTCCAGAAATTCAAATACTCTTTGATAGTCTTAAAATTGCCCCGGGCCAGAAAATCTTATTAGAACTTGATTTATACCAAAAAATTTCCAGAACCTTACCAGGAGACACCTTATGGCTAGAAAATGGATATTATCGCTTGACCGGTGGACTCAATGGATTTAAAATCCCCCCCAACGATCCTGTAATTATCAAGGCCCGTACAAAGGGTCAGGTGCATATTGTTGCCGGAAATGGATTAAATATTCAAAATTCTTCAGGCCTGGTAATTGATGGCCTTACCCTTTCAGGCCCACATTTAATTAGTGACTTGGTTCATATTCATGCAAATTCTAGCCATATATATCTTAAAAATTTAACTCTGCATGATGGAGGCAGGGGAGCCAGCCTTATGCGAATCAATGATGCTTCACACATATATATAGATAGCTGTACCTTCTATTATCCAGGAATTTTCACTTCAGGTAACGGCAGAGAAAGTTCGTTATCCTTCCTAAGAGCAGATTCTTCCGCGATCAGGTATTCTCTTTTTCAAGGCTCACTTTCTCGGCAACACATCAGAATTACCGAGGGGAGTAAACACTTTTTGATTGAGGGAAATATCTTTTCTGAACATTCCGGATCGAATGATGACCCAGTAATTGAATTAGGAGGAAACTCGCCTGCCACTGCAAGTTATCGCTTTGATGCCCAAAACATCTCTATACGAAACAATATCTTTTTGAATTCCCAAACAGGTGTTTGTTCTTTCCGCAATGTTACAGAGGTTGAATTTGTATATAATCTGGTTTTAAATATTACCCACAAACGCCATGACTGGATTTTTTGGGGATCAGGGAGACAAGGCCTGGGTAGCCAGAAGATTATTCTTCTCAACAATATATTTGCGAATACTCTAAACCCCTGGCCTAAACAAATTTTGGGGGAAACTGTAAAAATCACTGATCTAGTGCACAAAAACAATGCATGGTACAATGCAGGGCAAACCTTACCGCAGTTAGGTAGCCTTCTTCCCAATCAAGAGCAAGGCGGGATTAATCTGACTCTTCAATCAGAAATGGCCGAACCTGTATGGGAACAAACAAAAACACTTTATTACCATCCAGGGTTAAACACTTACCCTGAAATCCTAAATTACTTTGTACAGATGTTTCAAAAAACCCAAGTAGGGAAAAAACTGGGAATACCCCATATAAGTATTCTGGAAACAGCAAACAAATCCGTATTTGCCGACATGCTAGGAAAAAAAAGATCTACCGATGCGCCCAATTTAGGTCCATTTGAATAACTCTGGGCTTCCAGACACTTTAAACTTTATTATCTCATAAACTTTTAAAAGGTCTGTTGCTTCGCTGAGTTTTTGTGCTGAATAACATAATACCAGCTAAAATCTTGTATGTGTAAAAGGGAAAAACCCATTTTTGCTTGCAATCATTACATTGTTTAAAAAGCCCCATTATCTAGAGTAAACACATAGAAACACCTATTCCTATTTCTGAACAAGGGGGTGATTTCAACATGGTGCGATGTCGAGGAGGAAGGTGATACTCTGTTTGAGTAGACCTTTTATCTGAGGCAAAAAAAAGACCTGCCTCAGCGGGTTCAAGCTGGTCGCGGCACCTGGTGCAGAGACTTACCGTTGCTACTTTCGTCCTGGCGGAGTTCAGTTCTTTACCACTGCGCGGGGCCTGAGCCGCCAAAGCAGGCAAAACAAAACTAATAAATTTTCGATCTTAAATTGTATTTAAATGGCGCTGGTTGTCGAACTTCTTTTGGCTTATTGATTTTTGAGCTCGAACAGCTTTAAAACCTTTGGAGTATTAGAGCCTGTGAATTGCCTGGCAATGAAATAATCGATGATATTTAATTTAGGGGATCTGACAGTGGAGTCAAAGATTCAGGGTAAGCCGGGGGAGCTTGTTTTTTAAATTTGCGCCTTTCTTTAAAAAAATCTTGTATAAGCGCCAGGGCATCATCACGCATAATACCTCCTGTTGTTGGGATAGATCGGTTGATGAGCCGACCATTGAGGAGATGCAGCACACTACCACAGGCACCCAATCTTTTGTCCTCTGCGGCATAGACAACTTCAGAGATGCGTGAGTTTAAAATGGCCCCTGCACACATGGGACAGGGTTCAAGGGTAGCGTAAAGAGTGCAACCGTCGAGTCGCCAATCACCTAAATGAGTGGCCGCTGCCCCTATAGCAAGTATTTCTGCATGAGCAGTAGGATCCTTGAGGGTTTCCATCTGGTTATATCCTCGTCCTATTACCCTCCCCTCCTTTACAATTACACACCCTACGGGGACTTCATTTTGGTCAAAGGCGCGCATGGCTTGCGCAAAAGCCTGTTGCATAAAGACATGATTTTGTGACATTATTTCCTCTTAGGCGTATAAAGTATTATTTTACCCGCATAAACAAAAGGCTAGCTCTCATGCGACAAAAAGACAAACCCCCTGCACCCCTGCCTCCTAGGGAAAATCTTTTTTTACACCCTATACATTATCCAGATCAAGCAGGTTTTTTAAAAAATATTTTTGACTATATGGCTGATTCCGTTTTTGTCAAAGATGATGTGGGTCGCTGGATTTTCTTAAATCGGGAATGTTGTCAATCTATGGGTTATCCACGGGAATTTTTGTTAGGAAAAACGGACTTTGATTTATTTGACCCAGCCGAAGCATCAGTCTTTTCTCAGATGGATAAGGAAGTTTTACTTACCGGAAAAACTCTGGTAAATTCTGAGGACTATACTTCTGGAACAGGTGAAAAAGTATTCATTACAACAAAAAAGAGCAAATACATCGATGCCGAAGGAAATGCCTATATTGTCGGTGTTTCTCGAGACATCACTTCGCAAAGAAAGATGGAAAAAAAGCTCAAAAAAACTCTTGAACAAATGGAAGAAATCTCCTTGACTGATGATCTCACACGACTTTATAACCGGCGGGGATTTATCTCACTTGCTGAAGTGCAGATGAGGCTTTCAGATCGGCATGGTGTGCCTTTAAATCTGGTATTTGCCGATTTAAACAACATGAAACATATTAATGATCAGTATGGACATTTAGAAGGTGATTGCGCCCTCAAGGCTTGTGCTCAAATTTTAAAACAAAGTTTTAGAAAGTCCGATATTTTAGGTCGCTTGGGTGGAGATGAGTTTGTAGTCCTAGCTATATCAGCTGCCGCTGAAAATGCGCAAACCCTCAACATGCATATTTTAGAAAACTTGAAAAAGTATAACCTTTCGAATAACAAACCCTATTCTCTTTCGATGGCAATAGGGATAGTGCCTTACCGTCCGGGTGCTGATTTGAGTATTTATGATCTGCTCCAAAAAGCCGATCAAGCTATGTATCAGGAGAAAGTTAAATTGAAACCCGGTTCCGTCCCCCCATAATCAGGTGCGCAAGGCCCGTACCCATTAAGGATCCTGTTAAGGAAATAAGAGGATTCCAAGGCCAACTGAACAAAGGCTTCCATGGCCACGCAAATAGGTAAAAATCAAAACTGCCGGTTTTTATAAAAGGTGGATGATTAAAAAGCATTAATACTAGCAACCCGCAAATGATTCCTATGTAGAGAGACTTGCTTTTAACTCCTGGAAAAAAGAGGGCGCAAACAAAGAGTGCTAAAAGCGGACCTGTAAAAAGACTTGTGAAATAAAGGGATTTAGAAAGCAAAGAACCCTGAGTAAGAACGGCTAAAATCGCGCTGATAATACCGGCAATTCCCCAAATAAAAATCCAGGTGCGGGCCCGCTTTACTGTTTGTTCTCCAGGCAATAAATCTTCCATGGTGGTATTGGCGAGTGCACTTAAGCCGCTTGAGAGAGAGCTCATCGCGGCAGCCATTATTCCTGCAAGGAGTAGGCCAGCCAGACCAGAAGGCAGAGCACTCAGTATATACCAAGGAAAAAGCGAATCAGCTTGGAGGTTAAGGGGGGGGTGCAAAACATTTTTAACATCAACAGCTACATATAGCCCTATACCAATACCGTAAAAAATAACCGCCACCCCTAAACCCCATAAAACGGAACTGAGGGAGGATAACTGAGCGGACCAGGCTGAACCAGAAGCAATATACCTCTGAACAAACTGCTGATCACAACCTCGAATGGCCACTTCAAAAATACTATAGGCAAATACAGCCGATAAAATATTGCGTGCCGAAGAGGGATTCCAGGTTCCATCCCAAAGTCGCAGTTTACCCTTGGCCTGAGCCCAAGTCCAAACCTCGGTCCAACCACCTGAGAGATGAACTAAGAGGAAAAGAGCCAGTATCCCTCCACCCATGAGGATTAAAAATTGAAAAACATCAGTCCAGATAACAGCTGAAAAACCGCCTAGCCATGTATAGAAAATGGTTATCAGGGCCATAAAACCAACAGACCACCAAATGGAGATACTGAGCATTTGCGATATCACCAAGGAAGGGCCATATAAGAGAATTCCTAACCTGAGAAGTAGATGGCAAGAGAAAAAGAGGGCAGCAATTTTTCGGATTCCAGGAGAAAACCTTAATTGGAGAAGTTCATAGGCGCTTGAAACTCCGCTTTCGAGAAGGCGTGGAATAATCAAATAATTTACAGCTAACAAGCTTAAAACTGAACCCAAACCAAAAATTAAGTAGGCGAGGTCGCGACTGTAACTTTCAGATGGATTTCCAAGAAAGGTAGTTGCTGAAACAGAAGTTGCTACTAATGAAATCCCTAGGCTCCACCAGGAATGTTTTTCACGGGCATGCATATAGTCGGAAGCAGTTTTATTGCGTCTGGAAAAATACCAGCCTATGCCAACCATAATCAAGGCATACATAATGATGGCTGTCCAATCAAGAAATCTCATGATTCTCCAGTGTAAAAGATGACGCGGTTACGCCCTGTTTTTTTGGCGTGATAAAGTGCCTTATCTGCCTTTTCCAAAAGATCTTTACTTTGGGTTGAATCTTGAGGATACATGGCACCACCTAGGCTCGCAGTAATTTTTAACCTAGGGCCATTGCCCACATCAAACTCGCGTGCCTGAATGGCCATGCGAATTTCCTCAGCCTTAAGTTGGGCTTTTTCCAGGGTATAATTAATTAAAAGACAGATAAATTCTTCGCCTCCGTACCGGGCAGCTATACCAGAATTTTCATCTATACATAGGTTTAAAGTTTTGGCGCTTTCACGCAAAACTATGTCACCAACCGGGTGTCCATATA
>Ga0116204_1001348_pt1 | contig 13750 bp, 14 predicted proteins | sample LakKivwa52mmetaG_FD_94481 | JGI IMG/M metagenome (GOLD analysis project Ga0116204, IMG submission 94481) | Anoxic lake water microbial communities from Lake Kivu, Rwanda to study Microbial Dark Matter (Phase II) - Lake Kivu water 52m metaG | ecosystem: Environmental > Aquatic > Freshwater > Lake...
GAATGGGACACCCTCGTCCCGCAATGTTTCCTCTTCGCTTTGGGTTGTCGTCCCGTGAATATTTCTTCTGTTTTCTTCTCCATGATGAATCCGTAAGGCGACCTCGGCAAATTTTTCGCCTACATTATCAAAGTTTTTATGGATATAGTCCTGCACCTCCCGGAAGATCTTCAGAGGCGACACCCTGGCCGCCGCTTCTTCGCCGGAAGAATGGCTGTCCCTTCCCATAACGGCCACGGAAGAAGGAATAACGGCCGCATCGGTGTTTCCGCAGACAGGACAGGCGACAAGCGAGCTTGCCTTCTGCTTCTCAAAAGCTCCCCTGTCCTTGAACCATCCCTCGAACTTGTGGCCGTCCTTGCACCGCAGATCATAAATAATCACGCATTTTCTCCCGGGTATCGGTGTAGTGTTCTATCTATCATACGGGCCGATAGAAAACAACCCGCATTTCGCTCTCTCCACCGGATACCCTCCTCGTCCCAGAAAATAAAGATGGACATTCCCCGCCGAATTGGTTTATAGTCGCGGGTGTCGGGATGTGGCCCAGCTTGGTAGGGCACTGCGTTCGGGACGCAGGAGTCGCGCGTTCAAATCGCGCCATCCCGACCATTTTTAAATAGGGACAGATGCCTATTTGATTTCACCAAAAATTAAATAGGCATCTGTCCCTCGTACATGCTACCCCGCGGCGGCCGCCATCTGGAAGATGGGCAAATACATGGCGATGATCATTCCGCCTACCAATCCCCCCAGGAACACCATCATGATTGGTTCAAGAAGGGCAGTCATCGCGTTGACAGCCGCATCCACCTCGTCATCATAGAAATCGGCTATCTTGGAAAGCATCGTATCGAGGGCGCCCGTAGCCTCGCCGACGGCTATCATCTGCCCCACCATATGAGGGAAGACGTCTGCTTCCATCAATGGTTCGGCGATCGTCTTTCCCTCACTGATGCTCTTCCTGGTCTTCATAAGGGCCATTTCAATGATCTTATTCCCTGAGGTTCTGCTGACGATGCTGAGTCCCTCCAGGATCGGAACCCCGCTTGCCATCATTGTGGAGAGGGTCCTCGTGAACTTTGCCACGGCCACCTTTTTCAGTAGAGGACCAAAAACCGGCGACTTCAGAACGAGACCATCGACGGCGAGCGTCCCCTGCTCGGTCGCATAATACCGTTTGAATGCATAAACGATAGCAGCCAGACCGATTCCCATGTAGAGGAAATATGCCTGTGCGAACTGACTGACGTCCACAATGAACTGGGTCGGTCCCGGCAGGGCCGAACCCATTCCCTCGAACATCGTCTGGAAGATCGGGATGACTTTCAAGAGCAGGATGGCCATAACACCGATCGAAACGACCAGAACGCTCACCGGATAGGTCATCGCCCCCTTGACCTTGCTTTTCAATTTCATCGACTTTTCCATGTAGCCGGACAGGCGCTGGAGAATCACGTCCAGGATGCCACCGCTTTCCCCCGCCGCCACAAGATTGACGAATAGATCATCGAAAACCTTAGGAAACTTCTTCAAGGCATCGGTAAGTGTCGAACCCCCCTCTATCTCCTCTTTGACAGAACCGATCACTTTGGCAAAGGTCTTGTTCTGCTCTTGCTTTTTGAGGAGGTCGAGGCACTGGATCAGAGGTAGACCCGCATTGATCATTGTGGCAAAGATCCGGGCAAAAACGACGACATCTCTCTCAGAAACCTTCTGCTTCAGAAAAGGGATATATTCCAGGAGATCCCTGGGCTTCTTCTTCACATTGATGGATATATATCCCTGCCTGCGGAGCTGTCCCTTGACCGCCGCCTCGTCGGCGGCATCCATCTCGCCTTTTTTGGCATCGCCCTTTCTCGTTTCCGCTTTCCAGACGAATATCGGCATAACTAAGACCCTTTCCCCCACTTCCTGAGAATCTCATAAAGGATGACTCCCGCGGCGGTTGAAACATTGAGAGAAGCCACCTCTCCCCGCATGGGGATCGAGATCAGAAAATCGCACTTTTTTCGGATCAGAGGCCGGATGCCCACCCCCTCGCTCCCAAGGACAAGGCCGATATGCCCTTCGTAATCCGGGGCATGAAAAGACATCTCCGACGCCGCATCGGCGCCATAGATCCAGAAGCCTTTTTCTTTGAGATATTCGATGGTCCGGACCAGATTGACCGTCATCGCCGTCGGCATGCGGTAAACCGCCCCTGCGGAGGCTTTGACCACGGAAGCTGTCACGGAGGCCGCCCGGTTGCTCGGAATGATGACCCCGTTGGCCCCGCAACAGTGTGCGGTCCTGATGATGGAACCGAGGTTCTGAGGATCGGTAATGCAGTCCAGAATGATCACCAGGCTGTGTCGGGATTTTTTATGGCGGTTCGCAAGCAGATCATCCACGGAAGCATACGCATGCTCCCGGCAGAGGCCGACAATCCCCTGGTGGACACGGCGAGGCGCCAGTTTTTCCACCTTCTCCCGCCCGGTAAATTCTATGGGGATCCCTCTGTCCGAGGCGAGTTTCATGATCTTCTGCAGCGCCTCCCCTCCCCGTCCCTGGGCAACGACGATTTTTTCCAGCATCGTCGGATGGGAAAGGAATATTTCCAGGAGAGGATTGATGCCGTAGATCACCTGCATGACGCCCCTCGATCAGCTCTTCCTTCACCTCAGGGTCTGAGCGCAAGCCCCCGGGCAATCTCCCCGGCAATCTCATCCGCTTCGCCGGCAGGATCCGCCGCCTGGCGGATCGGTCTTCCCACCACGAGAAAGTCCGCGCCATGCCTCACGGCGTCGCACGGCGCCGCGATCCGTTTCTGATCATCGCCCGCCACCCCTTTACCTCCCCGGATACCGGGAGTCACGATCAGGAATTCCCTGCCGCAGGCCATGCGGATAGCGGCGGCATCCTCGGCTGAAGCCACTACCCCCGAAACGCCCGCATCCTGGGCCATGCGCGCCAGGTGAAGCGCCATTTCACGCGCCCCCCGGTTGAACCCGATCGTTTTCAGATCCTCATCGTTGAGGCTGGTCAGCACGGTCACCGCCAGAACGATCGGCCCGGGTTTTCCGGATTGCTCGGTCAGCCGCTGCACCCCCTTGACCGTCTCCAGCATCATCTGCCTGCCGCCGAGGGCGTGCATATTGAACATTTCCACTCCCAGCGCGAAAGCGGCCTCCGCAGCCCGGACCACGGTGTTGGGTATGTCATGAAATTTCAGATCGAGGAAGACCTTACCGCCCCGGGCATGGATCAGTCGTACAATCTCCGTGCCATATCGGACAAACGATTCCTTTCCGACCTTGAACAGACCGACATGATCCCTCAGGCGATCGACCCAGGCGAGGGCCTCCTCCAGCCCACCACCGACATCGAGGGCAAAAATCACCCTTTCTCTAGGCGCGCTATTCAATGTATTCATCATCGCCGACAAACTCCGTATCATCGGGTATCGACTTGAATTCCGCCTTGACTCTTTTTAAAATGTCGGGATGCGCATAATCGACACTACCCGCCGCAATCTCACGCAGAGCGGTCACTATCTCCCGGTTGTTTCTCGCATCCGTCAGGGGCTGAGCCCCTTTCAGGAGCTGCCGCGTCCGCTGAGTGGTCAGCAGAACGAGGGCAAATCGATTCTTTGCCTTCGCCAAAGAATCTTCTATAGTCACTCTGGCCATCTGGTATTAACCTCCTGTCGTTATTTAAAAAATGAGGCGATCTTTTCTTGAAAATGATCCCGACGGGATTTCTCGGCAATATAGATCGCCCGGAACTGATCCACAGCCTCATTCAGCCGTTCGTTGAAAATGATGTAATCATACCAAAGCGCTTCGCGAATTTCATCCAGAGACGCACGGAGACGGCGTTCCATGACCGCAGCGCTTTCTCCCCTTTTTGCCAGCCGGGCCTTCAATTCGGAGAGAGAGGGAGGCAGGATAAACACAAAAACCCCGTGCGGATAGTGCTCACGGATCGCCTTGGCGCCGCGGGGTTCAATGTCCAGGATCAGATCCTGCCCTGATTCCAGGTAGGCGTCCATCGCTTTTTTCGGTGTCCCGTACAGCCGGCCGTAATTCTCCACCCACTCGACGAACTCTCCCCGTGCGATCATTTCCCGGAATACCGACCCCGGGATGAAATGGTAGTCCTCACCGTCCACCTCGCCGGCGCGGGGCGGACGCGTGGTGGCGGAGACGGAGAACCGGATATCGGGGAACATCCGGAGGATCTCCCGGCTGATCGATGTCTTCCCCGCCCCGGAAGGAGCGGAAATGATCATCAGTATGCCCCGGGGCGTGCCGACCGAAGTATCATTCAATGTTCTGCACCTGCTCACGCAATTTGGCCAGTTCGCTCTTGATCTCGATGACATTCCGCGATATTCCGGCGTCACCGCCCTTAGAACCGATCGTATTGACCTCCCGGCCCATCTCCTGAATGAGGAAATCGATCTTTCTCCCGGCGCCGTCGCCAATCGTCAGCAGATCGGTAAATTGACCGATGTGGCTCCGGAAACGGACGATCTCTTCGGTGATATCGCTCTTTTCCGCCATGATGCCCACTTCCTGGAGCAGACGGGACTCATCGAGAGTCATGCCCCCTGTCAGCTCCCTGATCCTGTCGCCCAGCCGTTTCTGATATTCGCAGGCGACCTGGGGCGCCCTTTCGGCAATCGTCCCCAGGATGCCGTCAACCAGAGCGAGACGCTCGTTCAGATCCCGCTTTAGGCTCTCCCCTTCTTTTTCCCTCATCTCCGTCAAGGTCTCCATCGCCCCATCGAGGGTTTTGGACAGACCCTCCCAGAGAGCCGCCGGATTCTGAACCGATTCCGCCGGGACAAACAGATCTCTCAAGCCGGTCATCATCGCCAGTGATACCTCGTCAGCCAATTGAAATTCCTTCTTCAGCCGGCAAAGGAGGTCATGGTAGTTGCGGGCCAGCGGCAAGTTCAGGGTCAGGCGACCACCGTCCTCCGCGCTCCCGTCGCCGTCGATGCGAACCGTCGCCTCGATCCTGCCGCGGGTGAACCGTTCCCCGATCTTTTTTTTCACCTCCGCTTCGAAGGGCAGCAGCATCCCCGGCAGGCGCAGAGAGATTTCGAGATAGCGATGGTTGACCGATTTCATCTCTACGGCGACTTTTCTGCCCGCCAGGACAGCCTCGGCCCTGCCGTAACCGGTCATGCTCCTGATCATTGATTCATTTCCTCATCTAAATGTTCTCTCCCGAAACCGGGAGATCCCCGGCGGCAGGAGAGTCGTCCCCGCTCTTCCCTTTCAGCTGAAAACCGTACTTCTCACGTATCCTGGTCAGCAGCCCGATCATTTCGCCGCCGGCATAATCCGGATAGGTCCACGGCAGCGATTGAAACGTTTTATTCCGGTATATCAGGGTCAGATCGGCGTAGATCCCGTCCCTCAGATAGGGCCGATGACTGTAACCCTTGCCGGTGGCCAGGATCAGATGGGCCTGCGCAATATAGCCGGGGTCGATATTCACCCTCCGCCGTCCTTCCACCGAGAGTCTGCGCTCCAGCGAGTTCGTCCACAATTTCACATCCGGCAGTGAATCGGGTCGGATCAGCCTATCAAAGGCGACAAGACGACGGGTCAGCGAACCGCCGAATTCCTTTGTGTAATAATCGGTATAGGCAAAGGGCGCCGGGGCGCTGATAAAGTCGGCTTTTCCGTACCTTTCCGACAGGGCCCGCAGCGCATCGCCGAGCAGGCGCTTCTCCCCGGAAAAGAGGCTGACAATCAGCTTGACGGCCTCCGCCGGCTGGGTTTCGCTCATAGAACCCTTTTCAGCTCTTCCCGGGTCACCGTTGCGGTGCCCACTTTTCCCACCACAATTCCTGCAGCATGGTTGGCAAGATAGGCAGCCTCTCGAAATGAAGCCCCCGCCGCCATGCAGAGGGCGTATATGCCGATGACCGTATCGCCGGCGCCGGTCACATCAAAAACCTCCCTCGCCTGAGTCGGGAACTCCGTGTGCTTCACCCGACTATCCCTCTCGAAAAGGCTCATTCCCGATTCCCCCCGCGTGATCAGAATGGCCTGAAAAGAAAATTTCTGCATGAGTTTCATACCGACCCGGACATGATCGGTCCCGTTCTGAATCTCCTCCCCGGCAGCATGACCGGCCTCATGATGGTTTGGGGTGATGATATCGAATCCCTCATACAGGGAGAAATCCTTCGCTTTTGGATCCACACAGGTGAAGATCGGCCGGTCGGCGATCACCTTCCGTATCCCGTCTAAAAGGGACGGCGTCACTGCCCCTTTGCTGTAATCGGATATCACCAGGGCGCCCAGATCATTCTTTAATGATCGGATATAAGACAACATTTTCCGGATGCTCTTGGCCTGTACCGGTCTGCGATCCTCCTGGTCGAACCGGACCATCTGCTGACCGTGCGCGACAATCCGCGTCTTTAGCGTTGTGGGACGACCCTCCTCAACGACGACTCCTCGCGTATCCATTCCCCGGCTTCGAAACTCGGAGATCAGCCTCATGCCTGTTTCATCAGCGCCAATCACACCGGCCAGATAGACCCGGCCGCCCATGGCAAAGATATTGTTCAACACATTGGCACAGCCGCCCAGCGTGAAGTTATCCCTGCTGACCTCCACCACCGGAACGGGGGCTTCGGGAGAGATCCGGGAAACCCGGCCCCAGATGAAATGGTCCGCCATGATATCCCCAACGACCAGGACGCCCGAACGGGAAAAGTTTTCAATGATCGAAAACGCCCTCTTTTTACTCATGATCCGCTGCATAGACATCCCACCAAAGGGTTCAGGGAGAAAAGGCCATATTTCATGGCCGCTTATGCTATTATCATCGCTCAGGTTTGTCAATCCTTTTCTCGGGACACCGTACCGACAGTGGAAACATTCCTTATTGACTTCAGGGAGATAATCAAGTAGAACCGTGCCAGCATCGCTTCAGGTTCAGAACCCTTGTCGATGCTTCGGCCCAGGATATAACAATGATTCGTTCCGCACTTCTGGTCGTGGTCGCCGTCGCCGTTACCGCCTTCATGTCGGCGTGCGCCTTTCTGTTTCCCATCATTTCACCCGGCGAGAACCAGGTGCACAAAATCGCTAATCTTTGGGCGCGGATGCTGCTCTGGCTGACCAGCACCCGGGTGGATGTGATCGGCAGGGAGAATGTCTCGATGAACAGGCCGCAGATCTTCATGGCCAACCACCAGAGTGATTTCGATATCCTGATCGTCCTGGCCCATATCCCCGGCCAGTTCCGATGGATCGCCAAGAAGGAGCTTTTCAAGATTCCTATCTTCGGCAAAGCGATGAGAAACGCGGGGTATATCGAAATCGACCGGCAGAATCACGAAAAGGCGTTGAAGAGCCTGGACGAGGCGGCGCAGAAGATCCGGGAGGGGAAGTCGGTCGTCACCTTCCCCGAAGGGACGCGCAGCAGAGACGGAAAGACCAGGCCGTTCAAGCAGGGGATGTTTCATCTGGCCATCCGGTCGGGCGTCCCTATCGTGCCCATCTCGATCATCGGCGCCAGCGAGATCATGCCGAAACGGAGCTTGAATGTGAGGCCGGGCAGGATCACCATGGTGATCGACCGGCCGGTGGATGTGAGCGGGTACACCCTTGAAACCAGAGGTGAGCTGATCGAGAGGATTCGCGATATCATTGTCGGAAATTTAGAGAGCCGGGCGACATCCCCAGGGGATGCCTCCGCGAAGAGCCGGGGAAAGGACGCCCAGTGACGCCGACGGAAGCCGTCGTACTGGGAATTATTCAGGGGCTTACCGAACCGCTGCCGATCAGCAGTTCGGCGCACCTGGTCATTGTTCCCGCACTGATCCCGGGATTCCAGCAGCCGAGCCTCTTCTTCGACCTCATCCTGCACCTCGGAACGCTTGTCGCCGTGGTTTTTTTCCTGCGGACGGACATTGCCGGGATCATCGCCTCCCTGCTGCCTGAAAAATGGGGGGCGGCCATCTTCCCGGCAACAAAGAGAGAAGAGCGGAGAGCCAACCGAAGGCTGGCTCTCCTGATCATCGTGGCGACCTTGCTGACCGGAGTGATCGGCGTCCTGTTCAAGGATCGAATCGAGCGGCTTTTCGAATCCGTGGAGACGACGGCCGTCATGCTGTGCATCACGGGTACTTTACTTTTCCTGTCGGACAGGGTCAAGAAGACAAAAAGAGACAAAAACGCAATGACCCTGACGGATGGAGTCGTCATCGGGCTGGTTCAGGCCGTGGCGCTCATCCCGGGCATCTCGCGATCGGGTTCCACCATTGCCTTCGGGATCTTTCGGGGACTGAGCAGGGAAACAGCGGCCAGATTTTCCTTTCTACTGTCCATTCCCGCAATTGCCGGCGCCGTGGTTCTGGAAACGGCCGGCATGACCCGGATACCCCCGGAGGACATGATCGCTCTGGGGGCCGGTTTCCTGACTGCCGCCGTGACAGGTTTTTTAGCCCTGAAACTCCTCTTTATCATGATCAACCGGACCGGCCTTGGCATCTTTGCCGGATACTGCTGGCTTTTCGGAGGCGCCACACTGATCTACCGAAGCCTGCAACCGTGAGTGATATGAGTGAAAGGATGAACCGGGAAACGCCGGTTGTGCGAAAAAGATGAGCGAGAAAAATCCCTCTCAGAAACGGGCGGCGGAAATAGCCGGCGTGTGTTGCTTGGCCCTTGCCGTTTTCTTCCTGCTCGCTTTTTTTTCCTACCACCCGCTCGACCCCTCATTCACCCATTACAATCCGGGCGCCGCGATCCACAACCTGACCGGCTCGATCGGAGCGCACAGTGCCGATACCCTGATCAAGCTGATGGGGATCGGCATCCTCTGGCTGCCGGTGATGCTCATGGTCACCGCCGTCAGGTACCTTCGCGATCCTCAGTTCCGGCTCGGAACCGCCGCTATCGTCGGGCTGATCGGCCTTGTGTTTACCACATCCGGCATGGTGGCGCTGCTCATTGGAAATTTTGAGATCTATGGCGTTTCTCTTCCCACGGGCGGCCTGCTGGGAAGGGTCACGGCGAATCTGCTCAACGCCCGCCTGCGCCTGGCCGGCGCCATGATTGTGCTTACCTTGATCATGATCATCACACTCATGATCCTGTTCGATTTCTCGGTCATGAGCTTCGTCAAAAGAACAACGGCGATCACGGGAGAGATTCTAAAAAAGGGAAGGGCGCTCATCAAGCGTGGCTGGGAGCGGTTCAGGGAAAAGCCGGAAACCGCAAACGTGATCACATCGGGAAAATCGCAGATATCGGACCCGCTTATCGCTGAAACAATACAGGAAACCCTCAAGGAAAAGCTGCAGCGGGCAGAGCAGACCCAGTTTGAGTTCAGCAGCCGTTTGACCGTCAAATTCAAACTGCCGCCCCTGACTCTCCTCGATCGTGTTGAGCGAAGGGACCTGCGGATCAAACGGGAAAACCTGATCGCCAATTCCCGAACCCTCGAGAAAAAACTCGCCGATTTCGGCGTCGAGGGAAAAGTGACGGAGGTAAAGCCGGGCCCGGTTATCACCCTGTACGAGCTCGAACCCGCCCCGGGGGTTAAAATCAACAAGATCACCAATCTCTCCGACGACCTGGCGCTCGCCCTCCGCGCCCCGAGCATCCGAATCATCGCCCCGATCCCGGGCAAAGGGGCCATCGGCATCGAGATCCCCAACCAGGAGCGGGAGCCGGTCCGTCTGCGGGATGTCCTCGATCATGCCGCATTTAAGGATTCGCCCTGCAAGCTCCCCATCGCTCTCGGGGAAGACATCGTGGGCGCCCCCGTGATCGCCGATCTGATACGGATGCCCCATCTTCTGATCGCCGGAACGACCGGCTCGGGGAAAAGCGTCTCGCTCAATGCGATGATCTGCAGCATCCTCTTCAAAGCGCCTCCGGATGAGGTCAAATTCCTCATGATCGACCCCAAGCGCCTCGAACTGTCCGGTTATGAAGGGATCCCCCACCTCCTCCATCCGGTCGTCGTCAATCCGAAAAAGGCCTCGCTTGTACTGCGCTGGGCGGTGGAGGAGATGGAGCGCCGCTACAGGATCATCGGCGAGGTCGGAGTGAAGAGCATTGAGGCCTACAATCAGCTCCGCAGAGGGTATCCGCCCGGGCCGGAGACGACGCCGCCTGCAGACGGTAAAGCAAGCGAAAGAGATCATCAGGGTGCGGAAGATGAGTTCATATCGGATGCCGACAGGCAGATAAAAGCGGCGGTCGGCCCTCGGGTCATTACCGAACCGCTTCCCGACAGGCTCCCCTATATCGTCATCATCATCGACGAGCTTGCCGACCTGATGATGGTCGCCCAGAGGAATGTGGAGGAATCTCTGACCCGCCTGGCCCAGATGGCCAGGGCCGCGGGCATCCATCTGATTTTGGCGACTCAGCGCCCTTCCGTGGATGTCATCACGGGGATCATCAAGGCCAACTTCCCCACCCGGATTTCATTCCAGGTTTCTTCCAAGGTGGACTCGCGGACCATCCTCGATCAAATGGGCGCAGAAAAACTCCTCGGGGCCGGCGACATGCTATTTATCCCCCCAGGCATCTCCAGGCTGGTAAGGATCCACGGCGCTTATGTCTCGGACACCGAAATCGAACGGATCGTCGATTTCGTAAAAAAACAGGGACAGCCGACCTACGACGAATCGATCACGGAGTTTGAACCCGGTTCGACCGAGGACAAGCCGGACGAAGAGTTCGACGAGAAGTACGATCAGGCCGTCGAGCTGGTCACGGATCTGGGTCAAGCCTCGATCTCTCTGGTGCAAAGGTACATGAAGATCGGGTACAACCGGGCCGCCCGGATCATCGAACGGATGGAGGCGGAAGGAATCGTCGGACCGTCGGACGGCGCCAAACCCAGGAAAGTGATTGCCCGAAAACTGCCGCGTTGAGACGATGACCCATGGCTAAAAAAGTCCACATCGTCAGCCTCGGCTGTCCCAAGAATTCGGTCGATTCGGAAGTGATGGCCGCCACCCTTACCTCGGGCGGTTATCTTCTCACAGACAGACCGGAGGAGTCGTCCGTCATCCTGATCAATACCTGCGCCTTCATCCTCCCGGCCAAGGAGGAATCGATCGAGGAAATCCTCCGCATGGCGGCCTGGAAGCGTGCCGGAAAGGGTCCCTGCACCCATCTGGTCGTAACCGGATGTCTCCCCCAGCGCTATGGTCACGGTCTGACGAAGACATTGCCGGAGGTGGATCTCTTCCTCGGCATCGCCCAGATCCCCAATGTCGCCCGTCATCTAGACAGTCTTTTTGAGGCCGTTCCACGCCGGCGACACTCCGTCATCGGCAAGCCTTCGTTCCTGATGACCGCCGGCCACCGGCGCCTGATCTCCGCACCGACACATAGCGCCTACCTGAAGATCGCCGACGGTTGCACCAACCGCTGTTCCTACTGCGCTATCCCTTCTATCCGCGGAAAGGCCCGGAGCCGGACCATCGACGATATCGTTGAAGAGGCGGAAACCCTCGCCGCACAGGGCGTACGCGAACTGATCGTCACTGCCCAGGATACGACGGCTTACGGAGTGGACCGTAAAGGAAAACCCGCACTGAGCCACCTTCTTGGGCGTCTGGCCAACATCGGCGGCATTTCCTGGATCCGCGTCCTCTATACCTATCCGGCCCATCTCACGGAAGAGCTGCTCCGGACAATCGCAAGGGAAGACAAAATCTGTCATTATCTGGACATCCCCATCCAGCACAGCAACGACGCCATCCTCAGAGCGATGCACAGGCGGGGAGACGGCAAAGCGATCCGGAACGTCATCAAAAAAGCGAGAGAGATCGTCCCGGATATCGCCCTGAGAACCTCTCTCATCACTGGTTTCCCTGGAGAGACCCCAAGGAGATTCGAACATCTTCTCTCCTTCATCCGGGAAATCCGTTTTGACCATCTGGGGGTCTTTGCCTATTCCCGGGAAGAGGGAACGGAGGCCGCCGCCTTCCCGTCGCGCATTTCCGAAAAGGAAAAGCAGCGGCGCCGGGATGTTCTCATGGAGGCGCAGGCCGGGATCTCCCACGATATCAACAGCGCCATGATCGGCACTCTTCAGGAGGTTCTCGTTGAGGGGGAAGGCGATCTTGCCGGATATCCCCATGTGGGGAGGTGCCGACGACAGGCCCCGGAAATCGACGGTGTGACCCATATCCGGGGAGGAGCGACCAAGGCCGGCGCACTGATCGCCTGCCGGATCGTTGACTCCGATGATTACGATCTTTTTGGCGAAGCAATTTAGAAAGGAGAATAACATGTTTAAGGAATTCAAAGAGTTTGCAATGCGCGGGAATGTGATCGATATGGCCGTAGGCATCATCATCGGCGCCGCTTTCGGGACCATCGTCAAATCCTTGGTCGATGATGTCATCATGCCGCCCATCGGGCTTTTACTGAGCAATGTTGATTTTTCCAATCTTTTTGTGGTGATAAAGACAGGAAAGATCGCTGGCCCCTACGCGACCCTTGCCGCTGCGAAAGTCGCCGGGGCGGTAACCGTGAATATCGGCGTATTCATCAATACAATTATAAGCTTCGGAATTATTGCCTTTTCCGTGTTTCTCATCATAAAGCAGATGAATGCACTGAAGAGAAAAGAAGTGGTCGCACCGGCCGTGCCCCTGACAAAAGAATGCCCTTATTGTTTATCGACCGTTGCGATCAAAGCCTCTCGCTGCCCCCATTGCACTTCCGAGCTGAAGGTGTGAAAAGGTGTAAAGAATCCTGCAACGGATGATCAGTGAACGATCCCAGCAGGCGGTTGGAAAACGCCCATCTGCCGCGTTTCCCTCACCATTCGCCGTTCAACGTACCAGTATGTACGCATTACGGCTCATGATTGGGGGAGGCTTGCTTCTGGGTGTTTTTTAAAAGCCTGAAACAGCGACTTTTTTAAAAATGCTGCTAAAGTCCTGGGTGCTGCTAAGACCAGTTCCCGGCGGACTGCACAGCGTGTACATTTTCCCTTGATGATCCGGATTGCTTCTCCTATCCCTTGATCCGATGCGCCTATCTTCTCACGCGTCCTAACTTTCCCTGAATATCGCCATATATATCTTCCAATAGACGCGTATCATACCCCATAATCCATCCCTGCTTTTCCATCCAGTTCGATTCGCACTTGACCTGCGCTTTGTCCCAGGAGGGAGAACCGCTGAGTTTGACAACAATCCGCGATCGATAACGATCGATCACTTTATCTCCTTCAAAATACGTATACTTCCATGACGTCCGAATATACCCACCATCCTTTTGCAATACTTCCAAATCATGCTTTTGAGTCAGTGTATCCACAAGCATTTCCCATATTTGCCCATGACTCAGCCCTTCCCGGATCTGAACCGATTTCCAAATACCGGGCTCGTCATAGGTTTTGATGAACGTCTTGGGCGGACCCGCGCAACCGGCAAGAACAAGCGAAAAACAGAGTAACAGGAACATACCGCAACCTTTTCTCATGTGACCCCCTCCATCGTGATGATTATCCGGATTGATTCAAGAAACAGTCATTACGTTTTTGATAAAACATTATTTTGACGATGGAAGTATAGAATGAACGACCTATTGTGTCAACTCTTATGACATCGCCATGACATTGCCATTCTTTAAACGGAAGTTTTTGCTTGAATAATGATTTAACTACTTGTTAATAAATGACTTTATGCTCAAGGATGTTTCAATTTACTGGGTACACTATCCCAAGCAGGTCAAAAGCTTTCGCCTGTAGA
>Ga0116204_1001349_pt1 | contig 13746 bp, 12 predicted proteins | sample LakKivwa52mmetaG_FD_94481 | JGI IMG/M metagenome (GOLD analysis project Ga0116204, IMG submission 94481) | Anoxic lake water microbial communities from Lake Kivu, Rwanda to study Microbial Dark Matter (Phase II) - Lake Kivu water 52m metaG | ecosystem: Environmental > Aquatic > Freshwater > Lake...
GACTAATGGCGTAAGGAATATCGCGGGTGGATACCTTCATGGCTTGGGGACCCAGTTTTGCTAGTAATTCAATTTGTGCTCTTGTTAGCCCAACAGTCATGACGCCATTGATAATCGCAATCGTTGCCGGTACACTGCCTTGTTTGCGAATGATGGCTTCACATGTGTTTGCCATTTCCACATTTTCGGGATAAGGCATGCCATGCGAAATAATCGTCGATTCGAGCGCTACGACAGCTTGATGGTTCTTAAGTGCGTGGAGTACCTCAGGATGAATGTGAATCATTTGAGTTCCTCTGCTTTCGCTAAGTGCATATTCACGTGACAATACCCACTCGGGTTTTTCACGAGATAGTGCTGATGATAATCCTCCGCTGGATAGAAGGGATTGGCTTCTTTCACATAGGTCTTGATGGGTTTTTTGTAGTGGGGTTGTTGCTGCTTAAGAAAATCGAAAATGACTGCTTCGTCTTCTTGGTCAAAATAAAAAATGGCGTTGCGATATTGAACCCCCACATCATGGCCTTGTTTATTAAATTGGGTCGGGTCAATAATCCGAAAGAAATGATCTAAGACTTTTAAAAGCGAAATCACGGATTCGTCATAGTGAAGCAATACCGCTTCTACATGACCCGAATCGGTGCATACATCTTGATAAGTAGGATTCTTCGTCGGACCATCGGTGTAGCCCACTTGTGTGTAGGTGATGCCTTTTAAGCGGGAATAGTAATGTTCCACTCCCCAAAAACATCCCCCTGCTAGAATGATTTTTTTCATGATTGGCTCTCCTTTAATAATTGATTGATGACATGACTGGCAATGAGCAATCCGGCACTACTTGGAGTGAATGCACTGGATGCTAATCGTAGAGAATCGATTTGACAGACAAGGGGTACTTCAGTGGAATAAACAACATCTGGATTCAAATTAGCCTGTAACAATTTCACTCGACGTCGAAATTCTTTGGCAAGTGGGCAAACGCTGGTTTGATTTAATTTCGCAATCCGAATCATTTCAGGATGCAATTTATTCGCAAATCCCATTGAATGAATAATCGGAATTTGATGTTTGGATGCCTCTTGTAATAATAAAACCTTTGCGCTAAGGGTATCAATACAATCGATGATATAATCATAGTCTTGTAGTCCAAAGGTGGAAATGGTTCGATCGTTGATTGAAGTTTGGATGGCTTGGATGAATGCTTCCGGATGAATTTTGCTGGCATGTTCTTTACACACTTCCACTTTTGCTCGACCAACAGAATCTAAGGTTGCGTTCAATTGCCGATTTAAGTTGGTGATATCATAGGTATCTTGATCGACAATGGTGATTTGTTTTACGCCACTTCGTATGAGGGCTTCAAACACATAGGATCCTACGCCCCCGACACCTGCTAAAAAAATCTTCTTTTGTTGTAAAGAATCAAAAGCATCTTGGCCAATCAAGCCAATAAAGCGTCCAAATTGCACCATAATCTCCTAACAAAGAGGGCTGCGTTGGCAGCCACTATTTCTTTTTCATATAATCGATTTTAAAGAATGTCCGTCCCAAACGGAGAAGTAGATAACCGAAAGCTGCGGCGATAATAATTAAAATATTAGCGATAAATTGACGATCCCCACCTAGGTAATCATAAAACACGACAAATCCTAAGATTCCAAAGGCATGGATAAAGAGTAAATAGGTAAATTCTCCTAAATAAGCAGGTTTAACTTGGCGTTTGAGTCGATCTTTTTGGGTCAGAAGCCCAATCGAACCAAGGATGGTAATGAGAAAGACACTCATAATCACCCAAAAAAGAAATTGATTGATATCAAACAAAGTATCAAAATCAAACACGTACATAACCACTAATACAATCGGCATAAACCAAAACATGGTTAGAAAAAATAAAATCGTATTGATTTCAAACTGGGAGTATATTTTTTGATTCTTTTTTAACCGAATCATGTCTCAACACTTCCATCAAGCAAGGATTCTCTTTCTTTTCTCTTCTCTTGAGCAAATTGAAAAAAGACACGAATGAAGGCGGCTAAGGGAGATGCAAAGATGACCCCAAGCGGTCCAAATAAGGAACCAAAGAAGAAAATCGCGACAATGATGACTAAGGGATGCATTTCCAATTGCTGACCCATAATGCGTGGTTGGAAAATATTACCTTCGACAAATTGAAGTCCAATATTGACCATGATGATATAAAGAGGACCAGGAAATCCAGCGGGAGCGGTTCCTGTTGATTGCACAATGGCAGAATAAACCACGGGTGGGATGACCGCAATAATCGATCCAAAATAAGGAATGATATTGGTCACACCTACAATAAACCCAAAAACGAAGAAGTATTGTAAGCCAATTAATCGATAAACAACGGTCGCCACCGATCCAATCGCAACCATGAGTAAGAGCTGTCCTCGCAAGAATGCGCCGATGGTTTGGTTCAACCTGCCACTTAAATCCGAAATCGATTTTTCGTATTTTGTGGGAATGATGCTCCGTAATTGGTCCGAGATAACCTCATAATCCTTTAAATAATAGACTAACATAACCGGTAAAATCGCCACAATGGTAATAATCGGCATTAAAATATTGCTTAAGTAAGAGACCACAGCGGGGAGTAATCCATTGATGAAGTTCCCAATGAGATTACTTTCTTCTAAATAAGCAGATAATTGATCAAAGATTTCTGGTCCGAGAATAAACTCATCTCGCATGCCTTCAGTTAAATAGGTAATAATCGAATTGAAATCATTATTAAAGAAATTCGTGATTTCTTGAACAATGAGAGGACCAACAAATACAAAGAAACTAACAACCAATGCTACTGCGAGAAAGAATACAATGGCAAGTGAGACAAATCGAGGGCCAATTCCTTTTTTCTCTAAGTAGCGAATGAGAGGAAACAAGATTAATGCAATCAAATATCCTGTAGCGACAGGAACCAAAACGGCTTTCACCGCATCCCAAATCCATAGCCATAAATCATTGAATTGAATTAACATGAAAAGGATGGCTAATCCAAGTAAGCCAATAATCATAAATTTAATTATCCGATTGAGCGTTTCCTCAGATATGGAGCGTTTTTTCAAACGAATCACCACCCTCTCTTGCATTATTATAGCATAAAAGCTAGAGTAAAACTCTAGCGTTTTTGATTATTCGCAGCCTGAACTACAACTTTCACAAGAACCATTGCATGCATGGGCTTCGTGACGAATCGCTTCGACTAATGTTTTATAAAGTTCATTTAAAGGAACTTTATGCTGGTCTCCGGTACGGGAGTTCTTCATTTGAATGACGTTTTCTTTGATTTCATCGTCGCCAACAATCAGTAAGAACATCGCTTTTTGCCGTTCGGCTTGTTTGAATTGACCTTTGAGTGGTCGGTCCATTAAGTCGAGATCACAGACGACGCCACCATGACGAAGGGTTCTAACGATTCTTGCGGCTTGGAAGCGAGCTTGATCTCCTAAAGCGATGACAAAGGCATGAAGGCCTTCTTCTTCGGTGGTTTGTTCGGCTAACGCTAGAAGCAATCGCTCCATTCCAAACGCAAAGCCTACCGCTGGGAAGGCGGGTCCTTCTAAGGATTCAACCAAGTCATTATATCGTCCACCGCCCCCAAGCGTCGTATTCGCGCCGAGATTGGGATGATTGCTGACAAGTTCAAAAACTGTATGGGTATAATAATCGAGTCCTCGAACTAAGGTAGGGTCCACTTCATAAGCGATATTCATTTGGTCTAAATAGGCACAAACTTGTTCAAAATGATGTTTCGCGTCTATGGTTAATTGATCCAAGGGTTTTGGCGCGTTCAATAAGACAGGATTTTCATGGTCTACTTTGCAATCGAGCACCCGTAGAGGGTTTTCCAAATATCGGGTTTGGCAATCCTTACAAAGTTGATCCTTCAGCGGTTCCAGATAAGATAGGAAGGTTGATCGATATTGCGCCTTGCTTTCCTTATCTCCTAATGAATTCAATTTCACGACCACATTAGGAATTTGCAATGCTTTTAAGTACGTAACGGCTAATCCAATGACTTCCGCGTCGACGCTTGGTGAAAACGATCCTAACGCTTCTGCTCCGAACTGATGAAATTGACGTTGACGCCCTTTTTGAGGACGTTCATAACGGAACATCGGGCCGACATAATAATATTTAAGGGGGAGTGTTGGTTGGGTATATAGTTTATTTTCAATAACACTTCGAACGACGCTTGCGGTACCTTCTGGGCGTAAGGTAACACTCCGGTCTCCCCGATCTAGGAAATCATACGTTTCTTTTTTGACGATGTCTGTACTATCGCCCACTCCGCGGTGAAAGAGTTCGCTCAACTCGAAAATCGGGGTCCGAATTTCCTTGAAATCGAAGAGTTTACAAACTTGTCTGGTGATGGTTTCTAATTCTTGCCACCGGGAGACTTCACCTGGCAAGATATCAAAGGTTCCTTTAATTTTTGTAATCATGATATTCCTTTCTTTTCTAAGAAAAAATCGTCCTCTAAAAGGACGATGGCGCTAGAGGTCTTGCGCAGAAGTGATTATTCGAAATATTTATCGCTAACTTTTTCTGCTACGTAAGCAACCAAATCTTTTACATCTTTCATTTTGGTCGCTGCTTCATCGGAAATCGATACAAGGAATTCGCTTTCGATTTGATTGAATAATTCAAGAGCATCCAAGGAATCTGCTCCAAAATCATCTGCTAATCCTGCTTCCATCGTAACTTTTTCTGGTTTCACGCCAAGTTCCGCAACGATAATGTCTTTAATCTTTTCAAATACGAGTTGTTTTTTGTCCATAAATGGCCTCCAATAGATTATGTATACCTTGTATATTATATGATAAATTCATTCATTTTGTCAATTGAAACAACGATTTTACCTGCCTATGTCGCAAAGTATTCAAAATAGGCGCGAAATTTCGAGTAAGATAGTTCTTTCGCGTCTTTGACAATCTTTGCGTCGATGCATTCACGGGCGCGACTTTCTAAGACTTGCTGAATGATTGCTGGATTTTGAGTAACAAAATTACACTCCCCGAGTTTATAGAATCCCTTATTATTCATGTTAGCGGACCCAATCGATAAGGTTTGATCACACAGTAAGAGTTTTCCGTGAACCATCTGGGAACCCAGCCGAATCACAACCCCTTCGGGATGATGTTGGTAGAGTTGTTTGAGAAAAAAGCGGTTGTAATCTTTTTGTAAATTCGCATACTCACTCGTGAATATATCTATCTTCACCCCACGACTAGCTGCTCGTTTTAATGCCTCGAGACAAGACTTCGCACTGAGGTAAGCCATCGTGATGATAATCTGATCCTTCGCTTGATCGATCATTTGAATCATTGACTGAGCAATTTGCCCTTGTCTTCCTCGGTTAATAACAAATGTTTCATAGGGGATGGAAGACTCCAATTCTTCGAAGAATTGTTCTTTAAATTGCTGAATGAAATCTTGTTCCGAAAGTAACACCATATAATCATGATAGCGGCGATTGGAATAATCGACGGTGTATTCCTTATCTTCGATGTTGATTCCTCCGAAGATGAGCACAGAATCATCAAAGAGATAAAACTTGGAATGATTGCGTGTTGTTTTGGAGTAAACTGTAACATTTTTTTGAGCCAAAAAAGTTTCTAACAGAACATTCTTCTTTTGGCGGTATCCCTTCGGTTTATTCATGGGATATCCGATATCTAAAATCATGGTCCCTAACAAACTTAACGGCGTATACGATTTATGAAAAAGACTTTGTTTGTTTTCTTCCCCTTTTTCTAAGATTTCTGCATAGCGATCTTTCCAAATCGTAATGGAAACCCCCCGTTGGCTAGCTTCATATAAGTGCTGTAAAACCAAGTTTCCGATGGTGTCATCACGCCAAACAAACATTCGAATCTGAATGCTTGTTTTCGCTTGATCAATGTGGTTGATGATTGCTGGAAAAGCAGCTTCGCCATTGACAAGTAGTTGCACAGTTCCTCCCTGAATCCTTAGCGTAGATAACGTCCTTTTAACAGTAAATCATTGAGGACTTTATAATCGAAGAAAGCTTGAATGTATTCTTGCATTTGAGATGGTGATAATCCATTTGTCGGGCTCATCGACCGTTGTGTTGCGGAAATATACCCAAAATCGGTTGCGATATCAAAGGTTTGAGGGTTATAGGCAACTGTCGGTTGATTACTTAAAATATCAACACCGAAGTAATCTTGGATATCGAGTGAAAAGAGGTTAGCGACCGTCCGTTTGATATCTACTTGACTCCGTACTAATGAAGTATCGACACCATTGAGTTCTAACCCTGGGGTGTAGATTAACATGGGAACGCTATGTAACATCCTTTGAAACTCTGGTTTTGAAACATTTGGAATAGCATAAGATAAGTCTTGATGGGTCAGTCCTGAGGAATGATCGCCATGGAATAGAAAGACAGTGTCATTGAACCATGGTTCTTCTTCAATCGCTTCAAAGAAGGCGCCTAAGTCTCGGTCTAAGAGATGAAAATAATCAAAACTATTACTAACCATGGTACCTGAGGGTACTCCCCAGTCGGTTCCCCCCGTCACCCCATCGACAGGATAATAAGGGAGATGGCTACTGGTGGTTAATAAGTAAGTGAAAAACGGTTTCGTCGTCGTATTCAGTCGTTCATGGGCATAATCAAACACTGCATCATCTTTGGTCCAACCGTTTAGCTGATGGATGCCAGAGGGATCAATTTGTTCGGTCCCATAGGATTCTTGAAAGCCTAAAATAGGGTGAGCAATGTGTCGCGAATAAAAGATATTTGGCGAACCATTAAAAGTGATGGTGTGATAGTCTTTTTGATTGAATAACTTGGGCAGCGTTTCTATCCCTGCAACGACATGTTCAAAATACGTGACGGTGAATCCTGTGGGATAAATGCCGGTTAGAGATGCAAATTCGGCATCCGTGGTTTTACCGATTCCAATCGATGAGTAAAAATTCGGATAGAATAACACATCATCTCGTCTCGTCAGTGAATTTAAGAACGGCAAAACCTCTAAATCATTCATTACCAAATTGAGATAGAAGGTGTTGAAACTCTCGATTTGGATGATGATTAAGTTCTTTCCTTCAAACAAGCCATGGAATGGACTATCCGTATCTTGATATTCACAATCCGGTTGGTAACATGGATTTTGGATTTTTGTTTGATAGAAGGTATCGAGTTGTGCTTCATCTTCAGGGGAGTATTCCAGTGGGCTTCGGGTGAGATAAGCGCCTAATTCAGCGATATAATAATGATATATCCCAGTTGTTTGAATCCCGTATAAAGGAATCATGTTCTTTTGAAAGTAGGAGTGCGTTTGTTGCTTAATGATTGCTCCATTCGCAAGAACAACTATATACATGGCAAAGGAAATCGCTAAGAAGATGACGCCACTTTTTTTCTTGAAGCCAACGTTTTCCCAAAAGTCAGGTTTGGATTTCATATCTTTGTGAAGAACGAAAACATTATAGAGGAGGATCACCACAATCGGCAAAAGAGTAACAAATTGCGCCTCATAAAACATCATTTTGAGTGATGTTACAGTCAACTGCAACGCCATGATGTTGTTCGGATTCGAGAAGTTTTGAGTAATGAACCATGAAAAAAAGGATCCATAATAAAAGACATAGACCTTCATTAAAAAAACAAAAATCGATAAAAAAATAGTCGTTCCTGTAATCCAAATCATGACCGTTCGTTTTTTTGTTGAACAGAGCATGACCAGCGCTATAAATACGAGTAAAACAGAAAAATTGCCAATGATGGCGTTGATTGATTCGAAGAAGGGGAGTGCAAATGGGTTCATATTATGGTTGATACTTGGTCGGAGAATGAACCAAGGATTGAAAAGATGTATCAATAGAAAAAGAAGCAAATAGCCTCTCCAGCGCCAATACTCGCGCTTCATTGCTTGTGTCACTCATTCACCACCTGTTCTGAGTCATGGTATTTTTCGAGAATCTACAAGAAGTCACTATCCAACCAAATGGTTACCGGCCCATCATTGATGAGTGACACTTCCATATGTTCCCCAAAACATCCTGTTTGGATGTTTAGGTGATATTCTGTTTTCAAGATTTGATTAAATGTTTGATAAAGGGGATTCGCTACTTCTGCTTTGGCACTTTTGATAAAGGATGGTCGATTTCCTTTCGAGATGTCTCCATACAACGTAAATTGAGAAATGGATAAGATTTCACCCCGATGGTCGACAATACTCTGATTGAGTTTCCCTTGCTCATCTTCGAAAATCCGGAGTTGAACGATTTTCTTAGCGACTTTTTGTAATGTTAGTAGCGTATCTTGATCACAAAAAGCCACCAATAAACAGAGCCCATGTGTAATGGAACCAACCAATCGATTGTCACAATGAACGTGTGCTTGTTTGACACGTTGAATCACAACTCGCATCAACAAACCCTCTCAATCGAATAAATTCCGCGAATTTTTTGAATGTTTAGAACGATATTATCGAGTTCCATTAAATTGCCCACTTCCACTTTAATTTTAATGAGTCCTTCTTTGGATCGATTGACTTGCGCTGAAACTTGGTTTAATTTCCCTTTGGAAGAGGTAACCGTGTTAATGATTTCCGCTAAAATATTATCCCGGTTCAACACGGTGATTTTGAGGTTTGTTTCGTATTTCTTAGTAATCGAGTTCCCCCAAAAGACATCAATCAAGCGACTGGTATCAAAGGTCTCAACGTTCTTACATTCGCGACGATGAACGACGATTCCTGTTCCTTTGGTAACGTATCCGACAATGTCATCTCCAAGGATAGGAGTGCAACAATTCGCGAGTTTAACACTAGGATTGGTTAATCCTTCCACGATGATATTAATCTCATCGTGAAGGGTTCGGGTTTTTCCGACTTTCTTTTCAGGGGTTTTATTGATTTCCGCTATCAGCATCTCTTCGGTGACAATATCTTTACCCGTTAAATGATTTAAAGCGGAAATCGGGGACATGATGTTTTTCCCAATTTCATAATATAAATCTTCGACGGACTTAATGCCTTTGTTTTCAAAGAGATCCTTACATTGTTTGTCTGTTAAGGTGATTTCTAAATGCCTTGATTGGATTTCACGGTCTAATTCATCTTTTCCTTTTTGGACTAAGAAATCCCGTCGTTGTTTGTTCAGGAAGTTCTTAATCTTGGATCGAGCATTGCTCGTCTTTGCGAGTTTTAACCAGTTGTCATTCGGTCCAACCGCATTTTGGCTGGTTTTGATTTCCACGACATCGCCCGTTTTTAACGTGTAATCCAATGGCACAATTTTGCCATTGACAATCGCTCCAACGGTTTTCTCACCGACTTTTGTATGAATTCGGAAAGCGAAATCGAGGGGCGTAGCACCAGCAGTTAAGTCAATAATGTCTCCATTTGGAGTAAAAACATAGACATTGGCATTTAAGATGTCATCGGTAAAGATATTAAGTAAGTCTTCTTCTGAATTGGATTCTTCTGTATAACGAATTAATTCCGAGTACCACCGTAGTTTACTACTGACGATATCCTCAATATTTTTTCGAGAACTAGATTGATGTTCTTTATAAGCCCAGTGAGCCGCAACCCCTTTTTCCGCAATCTCATCCATTTGCTTGGTGCGAATTTGGATTTCATAGATTTTTCCGTGCGACACGACTGTCGTATGAAGGGATTGATACATATTCGGTTTCGGCATGGCAATATAGTCTTTAAAGCGACCTGGAACAGGAATAAATTTCGAGTGGACAATTCCAATCGCTCGATAACAATCGGAAATGGAGTCAACGATAATCCGAAGAGCTAATAAATCATTGATTTCTTCAAATTCGAGTTGTTTTAAGTGCATTTTTCGATAAACAGAGTAGATGTTCTTAATCCGACCATTAATGACAAAGTGGAAGTTCTCGCTTTTCAGCAGTTCTTCTAAATCTTGATTCATTAAGGCAACGTCGTTTTCCCGTTGTCCTTTTTGATCTCGAATCATCCGAGCAATTTGTTGATACTCATCTGGATAGAGATATTTAAAAGCTAAGTCTTCTAGTTCCGCTTTCAACCGATACATCCCTAATCGGTGCGCGATAGGTGCGAAAATATCGAGAGTTTCACGGCTAATTCGAAGACGACGTTCACTATCTAGATGCGAAAGGGTTCGCATATTATTCAGGCGGTCGGCTAATTTGACAAAAATAACACGAATGTCTTTGGCCATGGCCAGGACCATTTTTTGATGGTTCTTCACTTGGACGCTGGCTTTTGTACCTTCATAAGTTAATAAATGTAATTTTGTTAATCCTTCCACGATATCAGCAACTTCTTCACCAAATAGTTGCTTGACTTCATCGTATTTGGTATCGGTATCTTCTAAAATATCGTGCAAAAGACCCGATACAATCGTAATCGGATCAACTTGGTATTCCGCAAGCGTACAAGCGACATCAACAGGATGAACAATGTATGGTTGACCGGACTTCCGTAATTGGGTGGAGTGACGGTCGAAAGCGAAATCGTAGGCTTTGCGGATGTATTGGAGGTGTTCTTGTTTGGTTAAGTAAGGACTAATCGCTTTCGCTAAAAGCCCAAATGTATCTTCTCGTAGCAACAGAATCCCTCCTTTCAGTGGGAGTGTGATTCAAGATTAATATTGGATTAACGCTTTGATGGGATATTGAGCCATTTTGTTGCGGCCATTTAATTCCAAGAGTTCGATTAAAAAGCCTATACCAACAACGACGCCACCGGCCCGTTCAATCAACTTAATGGTCGCCTCGATGGTTCCACCAGTCGCCAATAAGTCATCAATAATCACGACTTTTTGTCCGGGTTTGATGGCATCTTGATGCATACATAACGTATTCTTCCCATATTCAAGGTCATAGTTATAGGATATGACTTCGCGAGGTAGTTTTCCTGGTTTCCGAACTGGGACGAACCCAACCCGCAAGGCATAAGCAACGGGACTCCCAATGATAAACCCTCGTGCATCCGGACCGATAATGACTTCTGCGCCTAATTTTTGGGCGAATTGTGCTAACTCCTCGATCGCGGTGTGGAAGGCTAACCCATCGCCAATTAATGTTGTAATGTCTTTAAATTGGATTCCTGGGATGGGAAAATCAGGTACATTTTGAATATAATCTTCATATTTCATGGTTTAGACCTCCAGATATTTTGTAAACCATAGGGGAATGGATGAGGGCTCCATGGAATAGAGTTCCGCAATCATCGCTTTTTTCCTAACTAAGGTTTGGTAATTTTTTGATGACTCTAAATCTTGTTTGAGATAGGTAATTTGATAATGAATCATCTCGTCTTCAATCCGAACTAAGCCGAGTTCTTCAAAAATGCTGAGTAGTTTTAGAAACAAAGTGGGGTGAAGATGAAGACGATTTTGTAAACTAGCAAGCGGTATCGATTTTTGGTTTTGGATGAGGCGATAGAGTTCTAATAATCCGGCTCGAGAGGTGTATTTATGTAAGTCGAGGATCATTTGCGAAGGCGTAATCCACCATGCGTTTTCGCTTTGTAAGGTTGGCTCAAAAGTACTTAACTCTAATAATACTTCATCATTGATGATTTGACCATATCGGTCCATCGAAATTTCATTGGAGGCCTCAAAGTAAAGTTGGGGATTCCGGAAATCATAAAATTGTTGGTGATGACAAGCGAGATCCTTGATCATAACTTGCAATCGTTGGACATTTTTCCACGTGTTGACACTAAGGCCCCCCACAATGTCAATTTGATCGCCAATATTAACAAGATAATAAAATTCGGTACTATTAAACATCACCGCATCATATTGTTTCAAACCATCCGAAACAAGGAGTTTCGTATGTTTATCACTCATTTTCTGTTTCCCCTTCACGGTTAGTTGACGAAGAACGAATTTCGCGGTAAAGAACGAGTAACTTTCTAGCTCTAAAATGGTTTTGATATGAACATCACTGATTTTGACTTCCATATCCACTTTTAGTAGGGGTTTCACTGTACTTTTCGTGCTTTGATTGAGTCGTTTTTGGAATAAGGGAATGTGTTCTTTCTGAATTTGTAACCCCGCTGCTTGCCCATGGCCGCCAAAACGACTCAATAGATCTTCGTTTTTGCTTAAGAGTTCAAGTGCATTGTCATCGCCAAACGCACGCATCGATCCTTTTCCTAATCCTTGTTCATCAATATAAATGACACAAGTCGTTTTCTGGTACTTTTCAACCAACTTTTGAGCGCAAATACCAATGATGCCTTCATGTAATTCTTCACTCGCCACGACGATAACCTGATCATCTTCCCGTAAGAGGGATTCGCATAGTAAATAAGCATCATCCGTTAAATCTTTGCGTTGAATGTGGTTCTGTTCGATTTCTAAAATTAATCGAGACGCTTCTGATTCTGAGGTCGTAATGAGTAACATGACAGCGTCTTTAGCTTTATTTAGACGACCACTGGAGTTGATTTTTGGTGCTATTTTAAAAGCAACTGCGGTTTCATTGATTTGATCAAGATGGGAATGTTGAATAATCTTCTTTAACCCTAAGTTCTTGGTATTCCGTAGGGCTAACATGCCAAGATTGACTAAGGCTTGGTTTTCATCCACCAATGGCATCATATCGGCGATGGTTCCAATCATGACTAAGTCATATAAGTCATCTAAATCTTCTTCTAAGAGATAACTAGCTAGTTTATAGGCAACCCCTACACCTGCTAACTCTTTAAAGGGATAAGTAGCACTTAACTTCGGATGAATAATCGCAAAGGCTTCTGGGATATCTTTTTTAGGTTCATGATGATCGGTAATGATGACATCAATCCCTGACTGTTGTAAGAGTTTCACCTCTTCCACACAGGTAATCCCATTGTCAACAGTAATCACTAAAGACACATGGGAATGGATCATTTCCTGAGCCGCTTTGAGGTTCAACCCATACCCATCTTGAAAGCGGTCCGGTAAATCAAAGGATACATTCGCTTGAAGCTTACTAAGCGCTCGCATCAAAACAGAGACCGAGGTAATCCCGTCACAATCGTAGTCGCCATAAATGACAATTCGTTCATTTGCGGCGATGGCTTGTAAAATCCGTGATTTGGCTTTCGCTATGTCCCCAAGTAAGGAAGCATCATGGAGGGCTTCTTTCCCACGGTGGAAAAATTCGTATAGATCATCGATTTGACGATTGCGCAAGATATGCTTAAAAATATCTTTGTCAGGGACAAGACCTTCGGTTAAGATTTGCCAATCGTATTTCGGAAAAATCAAATTATCACCATTTTCTACACGGGTTCTATTATACCTGTTTCTTGCTTTTTTGACTAGTATATCTGGATGGATTCTTAAGAATCTAACTCCAATCCAAGTTGTTCTACTGAACGTTTCTTAGATGGTTTTTGATAGAGTTTGATCCATTTCGCACTTCGGCCTTTTCCTAAAGGTCTGATTTTGTTTTCTTCCTGTAATCGTTTCAAAGTCCGGTTAATAGTCGAATCAGAAATTAACGGATGACGATCGCGAATCTCATCTTTGGAGAAGACTTCAGGAAGTTTATCAATCGTGTTTTCGATGTAGTCGCTTTTCGAGATGGAAAGATTTTGCTCATACTCATGGTCACGCGCCATTCGTTGAAAATCATCGAAACAATCAATCGTCAAAACTAATAATTTCTGATAAAACGGAAACACATAACTAAACCCTTGATTCCATTCAAGCGCAGATTTTTGTATGATCATTTTAAAATCGTTTGTATAA
>Ga0116204_1001350_pt1 | contig 13742 bp, 21 predicted proteins | sample LakKivwa52mmetaG_FD_94481 | JGI IMG/M metagenome (GOLD analysis project Ga0116204, IMG submission 94481) | Anoxic lake water microbial communities from Lake Kivu, Rwanda to study Microbial Dark Matter (Phase II) - Lake Kivu water 52m metaG | ecosystem: Environmental > Aquatic > Freshwater > Lake...
ACTATGTAGTCTTTAAAAGTTTCAAAGCAGGGAATAGATGTCCATTTTGTAATAAAATAACAGCTAATAAATTCTTAGGTATAATAAAAAAACCACTATATGATACTTATACCCCACAAATTGAATTTTGTGAAGAAGTAAGACATGATCTTGATAATTATCATGTCTTGCAAGTAAAATGTAAGAACTCAAATTGTAGAAAATGGTTTACTCCTACTATAAAACAAATTAGGCATAGAATAGAATCCTTAAATTTAAAAGTTGGAGGAGAAAATAACTTTTATTGTTCAGAAATATGTAAAAATACCTGCTCTATATATAAACAACAAATGTACCCAAAAGATCATAAACCTTACAAAGATAATTTAGAACGTGATCCTTACTGGAGACAGTTGGTATTAGAACGAGATAACTTTGAGTGTCAGATTTGTGGAGCAGTTAAAAAGTTAGAAGCACACCATATAGATAGTATTAATACTAACCCAATTATGTCTGCTGACCTTGAAAATGGGGTTACTTTGTGTAAGAAATGTCATGACAGAGTACATTTAGAGCCTGGATGTAGGTATGTTGATTTAACTAGAAATAAATTGTGTGAAAAGGAGAGTACCTTATAAAACTACCAAAAGGATTTAAATTTATAAAATTAGAGCCTAGAGACTATCAATTACAAGCTTTTCATTTTGGTTCCTTACATAACAATACAGGAATTCTTATAGGAACTGGGTGTGGCAAAACTATGGTAGCTCTAAATCTGGCAAGGTTTAGAATACAATATGATAAAGTAAAATCTGTATTAGTAGTCTGCCCACCAAGTCTTATTCTTAATTGGCATTATACTATACAGGAGCTAACAGAGTATAACTCTTTACCTTTAATTGGTACAAGAGATAATAAAGTATTTAAAATAAATAAAGATTATATGTTTAATGTAATATCTTATGACTCTCTTCCTCCTATTAAAAGAAAAGGAAAGAAAAACTCAGACGTACATAATGAATTATTAAATAAACAATACGATATGATTATATACGATGAATCCAGCAGGTATATTCGTAGTCCTGAAACTAATAGAACTAAAGCAGCTATAAAACTATCTGACCAAGCTAAATACAGAATGATTCTTACTGGATCTCCTATAGCAGATAATCCCTTAAATCTATGGTCACAATTTAGAGCCTTAGATTATGGTGTTTTGTTTGGAAGAAACTATTATGTGTATCGTTCTTTATTCTTTGAAAAAGATGAAAGAATTCATAGATGGTTTCTTAAACCTAAATACTACAAGGTAATTAAAAATAAAATAGCAGATGTTTGTATTCAGTTTTCTAAAGACGAATGTTTAAAAGATATGCCGGAATCAGTATTTCAAACTATTAAATTAGGATTTACTCCTGAAGGAAGGCAGGACTATTTAGAGCTTAAGACTAAGGTTATAGCTGAAATAGAAACTGAATTAGGGAAAGCTAATGTAAACGTACAACATGCTTTTCAGAAATTAGTAAGATTACAGCAGTTTACTTCAGGTTATACAAAAGATGAATATGGTGAAGAAAAGAGATTAAAAGAAACTCCTAAATTAGATGCTCTAATTGATGAGTTGCAAGGTGTTATAGAAGAAAAAAATAGTGCTATTGTATGGTGTAAATTTAGATTCTCTATTAATATGATAGAGGAAGAACTTAGAAAATTAAAAATTAAATATCTTACAATGCACGGAGATACTAGAGATAAATATGCAGCTTGGAAAGGATTTCAACAAAGTAGAGAACATAAAGTATTTATTGGTCAAATAGTTAGTGGTGGGATTGGTATTGAACTATTTAAATTAGAGGATACTGAAAAAAACTCTCAGTACACATTCTTTTATGAGAATGATTGGGTGCCAGATGTTAGGCTTCAAGCTACTGGAAGACCTAATCGTATTGGTCAAAAAGCCAGAACTTTATTTTATAAAGATTTAGTTTTAGAAAAAACGATAGACGAGTATATTCTACAAACTATTTCTGATAAGAAAAAAGTTATAGACTCCTTAGTTAATTTAGATCTTAAAACTGTTTTATAGGAGATAAGCATGAAACTTATTAAAACATTTAATATTGATTACATTATGACTTCTGTACCTTATGATAGAGAAGCTATTAATAGACTTGTTGTACGATTTGGTTCTAAGTATGGTACTAAATTTGATATCCCCGAAAAAGAGCTACTTGAAGTTCTTAATGAGGAAAAAGAACTTAAAGAGTTTCTTATTGATTATGGCTTTATAGAAGATGAAAGAGTTCTTGTTGGAGGGGATATCATAAAATATAATGATGGATATCGTATGATAACTATGGATGAACTTAAATATGGTATTGTAAGATTAGGTGGAAACCTAAATGGGTACTTATCTGATAATAATATTTTTACTTTTCCAACAAAAGGTCTTACTCTTGAATATATTAAAACACTTCATGGTTATAATAACACTCCTGTATTTATAGGTAATATCAAAGAATTTATAGATTGGAGGAAACTTGAAGCATGTTAGATATCCAGTTTCTATTTGGTTTTGTAATAGGATTATTTACAGGGTTTATGGTATTAGCTCATTATTTTAGATCCTGTTTTAAAGCCTATACTGAAGAATTACATAAACAGTATAAAAGAGCATATGATAAATTAAAGGAAAAATCAAATGCCAATGTATGAGTACCAATGTAGAAAATGTAGTAAGACTTTTGAGTTCTTAATCTTAACAAAACAAGAAGAAGAATTTGCAAACAATACTTTGTGTGATTCTTGTAATGGGCCTTTAGAAAAAATTATATCATTGTCTAATTTTAAACTTTTAGGTTGTGGTTGGTCTAAAGATAACTATGGTGGAACTAAAGTGGAGGTAGCTGATGAATCTTAAAGATATTGATGAGGAATATGGTGGCTCTGTAGATACTTCTACAGATGCTGATTATGAAGATATGGGTCCAATGTGTTGTAGATGTTATGATTTTGTAGATGAACTATTTCCAACTAACTGTGAAGAAAAACCTGAATTGTTAAAAGATGCAGCTATAGGAATGTATCATTGTCCAGATTGTGGTGCTATGCTTCTTGCAGGATTCCCACATCCACCACTTTGTAAATTATGTATTGAAAGAAAACACCCTGAATTTGACAGGAGAGCAGATGAGTAGTATAGTTGATGCTGGATATTATGCTGATATAGCAAGTAAAGAAAAAGAAAATAAGTGTGAAAAGTCACCAAATAGTAAACACAAATGGATAATTTATTCAAAAGGGTGTCCTTCACAGTGGGAAGAATGTAAATATTGTGGTAAAACTATCTTTTGGAAATAGGAGAGCAGATGAGTAATAAAGAAAAGGTGTTTAAAGCTGTTGTAGATGAACACGATAGTATAATAGGTTATGAAGAAATATGTGGTATTACTTATTCTAAAGACCCAAAAGAAGGAATCTGGCTTGTAAAAAAACTTAAGAATGGAAAAATGATCACTTGGGTTACGGAATTCGTAAGCGAGCTACCAGAAATGATGGACTATGTTGCTTTTAAAACTTATGAGAACGAGGTTTATAAACAAGTAGCCCACCTGTTTAAGAAGTCTATCTCTGAAAGTATTGTAATTAATTCAGACTTTACTGCTTCTTCTATTATGAAAATAATTCAAACAGTTTTAAAGAAAAGGAAGAAATAATATGAGCACTCGTTGTAACATAATTGTACAAGATAAGTATAATAGTATTCAGCTTTACAGACATTGTGATGGATACCCTGAAGGAAAGCATGGAGTTATTGAAGACCTTAAAAAAGCTATTCCATATGCTTGGAAACCCCCAAGAATGGAAGCTGATGATTTTGCAGCAGCTATTATAAGAGCTTGGAAAGAAAAAGGTGGAGGAAATATTTACATTGATGGTGCAGCAAACATTCCAAACTCACTTCATGGAGACATTGACTACTACTACATCATTACTCCAGATTATGAAGTTGGTAATTGGAAAGTTGAATGCTTTTCTACCAATACAGAGAAAATACTATGGTCAGGGCATATTGGAGATGAAATTCCTAAAGAAGTAAGATATGTAGAGGAAGATTAATGACCTGCACACGATGTAGGTGGTATAAAAACGAGAAGGGAATTAATTGTACTCCCTTCTTTGGAAATCCTAATGTTGATATTGTATTGTGTGGAGAAGCAACTGAATCTGAAACAGAAATCTTCACTGGAGATGTTGGAAAAAAATTAGATGAATTACTAACTTATATTCCAGTAGAACGAAAAGATTTAGCTATTATCAACTCAATGCGATGCTATTTAGAGAGGAATTTAACCCCCACTAAAGCTGAGATGGATGCCTGTTTAATCTATACTTTAAGAGATTTAAACAATATAGATCCTAAAATAGCAGTAGCATTAGGAAGATCGGCTTTTTACCAATTAACAGGAAAAGACCCTGACTCTTTTGCAGCTTATAGAGGAAAATGTATTGAATCCGATAAAATAAAACGTAAGGTGTTTGTAACTTATCATCCAGCAGCTTGTTTATATGATCCTAAAAAATGGGATAAATTAGTAGAAGATTTTAAGTCTATAAGTAAATATTTAAACAAAGACGCTGAAATAATTAAACATTATAAGTACAAAGTGGTAAACTCAGTTGATATTTGGAATAACATAAAGCAAAAACTGTTTGATTCTGAAGAAATCTATATTGATGTTGAAGCTACCGGCCTTTCTCCTTATAAAGAAAAATTAACTACTATACAAATTAGCAACGGTAAAGAACCAATATATGTTATTGAAGATATCTTTAAAGATATTAAAGACGATTTAAAAATACTATTAGAAACTAAAAATGTAGTAGGCCAAGGATTCAACTTTGATACTAAATTCTTTAAAGTTCATTTAAACATATTTCCTAATATAACTTTTGATACTTGTTTAGCTGAATATATTCTAACAGGTCTTAAGGATAATGACCTAAATAGCTTAGTTCAAAAATATACTCCTGAAAGTTACGGATATTGGGAAGACATACACAAAGACGGAGGGCCTCACAAAACTAAAAACAAAGATAGGCTTAGACAGTATGGTGCAGATGATGTTGGTGTTCTGACAATAATAAAAAAGAAACAACTAAAGCAGTTGGTCAAATATGGATTTATTGATTTTTATAACAATATTCTTATACCTTGTGATAAAATACTTACGAAGATGTCTTTAAGAGGAATCACCTATGACTTAGATACTCTCTATGAAATAGATGAGAAATATAAAATAAAAGCTGAAAAGCTACTCTTTAAAGCTCTTACACTTCCTGGTATAGATGAGTGTGAAAGATTCTTCAAACGTCAATACAACGCTCGTTCAGCAGAAATGGTTAGATGGCTTTTATTAGATTATTACAAACTCCCAGTTATTAAAACTACAAAGCCTACTAAGTCTAAACCAGAAGGCGGTCCCTCTGTTGGGCAAAAAGAGTTTGAAAAATATGCTGAAGAGTATAATAATGAATATTGTAAACAGATGGAAAAATACAGATCTGTTTGTAATATTCGTAACACATTTCTTTCAGGTGCTGTAAAGTTTCTAATTGGAAACGAGGCTCATACTACTTATAGTCTTCATGCTACAGAAACTGGAAGGCCAAACAGTAAAGGCCCTAACCTTTTAAACATTCCACGGCTTAAAGAAATTAAAAGTATATTTGTAGCAAGACCAGGATATTCATTTATTTACACAGATGCTGCTCAACTTGAGGTTCGTATTACAGCAGTTATATACAATGAACCAAAACTTATTAATATCTGTAATGATCCGATAAAAGATATGCATTGTAGTATTACTGCTCAAGCATTTAATAAAGATTATGACTATATCTACAATGGATATAAAAATGGTGATGTTGAAATAACTGAACTTAGAACAGCAGGGAAATCGCTTTGTTTTGGAATCATATACCAGATGGGTCCAGCTAAATTAGCGTATCAGTTAGGAATTACAAAAGAAAAAGCTATAGACTTTATCGACACATTTTATAATGGATTCTCAGACTTAAGAAAAAACATAGATAAAACTAAGAAGTTAATTATTAAACAAGGATGGCTTAGAAACTATTTTGGGTTTGTTAGGCGTTGGAAGAACCATACTGAAGAGGATCATAACGCTCAAAGAGAAGGAGTTAACTTTCTTGTTCAATCACCAGCTTGGAATCTTATTCAACTTGCTATGATTGACGTTGATAGACAAATTAGTCCATTAGAATTGAATAATGATGCTTATATAGTTAAACAGATTTATGATGCTATTATAGTTGAGTGTAGAGATGAATATATATCTGAAGTAGCCCCTATTGTTAAAAGTGCTATTAGTAATTCAATTAAACCATTTGAAGGACTTAATCGAGTTAGTCTTAGATCTGATGTAGAAGTAGGTAAAAGACTCTCTGAACTTAAAAAACTGGAAATTTAAAATGGAATGCTCTTGTGAGATTGATGTTGATGTAGATTGGAGTTGTTCTGATTTTTGTAGAGAAGAAATACGAATTGCAAGAAAAAAACATAAATGTTTTGAGTGTGGTAGAACTATTGAGATTGAAGAAAAATACGAATATGTGATAGGTAAATGGGATGGACACTTTGATTCTTTTAAAACTTGTTGTGATTGTTTAAATACCAGAAATACATTTTTTACTTCTGGTTATTACTACGGTCAAATTTGGGAGTTTATAGATGAGTTTATAAATGAAGCAGACGGTGATATACCTGAAGATTGTATATCTACTTTAACTCCAAGGTCAAGAGATATGGTTTGTAAGATGATTGAAGATACTTGGGGAGGTATGTATGACTATGACGAGGAAGAAGATGAATAAATTTACACTTCCAGATAGTAAAACTTGTAATGACTGTTTTTATTTTGATAAAACTTGTTCTTGGCTTTTAGATAGGAAAGGCAATGAAACAGAATGTGACTGGCTACCTGAAAGATATAAAGAAAATAAGAAAGAAACGAGTCAGTCTTATAACTTGTGAGTATTGTATTAAATTTTCAGAGTGTAAAAAAACAAAGGAGGACATAAAACGGCTGACTAAAGCTTGTAGTGAATATCAATTGACAAATAAGTTTTGGTGTGTTAAAAGGGGATATTGGATGGAAATTAAAATATGTATACACAGTTATGGACCTGAAGCTGTGAATCACAAATGTAGAAAATGCCCTCAAGGTAAATTAATTAAAAGGATAAGTGATAAACTGTGGGGGAAGTAATCGGACTCCTAATTATGAGTTTTATTATATATTACTTAAACAGGAAGATATGAATGGAAGCTCTTTTGTTCTCTGCTTTGGGGTTTATTTTAGGATATTTACTGTGCTCCAGAACAGTTGCATTTAGTATGTTAAAAGAATATAAACTGTTATTTACAGAATCTACACATACATTTATATCATTAGATATTTTATTGACTTATTTAACAAGACGAATGGGGGTTTCTAAAGAAGAATTAGAAGAAGGTACAGACAAAATATTTAAGGAGCTTTATGAACGAAAACCTACCGATGAGTGAAGATGAAATTATTAATAGTTTAGATATTAAGACTGATTCAAATTACGCTTTAGAAATTGAACTGAAAGATAATCCAAAAAAAGCTGCTCAATATGAAAGACTGTTACTTGAGACTATTAAAAAAGTAAACACTCTTAAATTAGATATTGAAATTAGAGTGGCTATGGTAATAGATGAGTATGTCAAAGAACATAATGAAGTATCTCCTTCTTACAGACAGACTTTGATTAAAACTATTGTACCATTAGATGAAATTTATGTTAGCCTTAAAAAAGAGTATAATGAAGCTGTAAGTAACAAAACATACCTTGAAGGATTGATACGTGCTTGGAGAGATAGAGGTAAAAGATTGTCTGAACTTTGTATTCTGATGAACAGAATTGCATTACTTGATTCTGGAAACTATGTTGATAAGCGTAGAGTAGATAGTAAGTTAAAGTCAGCAAGTGGGAGATTGGATTATGACTAAAAAAGAATATAAGGAGAATAATGAAACTATTTCTGATTGACTTTCTGATGAACCTGTTATATTATGATTATATGACTTTAATATTGGGAATTTTAATATGTACACATTAGAAATGATGTTTGAGATTTGGGATGATGATAACGGAGAGTGTATAGAGATTGGTCCTGACAGAGATGGATTAGATTGTATTGAAATTAGAGTTAAGAATGATGGAAAGCTTGGTGATAGAATTATATTAAGTTATGAACAAGCTGCATTGTTGGTTGAAGCTATACAAAAATTATTGGAGAATTATAAATGAAACATACCATTAAAACTATTAATGGCGAGTTGAAAACAATTGAGCCTTACACAAGAAGTCGTGCTATTAAAGAAAAATGTAAACAATGTACAGCAGAATCAAGAGTTGAGATTAGGGATTGCCATATTACAGATTGTGCTTTATGGTGTTACAGGCCATATCAAAAAGAAGAGAGTGTGGATGGAGTTGTAAAGCCTAAGCGAACAAGGAAAATGACAGAGGAGCAGAGGAAAGCAGCTTCAGAGCGTATGAAGGTTATGCGAAAAAAGGGAATTGGTGGCAGGAAGAAGGCAGTAGTAAGTAACTGATTTAACAACCTTATTAGGTAAGGCTTAACTCACTAAGAAATTAAGTAATTAGATCAATCAGTTATCTCAAAAAGTGGCCCTTAACACCCCAACTTTTAAGAGATTAAGTGGTTGAATTGACTAAGAATACCAACATTTGATAGTTAAAACGTAGTAATTCCAACCACTTACCGCTTATAATTAAATCAACAACTTATGATTATCTATATTATATAGATAAAAAAAGTTTGATCTTCTAACTATTTGAAATTAAAGACTTTCACGGTGTTTCTATTCTACCCCCTAAAAAAAGTTCTTGACAAACCTTTAAAAGTGTGATATTAGTAAAAGCGTGAGATAGGAAAAATATATAATAATAAAATATAAGACTATTAAACAATAAGACAGTTATACTATTTAATTATATTAAGTAAAGGGATTTTTTTATGTCAATTAAACCAAACGACCTTCGTAACCTAATTACAGATAGCTTAAAATCTTACTCTACAGCTAAAATAAATCTATATTCAGATGATGCTCGTGAACTGCTTATGCTGACAGCCGCACAAGAATCCCATTGCGGTAAATACCTTAAACAGATTAATGGGCCTGCCATTGGCATCTTTCAGATGGAGCCTGCTACCTATAATGATCTATTCGATAATTACCTTGTTTATAATCAAGATCTATTAAAAATAATTGGTACGTTTAATCTGAACAGTGGAACATGGGTTCTGCACATGACAGGAAATATTGTGTACCAGATAATTATAGCAAGACTACAATACCGACGTTTTAAGGAAGCTATTCCTTCAGCTAAAGATATTCCGGGCTTGGCTTATTATTATAAAAAATACTGGAATACAATTATGGGTAAGGCAACTGTCCAAGAAGCTATGGATAACTATAATAGATATTGTATCTAATTTAACAAGGTTGATTCCAGCAACCAAACTTCCATGCTAAGGAACCTAACATCAACCTGAAAGGAAAAAACTATGATTAAAACTAAAGAAGGTGGAACACAGTTTGAATTTACTGGAAATCATGCAGTTGAGTTTTTCTCAAAAGCTGGTAGCCTGTTTACTAAAACATCTCCGTTTTATGAAGGAAATGAGTCAGCACTTTCTTTGTTTCAAAAAGTATGGTGCTATGATAAAGAATTAGCTCTTAAACTTTTAATGTGGTTAAGAGATTGTCGTGGTGGTGCAGGAAATCGCTCTGCTTCAAGAGAAATTTATAGTTGGCTTGGTACTCACACCACTGGTAATAAATGGATAAATGCTAACATTGAATCTTTAATCAACCTTGGAAGATGGGACGATCTTAGATCTTTATTCAGCACCTATTGTCATGAAACGGCTGTTAAAAAATGGGCAGAAGCTATTCATAATGAAAATGTTTTAGCAGCTAAGTGGGCAAAACGAGAAGACACTCCACTTCGTAGATATCTTAAACTCAATGAGGCTGAATTTAGAAAACTACTTGCTTCAATTCGTTCTAAGCGTATCGTAGAATCTAAGATGTGTGCTAAAGACTGGAAAGAAATTGAATACTCTCATGTTCCTTCAGTCGCCATGTCAAGATATACAAATGCATTTAAACGAAATGATACTGAAAGATTTGAGCAGTATAAAACAGATGTAAAATCTGGAGTTAAAGAAATTAAAGCATCAGTTCTATTTCCACATGATTGTGTTAGAACTGCTTTAAATGGAGATTATGAAGTTGCTGATCTACAATTTGACGCTCTACCTAACTACCTTAATGGAGTTAATGACCGTATTATAGTTATATCTGATACTTCAGGTTCTATGGATTCTGTTATTTCAGGTTCTGTTAAAGCTATTCATATATCTCAAGGTATGGCCTTATATTGTTCAGCTAAAATTCCTGAAAATAATCCGTTTTATAAAAAGTTTATTGGTTTTTGTTCTGAAGGACAATTTAGAAACTGGAAAGATCTAACTTTTTCAGAAGCTGTAAGAAGTAGACATATATTTGACCACGCTATTGGCTCTACTCGTATTGACAAAGCACTTGATTTGATATATAGTACAGCTAAATTTTTTAATCTTAATAATGATCAAATGCCTAATGTACTCCTAATTGTTTCAGATATGCAATTTCATCAAGGTACTACAGAGTATAATAGTTGGGGGGATAGAGGAAAAAGAGATGTTAAATCGGAAGTTCAAAAATCTCTTGACAAATGGAAAAAAGCAGGGTATAATATACCTAAAATTGTGTATTGGAATACAGCAGGATATGCAGGAAGTCCAGATACAATAGATAATAATAACATAGCCCTTGTGTCAGGTTTTAGTCCTTCAATTCTTAAATCTATCTTTTCAGGAGATGATTTTTCACCTGAAGTTGTTATGATGAGAACTTTGGAGAAATACACAGTTAATATTCCTAATTAATTTTGTAGATTGGCTACAGCAAAAATAAAAAACTATGATTGATAATCATACCAAACTACGCCAATCTGTTAAACAACTTTAAGGCTGATTACCGCAATAAAACTATCTTACATTGACAAAGATAATATCAGCCTGTAGTATTAAAGGTTACTTACAGCAATAAAAACTAATCCCTGTTAAGGATACCAAGTAATAGTAACCTGTAGTATCTGGGAGTAGCTCAGACTGGTAGAGTGGGTGATTTGGATTCATCAGGTCGCAAGTTCAAATCTTGCCTTCCAGACCATAATTGTATTTAATTTAAGTGTTGGTGTGTGTAGTTAAACTCCGGTAAGTCGGACCAACACTTTAAAAAGAAAGGAGGGAAAATACTCGAAACACGAATTGCATAAATTATGTATGTAAAACTCGAATGAATTAAACTAAATCTTAAAGGAGAACACTCGAATGAAAGAAACTAAAGATCCGTATGAATTGAATCAAGGTGATACTAAGAAGCTTCGTGAAGATACTGCTTTTGGTAGTGGTGGAGTTATCTGCCCAAAACGTAATAAGCAAATTAATAAGCCTTGTAAAGTCTGTGACGCAGTTGCTCAGTTGTTTTCAGATAATTCTAAAGACAAGCGTGAGATTGCTTACAAGAAGATGGCAAAATTGAATTGGTATTGTAATATTGTATTTCCTTCTAATCCTGATAAACTTCTAATCCTTGAGATGGGTAAGAAGGTCGGTAATCAGATTATTGAAGGTGTTGAGATGAAAGGCTGGACTGACATTGCACACCCTAAAAAGGGGAAAGGGCGTACAATGTTAATTACAAAGTCTATGGCAGATGGTCGTGCTTCTTACTCTGCTTCTCCTTCTCTTAAAAATGCAGATTGGGACATTCCTGATGAAATTATAAAGAATCTTCCTAATCTGGATAATGAAATTATTGATATTGTTACTAGTAAAGATGAACGTATTTTTAAGATCTCTGATATTAAGGTCGGAGAAACTCTTGAGTTCAGGATTCTTCCTTCTTGGGATATTCACGGTACTCGTAACTTCATGAAACCTCTGTTTCGCCATTGGGGAGGAGTTACACAAGCCGAAATTAATGGGGAAGTTGAAATGAATCTCTACACCTCAGATGAATCTAAGAAAGCAGATGCAGAAGCTGCTACTCCTCATACTGATGATGAAGACCATCCACTAACTAAAACTACTACTGTAGATAAATCTACTAAGAAAGAAGAAAAACAACCAGGATGTTTTGGTCAATCTAGATATTATGACCCAGATGATAAGGATTGTTCTTCTTGTAGTTTTATGAAAAAGTGTGCTAAAACTGTAGCTGAAGAATAACAACTAAATAAAAGGCATAACATTGTATTTTTTGTACGGTGTTATGCCTTTCTGTTTTATAGGAGAATAAATTATGAGCTATTCAGTTGAAAAGATTTTTAAAATTTGGGATGAAGAAACTGACACAGAATCATATATTAAAGTATCATATGATTCTGATGGGCTTGAAGGAGTAGATATTACAGAAATATTTGAAGGAGAAAAAAAAGGAAATTTATTTTTAGACAAAGAACAAGCACGTATTCTTGGAAATATTCTACTTGAACTGTCTGAGGATGAATAATGTTTAAAATTCTACCATCTATTAACTATACACCAATCTATTATTCTGTATTTGCGAATTCAGAATGTTGTCATGGGGTTGATACCGAATCACTACAATTTTCTTATACAGACATACAAGAACACCTAAACCAGTTTAAACTCCCAAATTTTACATTTTATAATATTAAACCTGACTACTATGATAACCTTTGCTGGCTTATTCCAAGATTGATTAGTGAGGGTATTTTTGTGTCTTTACTATTTGATGTTGATTCTATGAGGTTTAAAATTCCTGAGATTCCTTGTTCTCGTTTGATTCTAAATACTAAGATTTATAAGATTCCTCATACTTTTACTTCTCTCAGAGAGAATGATGTTGTAATATTATCTCTTGAAAATATGAATCAGATAAATATAGCCATTAGTGAACTTTCAGGAAAAGTAAATTGTATTGTGCTATATAATTCTAATACTATACTTGAATCTGATATGCTAAACAATTGTAATTATCTTGCTCCTTTTAAATTGGAGATTTTTATTAATAATGAACAATAATTATGGTTGTGGAAAACGATTAGCTTATGGTCAGTATTGGTATGTATGTGGTGAAGTTGATATGGGGCCATCATTACCTGCTCTATGCACAAGATGTGGTGGTGAGTTTATTTTAGATGAAGATAAACATAAGTATAAAAAAGAATATAAAAAAATTCTTAAGGATTATAAAAAATACTCTAAACAATTACTTACTGAAACAAACAAGACTGAGCAAAGGTATTATAATCAGTATAAAGAAATGAAAAATAAAATAATATTTAATACAATTTTTATCGGTTGAAAAAAAAATTCTTAAATTATAAATTTTGTATAAATACTATCATTGACAAAAAAATCAGTCATTATTCTCATTTGGTAATTATCTTCCAGAGATTATACTGTATTTTGGCTCTTCTGACCTCTAAAAGGTTTCTGTTTTCTTTTTATGCTGCAAATGGTCAACATCAATTACCCTAGCACCTCCCCCCTCTGATTTTAAAGCATTATCTGAAGACATCATACTTCGTGTATCAGTCTCTGC
>Ga0116204_1001351_pt1 | contig 13741 bp, 13 predicted proteins | sample LakKivwa52mmetaG_FD_94481 | JGI IMG/M metagenome (GOLD analysis project Ga0116204, IMG submission 94481) | Anoxic lake water microbial communities from Lake Kivu, Rwanda to study Microbial Dark Matter (Phase II) - Lake Kivu water 52m metaG | ecosystem: Environmental > Aquatic > Freshwater > Lake...
GATCTGCGGGATGCGCACCTTGGCTGATTCGCGGTTCTTGAAGTTGTCGATGGCGACTTTCAAGATTTGCTTGGCAATGGTCAAGGCTTTGTGTTCATCGAACTCGATGTGGGTCGCGCCCTTGATCTTGACCTTCGGTGACGTGGTAATGATTGCTGTGTGGAAGTTCTGCGCCAGACCGACCAAAGCCTGCATGATGCACTGTACATCCACGACCATCGCTTCGACCGCGCCGGTCATGATCGAAAGTTCCTGGTGCAGGAAGTTGCCTGCCGCGGGGATGCCCTGCCGCATGAGGATTTCATTGGCGGTACAGCAGATACCGGAAAGGTTCACGCCGCGCGCGCCTGCCGCCTTGGCGTACGCGATGATCTCGGGATCCTGCGACGCAGCGACCAGCATCTCGCTCATGGACGGTTCGTGTCCGTGCACGACCACGTTGACCATGTCGTCCTTGATCACGCCGAGGTTGGCTTCGCCCAGCACCGGGGCAGGCGTTCCGAACAGGATGTCCGAGATGTCGGTGGCGATCATCGAGCCGCCCCAGCCGTCCGCCATGGCGGTGCGGACCGCGTGAGTCAGGATGTGCGCCGGGTCCTGGTCATCGCCGATATGGGTGCGGTGCAATGCTTCAACAACTTCACGATCCACACCGCGCGGCCAGACGTTCTGCTCGCGCCAGACCTGCTGGCGTTTCTTCGGCGCGCGGATGGCAGGGACAATCTCCCCGCGCTGCTGGCCGAATTGCGCAATGTACAGGTCCGCCAGGTCGTTGGCGACCTCTTCAGGTGAGCGCCCCTCGACCTTGATGTCGTATTTCGAGGCCACGATCCGCAGTTTGGCAACGTCGCGGATGGAGTATCCCTCCGCCTCGCCTTTGGCGGTCGCCTTGAGCAGGAACGCCATATCGCGTCCGTGATCGGAGTGCGCCGCGCCGCCCGCCGCGATGGCGCGGGTCAGGTTGCGTGCCTGGATGGTGTCCAGTGTCGCGCCGCACACGCCCACATCGCCGCTCTTGGTTAAACGACACGGTCCCATACCGCATTGTTTACAGCACATGCCTGCGCCGCCAATGTTGCATGGGACCATGTTATCGGCACGTGTGAAAGCCGTCCCGATGCCCAGTTCCTCCGCGCGGATTAGCATCTGCTGTGCGGCGGGGTCGGTCGAATAGTCCTTGATCTCGCGTTTCTTAGCCATTCTTTACCTCCTCGTCCATCTTCACCGCTCCGATGCCGGGGCAATGCCAGAGCGGACGTCCTTGATAATTTACCCTCTGCGCAAAACTGACCGTATGCTTAATCGTCTCATACGTGGTGGTATGCCGGAAAAACGGCCGTTTCCCATCCCCCTGCTGGACCGCCGCCCCCAATTCAGCGGGCACAGTCCATTCGCCGAGATACCCTGCCTCGTCCAGCTTGACTGCGATCTCCAGGTCATTGATCTTGGACTCGTCGTACGTCACTTCGATGGTCTGGAATGCACTGCTGGCATACACGTCCGTGACCCCCTCGATCCCCAGTAAAATTCGCCTCACCTCCGTGACGTGGTGATCGCCGTAGAGCGCAGGCGCTTCGAAGGTCTCTGTTTTCATAGACACCTCCATGTTGAATTTTGGATGATTACAACAAACGAAGACAGCGTCAAACACGTGGACGCTTCCTAAAGTTTATTCTAGCATTTTGACGGGAAAGGTAATTGTGAATTATGTCATTAGAAAATCTGATAAATGTACCTAACACAGGTTGATTTCGATTATTGATCAGAGAATGAATATAATGGACATTGGAGCAGATAATGGCCGATTTTCGCAAGGATTGGAAATCCTCCCGCACACCAACATCCGCCGAGCAATTGGCCGGGCGCGTGGACGAGTTAAGGTCAGCGCTTCGGGTCCAGGACCCAAGCCTGGTCGCCGCGCGAAGCGGTTCATCCTGGCTGACGCTGGGTCCCGATCGCGGCGAATTGCATGTCCCGTTTTGGGACAATGTCTGCTTCTTCTCCTTCCCCGAATTTATCGGGTACGTCAATCACAATCCGCTTCCCGACTTTCAACAGACATTGTTGCTGTACTACCTCATCACCGCCGACGGCGCGCCGCTGACGGGACGCTGGGTCTCGTTCGCCGACCTGCCCGATGGACGCATGTACAACGCCGCCTTCCAGGGTTACAGCGGTGATGAGGTTGTAAAAAAGTTTGAAAAAATAGGGCAAGGTTTTATTTCGCCAAACCCCGATCCGCTCCACGATTTCAAACAGGCGTGTCTATCCATCGGCGGGAAACCCGTTGACATTGGTTCCGCTTCCTTCATCTTCCAACCCCTGGCGCGCGTCCCATTGATGGTCAACTACTGGCTCGGCGATGAAGATTTTCCCTCCTCGTGCAAAATCCTGTTCGATGAGTCTGCATGTCATTATTTGCCGATAGATGCGTGCGCCATTCTGGGAAGCATGTTGACGCGCAAGATCATCGCGAGTGCGTCGCACCTGACTCGATGAGATTAGTTCACCCGCACGGTGCGACGCACCTTCTTTAAATCCGTCTAAAAAGAGGAATTCTGTCACTATTCCATAAGGCGGGTGGATTGTAGAATGTTTGTGAGGAAAAAACCATGAAACTAGCAATCACAGGCAAAGGCGGCGTGGGAAAGACCACGCTCACGGCATTACTCGCCCAGTCCTATGCGGACGCGGGCAGGCAGGTGCTGGCTGTGGACGCCGATCCATCTCCGTGTCTCGCGGGCGCGTTGGGATTTCCGCCCGAACTTCGTGAACAACTCCATCCCATCGCCGAAATGGACGCGCTCATCGAAGAACGGACCGGCGCGAAGCCCGGCACCGTCGGCGGATTCTTCACCCTCAATCCCCGCGTGGACGACATCCCCGAACGGTTCAGCGTCCTGCACCGCGGCGTGCGCCTGCTCGAAATGGGTTCAGTGGATCTGGGCGGCTCTGGTTGCATCTGTCCCGAATCTGCCATGCTCAAAACACTTTTCACGCATCTGCTCTTCCGCGAAGATGACATCCTCCTGTTGGACATGTACGCGGGCGTGGAACATCTCGGTCGCGCCACCGTGGACTTTGTGGACGCCATGCTGGTGGTCGTCGAACCGACTCGCCGCAGTCTCGGCACGGCAAGGCAGATCAAGAAACTGGCAAATGACATTGGCTTGCAACGACTGTACCTCGTGGGGAACAAAGTGCGAAATGAAGAGGAAGCCAAATTCCTCGAATCCGAATCGCTTGATATTCCCATGCTCGGCTATCTCCCCGCTGATTTGAAAGTGCAGGAAGCGGATCGGCTTGGCATTCCTGTGTACGACCATGTGGAAAGTTTGAAAGTTGCAACGCAAAAAATCACTGAAATGTTGAATGAACTTACAAGTGATGAGGTGATGGAATGACAATCACAATCGCACTCGCAGGCAAAGGCGGCGTGGGCAAGACCACTGTCGCGGGGATGATCGTCAAATATCTCGCCCAGAACCAGACGGGCAGTATCCTCGCCATTGACGCGGATCCCTCCTCCAACCTGAACATGGTTCTCGGACTCGACCTCGAATGGACAGTCGGCGACATCCGCGAAGACATGCTGGAGCAGGTCAAAACCTCCCTGACCACAGGCGGCGCGGCAATGGGGACGATGCCAGGCGGAACAAGCAAACGCGATTACCTTGAATATCACATCCGCTCTTCACTGGCGGAGGGTTCGCGCTTCGATTTGATTGCAATGGGCAGGGGAGAGGGCGCGGGCTGTTATTGCGCGGTCAACCACAACCTGCGTGAAGTCATTGACGGGATGAGCAAACACTACTCCTATGTGGTGATCGACAACGAAGCGGGCATGGAACATCTCTCCCGCCGCACGACGCGCGATGTCCAGCACATGTTCATCGTCAGCGACCCCACCCAGCGCGGACTGGTCGCCGCACAGCGCATCGCCGATATGCGCAGGGAACTCGACATCAACATCGAGAACGCCTACCTCATCGTCAACCGCCTGCGCGGAGAAATGCCCGACGCTCTCAAAGCCTTCGCTGAAAAAATGGATGTGTCTCTGCTTGGCACGATCCCTGCCGATGATGCGCTGGCTGAATTCGAATTTTCGGGTAAGCCGCTGGTCGAGTTGGGGGATGAGTCGCCGGTGTATCAATCCGTCGCGCAGATGTTGGGAAAAATTCTCCAGTTCTCAAATCGCTTGTAATACGTCACCCGCGCTTCAAGACATTCCCCGTCTCCGGGAGCATTTCACAGACCCGATTCGCCGCTTCGACAGATAAGGAACGGCGCGGGAATTGAACCCGGTTGAAATCCGTGATTTTTACAGCCCAGCATGGATTGAAAGCGGAAATTTCGTTATACTTCGCCCATGCCCTCCCCGGCGTCCATCCTCAAAGAGACTTTCGGCTACGATTCGTTTCGACCTTTGCAACAGGAAGTGATCGAAAACGTGCTGGCGCAGCGCGACACGCTGGCGGTCATGCCGACGGGCGGGGGCAAATCGCTGTGTTATCAAATCCCATCGCTTCTTTTTGAAGGACTCACGGTTGTCATCTCACCGCTGATCTCGTTGATGAAAGATCAGGTGGAACAGTTGCGCGCCTTCGGTGTGCCGTCATTGTTCCTCAACAGTTCACTCTCGCCGCAGGAATATCAGGAGAACATGGAATACGTGCGGCGCGGCGAAGTGAAATTACTCTATGTCGCGCCTGAAACTCTTCTTACACAGCGCATCCTTTCGCTTCTCGATTCCCCTTCGACAGGCGCAGGGCCGCGTGTTCAAGTGGATTGCCTGACGATTGACGAAGCGCACTGCATCTCGGAATGGGGACATGACTTCCGACCCGAGTATCGTCAATTGGTAGAGGTGCGCAGAAGATTTCCAAACGCCGTTTGTCTCGCGCTGACCGCCACAGCCACATCACGCGTGCGGCAGGATATCCGCGCCACACTCAAGTTTGCCACCACCAACGAATTCATCGCCAGTTTCAACCGTGAGAATCTCTACATCGAGGTCATGCCCAAGCGCGATGCCTACGCTCAAACCATTGACCTGCTCGAACGCTACAAGGACCAATCGGGCATCATCTATTGTTTCTCGCGCAGGCAGGTGGATGAACTCGCGGCGTATCTCTCGATGCGAGGGTATTCAGTCCGCCCATATCACGCGGGGCTGGAAGATGCAGAGCGCAAGCGCAACCAGGAAGCCTTCATCCGCGACGACGCGCAGATCATCGTCGCCACCATCGCCTTCGGCATGGGCATCAACAAACCCAACGTGCGCTTCGTCATTCACTTCGACCTGCCCAAGAGCATCGAAAGTTATTATCAGGAGATCGGGCGCGCGGGACGGGACGGCCTGCCCGCGCATTGCATCCTGCTTTACAGTTATGCGGACGTCGCCAAGATCAATTATTTCATTGACCAGAAAGAGGGCAACGAAAAACGAGTCGCGATCGAACATCTCAACGCGATTGTGCGATATGCCGAAGACGAACGGACCTGCCGCCGCAAGCCTCTGCTCAACTACTTCGGCGAATCGACCTCAGCCGAAACCTGCTCCAACTGCGACAACTGCACCTCCGCCCCGACTCCGCTCGCGGACATCACGATCTACGCCCAAAAATTCCTCTCCTGCGTCAAACGCGCGGACGAGAAATTCGGCGCGGGTCACATCGTGGATATCCTGCTCGGCTCGAAGAATGAAAAAGTCCTGCGCTGGGGACACGACAAACTGTCCACGTATGGCATCGGCACGGAGTTGACCAAGAAACAATGGATGCATATTGCCCGTCAATTGTTGAGCATGGGATACGTCAGACAGGAGGGCGAGTATCACACGCTAAGTCTCACGGCGAAGGCGTTGGAGACGCTCAGGAAACGGGAACCAATTTTCGGCGTCGTGCAAGAAGCGGAGCGCGTCCGAGTCAAAGGCAGGAAGAAGGAGGAAGTCGAATACAACCACGCGCTGTTTGCCATCCTGCGTCAAAAACGGAAAGACATGGCAGATGAGGCAGGCGTCCCGCCGTATGTGATCTTCTCGGACAAAACGCTGGTGGAAATGGCCGCCTATTATCCCCAATCCCACGCCAGCCTGTTGGCCATGTCTGGCGTGGGACAGGTGAAACTAAATCAGTATGGCGATATGTTTTTGGAGGTCATAAAAAGCTACGCCGAAAAGCATGGTTTGAAGGAAAGACAAAAGGAAGCACCGCGCGAGAAGAGTGATTCGAACCGCCGCTATGTGATCGTGGCGGAGGCGTTCAACGCGGGTGAAGGCGTGGAAGAATTGATGCGCAAATATGGTGTGACTGCAGGAACGATCCTCGACCACCTGGCGCGATATCTTGCCGCAGGAAACGCGCTGCGAAAAGACTCCGACCTGCCATCGCTCTCCTCTGCTTCGCCCGATCTGCAACAAGCGGTTTTCGCCGCATTCGATGAACTCAGCCCGACCTATCTCAAACCCGTTTATGACAAATTGAATGGTGTGGTGAATTACGACGAATTGAAAACTTTGCGGTTGATGTATTTGATCGGCGGTCAGGAGTAGCCATGCCTGCCTGCCCCGATTACGTTTACCAAACCCTTGCCCGCGCACGAGATGAAGGTCAGTGGTATGCTGCGCAGCCAGACGCCGCCGCGTTGTGCTTTGACGTGCTGGCACTCTTCCCCGATTGTACCGAGGCTAGACATCGTATACGAATTGTTCTGCGATGAATGGACGATATATGACATGCGCGTCGCCATCCAGCAGAACATTGACGAGTGGGATGACCCTCCGTGGCAGCAGCGGCGCAGATTTGCGCTTTCGTTTCGGTTCATGAGCCGCTGGGATGGGAAGTACGAAGCCATGATGGAGCGCGGTGGACCGAAAGATGTGCGCCTGCTCCTCCGGCGACGGCTGATCTGCGCTGATGGTTTCTTCTGCCATGTCATCGAGATAGTTTGTGCTGCCCCGCAAAGGCTTCATCGCCGTGTGATGGACGATGCCCAACAGCCACGCGATGAGGCGTCCCTCGCCGCGGAAGTTTCGGGCAGTGCGCCGTGCCGTAACGAGCGTGTTCTGGGTTACGTCTTCGGCGGTGGCGGGGTCGTCCGTGAGGCGCAAGGCATAGGCATAGAGTCGCTGACCGTACTGCGCGTACAGGTCGCGCACGGCATCGTCGTCGCCGGCTTGCATGCGACGAATGAGATTGAGGTCTTCAGCGGGTTGTGTCATGGTTGCTTGCGTTTGCCAGGGAAGGGCAAGGCTTGCTGTTGGCATTCTATTTGCTTCTCTTAGGTATGTACCGCGAGATGGCAATAAGGTTCAAATTTGATTAAGCCAGAATTTAGGGAATCAAAAAAAACACTCCGTATCAGAACATGTGGAACTGGAGTGTAAAAAAACAGGAAAGATCTCATATGACAGTCAGGTCTTTTGATGCTGAAGATACCTATTTCCGCATTAATCCCTTTTCCAGTGCAACTGCAATGGCTGCGGCGCGGGAGTCTACGCCCAATTTGCCATAGATGCTCGCCAAATGTGCCTTGACCGTCCGCTCGGAGATGCCGAGTTGGATGGCGATCTCTTTACTGCGTTCACCGCGCGCCACCATGGCAAGAACGTCCAATTCACGCTCGGTCAGGTTGACCGATGCGCTCGATACAGTTTTGGGCGCGTTGGCTTGTGAAAGTACGCGTGCCATGATCTCGGGCTTCAGCAATGTCTCACCGCGTGCTGCGGCGCGGATGGTATCGAACAAAGTAGAACGGTCAGTGTCTTTGAGCAGGTAGCCACGAGCGCCCGCCTGTAACCCGCGCAACATGAGATCGTCTTCATTGAAGGTGGTGAGGATGACAACGGCGATCTCTGGCTGTTCGACGCGCAATCTTTCGATGGCGGTCAAGCCGTCCATGGTAGGCATTCTCAAATCCATTAGCACAACATCGGGTTTGAGTTTCTTGCACAGGCGCAGCGCCTCACTACCATCAGAGGCTTCGCCGACGAGTTCGAGATCGGGTTCGGTATCAAGGACAAGGCGCAGTCCCTGACGGATGAGGAGATGATCGTCGGCGATGAGGATCTTGATCATTACCCCTCACCCTTGCCCTCTCCCCGTGGGAGAGGGGATAGTGGAACTTCAACTTTCAACAGCGTACCTTTGCCTTTTTCGCTTTGGATGTCAAAACTTCCATTCACCAAACGGATTCGCTCCTTGATTCCCAGAATCCCATAGTGACCTGAGGGAATGGCAGACGGGTCAAACCCTTGACCGTCATCCTGTATCGTGAGCGAGAGGCGTTTATCGTTCATCCTGAGATCGACCTCCACGTTCCGTGCCTGGGCGTGATGCGCGATGTTGGTGAGGGATTCTGCCAGAGCGCGGATCAAAGTCTCTTTGACAGAATCAGGCAGCGGCGGAGTTTGATCCGAGAAGAAGCGGATGGGGATGCCAGTGGCATTCGTGAAGCGGTCAATTTCAAGGCGCAGAGCAGAGTCCAGATCATCCAAAGAAGGTTGGCGGAGATCGTCAATGGCGCGGCGGGCATCGGCGAGGGTGAGGCGGGCTTGTTCCATTGCATTGCTGACAATGGAGCGCGCCTTATCACTGCGGTTATGGGCAAGGTGTGCATCGGTGGCTTCGAGTTGGAGGATGAGACCCGCCAAACCCTGCGAGAGAGTATCGTGCAGTTCACGCGCCATGCGTTGACGTTCATTGGCGATGCTCAGGTCTTCGACCTGTGCGGCATATTCGGCAAGTTGGCGGTTGGTTGATTCGAGTTCGCTTGCAAGATTTTGCGCCTGTTCGCGCGCTTCGGCTTGGCGTTTGTAAAGGATCGTGTAAACGAGGGTCAGGAACAAGATCGGAATCACGCCAAGCAATGACCAGCCAGCCGTGGCAAGCCCGACCACCTGATTTAGACTGAGCATGTTCAATATGAGGAAAAACACGGAAGCCAGTATGGCACGACGGGTCAGACCGAACATCCCGACTGATTCGCCGATGAGCGCCATGAAGAGGGTGAAGGGCATGGCTTCCAGGGCGGTCAGCCAGCAAATGGAAAATGCAAGTCCGCCTTGCACAATACTGTATGCGGGGAATAGTTTTGGAGTTGCGATGACCTTTTCGATCTGCCAATGCAGGTAAACATGAATGGATACGAGTATTGTGGTCAGAAGAAAAGGCAACGGTTGATGCAGAGATGAGTTTGACGTCAGCGCCAGAATGTACATGACGAAAACAACCAGCGTCAGGAACCAGGTAAAGAGGCGGTAATCCTGCTCAACTTTTGTAAGGGGATTAGGTCTTGCATTGACGGGCATGACACCATTGTAAATGAGGTTTGCCTGCCTTGCCATCGGGCGTAAGGACATTGTACGAAGGTACATGTCCGCTTTCCCAAAGGCGCAATTGTGAAGGGGTGGGGCAGTTTGTATACTGGGAGAAAGTCTGGTTCTATCACGATCCATTTTTGCAAGGAGACAGCCATGTCGTATGCCATAGAAGTAAAAAATCTCAAGAAATCTTTCGGCAATCTGCAAGCCGTGCAGGATGCATCCTTTGCAGCAGATGCTGGCGAAGTGTTGAGTTTGCTCGGTCCGAACGGGGCGGGGAAGTCCACCACGATCTCGATGCTCTCGGGCTTGCTTGCGCCAACGGGAGGTGGCGCTTCCATTATGGGACATTCGGTTGTCAGCGAGCCTGAGTCTGCGAAGAAAAGTCTCGGCGTGGTACCGCAGGATATTGCGCTTTATCCTGATCTTTCGGCACGCGAGAATTTGATTTTTTGGGGCAAGATGTACGGCTTGCGCGGCGCAACGCTGAAACAACGTGTTGATGAAGTGCTGGAGATCATCGGGCTGGTAGACAGGCAGAAAGATCATGTTGACAAGTTTTCGGGCGGTATGAAGCGGCGTGTCAACATCGGCGCGGCATTGCTGCACAAGCCTGATGTCATCATCATGGATGAACCGACCGTGGGTATTGACCCGCAATCAAGACGTCATATTTTGGATAATGTCAAAGAGTTGAATCGGCAGGGTATGACCGTGCTGTACACCACGCATTACATGGAGGAAGCCGCCGAACTCTCCAATCACATCGCCATCATGGACATGGGCAGGATCATTGCCTACGGCACACATGATGAATTGATCAAGTTGGTTGGCAGAGAAACGCGTATTGACATCACGATCAACGCCGAGAGCGAGAGAGTGTTTGAAACGTGGCGATCCACTGAAGGCGTGGCGCGAATCGATGCGTTGGATGGGACGTTGACGGCGCTCGTGGATGATTCCAACCGCGTCCTGCCGCGTTTGTTCGATGCCGCATCGAAGGTCGGTGTGCGCATCATGTCTGTGGATATTCAGGAGCCAAACCTTGAGACGGTGTTTTTGCACCTGACGGGAAGGGCGTTGAGAGATTAATGGTAGGGGCGCAGCGGCGCTGCGCCCCTACGGGAGAATAGAAATGAAAATACTCGACATCGCCTTCAAAGATTTAGTGCGCTCCACGCGCAGCCTGTTCCTGATCGGGATGGCGTTAGCCGCGCCGTTGTTGATCACCGCGTTGATTTACTTCTCCTTTGGCAGCATTGCCAGCGGAAATGTGGAAATGCCGACAATCAACGTCGGCGTGGTCAATCTGGATGGATTGCCCGCCAATTCTCTGCTCGAAGCGCCGTTGGGAGAAAGTATTCGCAGCATGTTCTTCGACGAGAGCGTGCGATCATGGATTCATGCCAGCGATTATCCTGACGAAGCAACGGCGCGGGATGCCGTGAACGCGCAGGAAATCGGCGTGGCGGTCATCATCCCTGCCGCATTTACAGAAGACTATCTCGTGGGTAGCAAAGAAACCGTCATCACGATCCTGCAAGACCCGACCTTGTCCATCGGTCCGACGGTGGTAAGGGATATGGTCACTTCGTTGCTGGATGGTGTGGCAGGTGGCGGGGTGGCATTCAAGGTATTGACCGAGCGCAGCGAAGCCAACGGGCAAACGCTTGACCCTGCGATCATCCCGACATTTTTTGAAACCTATTCAACCTGGTATGCCAACTTCCAACGAGCGATGTTCCACTCACCTGACAAAGCCGCACTTGTCGTCAAGTCACCTGCAGAGAAGGGCGATGCGGGGAACAATGTCCAAAGCATGATGGGGATGATCATGTCGGGACAGTTGATCTTCTTCTCGTTTTTCACGGGCGCGTACGCGATGATGTCCATTTTGCAGGAATCAGAGGAAGGGACACTGGCGCGCTTATTCACCACACCGACAAACCGCACAACAATATTGGCAGGGAAATTTCTGGCAGTGTTATTCACGGTGATCGTTCAAGGTGCGGTGTTGTTGAGCGCGGGGCGTTACCTCTTCAACATCCGCTGGGGCGAAACGGGATCGTTTCTGCTCAGTTTCATGGGACAGATGTTCGCTTCGGTGGGATTGGCTACTTTGCTTGTATCGTTCATAAAATCCAGCAAGCAGGCAGGCTTCGTCTTCGGCGGCGCGTTGACCACGCTGGGCATGATCAGCGGACTTTTCACAGCCAATATCCAAATCGCCGCATTTGATCTGATGGGCAACTTCACACCACAAGGCTGGGTGCTCAAAGCGTGGAAACTTTCGCTCGCGGGGCAGCCTGTGAGTGAGTTGGTCACCCCGTTCCTTGTGTTGACGATGATGGGCATTGTCATGTTCGCCGTTGGCGCAATGTTGTTCAGGAGACGGTTTGCGTAAGCCCTCACCCTAGCCCTCTCCCAACGGGAGAGGGGATGGAGAAATGAAATGAGAATTATTGATCTTGCCCTCAAAGACCTTTCACAAATTTTCCGCGACAAACGGTCACTGTTGTTCCTCGTTGCAATGCCGATTGCGTTCACCATCTTTATGGGCTTTGCCTACAAGAACGGCAGTGACAATGACGCATCCAAAGACACTCGCGTCCCTTTGGGGTGGGTAAACAACGATGGGAATGGATATGTGTCGACACAGTTATTCGAGATGCTCTCGAACTCTGACTCGATCAGGCTCGTTGAGTTGACCTCCGATGCTGTCGATGAGTCCATTCGCACGGGCGAAGTGGCTGGGGTGTTGATCGTGCCAGATAGGTACAGCGAACAAGTATCGGCGGGGAATGAAGCGCCTTTGACTCTCATCACGGATACCAACTCTACGAACGGGCAATCCCTTTATCAAATCCTGCGGACATCTGTCACAAAATTGATGAGCGCAGTCGAGATCGCGCACCTGAGCGCGGAGACAATTGGCAAACCGAACGACGCTTCGGAACTTAACGAGGCGTTTGCTTCAGCCTCCCAAGCCTGGTCCAAAGCGGACAGCGCGTCGCTGGTCACGGTAGAGATGGCGATGGAAAACGCGCCCACCGAAAATTGGTTCGGCGACAATCCATACAATCAGGCGTCACCTGGAATTTTGGTGCAGTTTGCCATCATGGGGCTGGTGTCTTCGGGGCAGATCCTGGTGCAAGAGCGCAAGACGCGCACACTGCAACGACTGATGTCCACGACGATGCGCCCGTGGGAGATCGTCGCGGGACATACACTGGCGATGTTCGGAATCGTGTTTACCCAGATCGCGCTGTTGGTGGTGTTCGGTCAACTGGCGTTGGGTGTGAATTACATGAGCGCGCCGCTCGGCACGCTGTTGGTTTCTGTGGCATTGAGTCTGTGGGTCGCGGCTATGGGATTGCTGATCGGTACAGTCGTGAAAGACGACTCACAGGTGATCTTGTTCGCACTGATGGCAATGTTCATCTTCTCCGCATTAGGCGGCACATGGTTTCCATTAGAAGTCGCCAGCGGCACCTTCGCCTCAATCGGCAAAGTCATGCCGTCTGCATGGGCAATGACGGGGTATCAAAACATCCTGATGCGCGGGCTGGGACTCGAATCTGCATGGATGCCGACGTTGATATTACTGGTGTATGCGCTGGGCTTCTTTCTCATCGCTGTGCGACGGTTCAGTAAGTTGGGAATATAATGTTGTTACCGTCGTTCGATTGAAAGGAGAATATCATGGCAGCCATGGATACAAACCAGACCTCCGGACAGAATACACCGCAGGTGAAACCAGGAATATACAACCCGGTCAACGTACATGTTCAGGATATTCTGGGCACGCTGGTACTGGGCATCATTTCGATCATCCTGTTGATCGGATGGATGAAAGCCGAGGAGCGTAACCGCCGGTTGCTTTCCCGCTGACTCGAGTGCTTGAAACCATGGGAAGGATTTTGGGCTTCTTCGTGCTGGCGGTCTGGCGGTTTAATAAGATGGACATGTAGATTTCCATCCTACCTACTCCCCATCCATCATCACCTTAAATAACCTCACCGTCTCAGGCATGGGTTTGGCGTTCAGTTCATTTTGCAATAGCCTCTACAACTCGGCATAGATGCGCGCCACACTGGAGCGATCTCCCAATTCCGCTCTGGAATTACATCGTCGGTCCCGGGCGGGTATGGAAGGAAAACAGCGACAACGGTTACTCACGCGCATCATTTCCATTTGCGCTTGTCCAACGTAATGCCAACTGCACGCACAATGGCGTGACGACCTTCCTCTTCAACAGCAGCGGAGTCTCGAAAGTCCGCTACCAGATCACACAGGAGACCTGCTTCTATTACAAGGTCAACATGTGGGGTCAGTTGGATGCGACGTATTCCTCCTATTCGGTTTCGGATGCGGCGGCACTAAAAGCAAACCACGCCACCGAAGTTGGCAATCGCCTCC
>Ga0116204_1001353_pt1 | contig 13740 bp, 3 predicted proteins | sample LakKivwa52mmetaG_FD_94481 | JGI IMG/M metagenome (GOLD analysis project Ga0116204, IMG submission 94481) | Anoxic lake water microbial communities from Lake Kivu, Rwanda to study Microbial Dark Matter (Phase II) - Lake Kivu water 52m metaG | ecosystem: Environmental > Aquatic > Freshwater > Lake ...
ATGTTATTGTTATAAACGGAAAAAACGGGGGGTCAGACAGAATAATCGTTTCACATAAAAAAGAAGAATTTGAATGTTTGGATATTAACATACAACAATATTTTGTTGGTGTAAATTGTGATGAACCAAGACCTGAATATTTGGAAAGAAATGTTTGTGATAAACCTGTTTGTGGTGATAGTCCAATTCCGTCTCCAAGTCCATCTGCAACAATGGTAACACCAACGCCAACATCAACGCCCGGAATAACACCTGTAACCCCGACACCAACACCAACACAAACATTAACTAGAACACCTGTGATTACTCCAACAAATACCAAAACACCAACCCCGACAGTCACACCTAGTATTACAGCATCGGGTTCGGTGCCGTCATATTTGTTTATGGGAACAGATTCAACATATGCAACAAATGGAATGGCATGTGCCGCATCAATATCTAGACCTTATTTTGCCGATCAACCTGTTTTAAGTACCGGTAGATATATCTATGATGATGAAGAATTAAAAGTACCACATGTTGGTAATAATGATTGGATAAAATTATTGTATTTGGATGGTGTAAGTGGATCGAGGGCGGTGAGGGTTGATGCATATGGAAAAATGGTACAAATTAGTAATTGCGGTAGTTAAATAAAAATGAAAAAAGATATATATTAAAATGGGTTTGAAAGTTAGGTTATATGGTATAATTTCTCCAAATTCTTTTATTATTTCAATAAAGGAAGGGTTATCACCATATCCACTAGCATCAGGATATACACAATATAATGGAACATATCCTGGCGGAACAACCCAAATTGAAATTTCAGATTATGCGTTTGAACAAAACACACAATACTGGGTGAAATTAACCGATACGGTAAATGGAAGATATATTATTGAAAATATTTATATTAATGATGAAATTTGCTATGTTGATTGTACTCCAACACCAACGCCAACAAGAACGCACACACCTACCCCCGCTCTCACAAAAACGGCTACGCCAACAATTACAGTTACACCAACAAATACACCAACGCCAACAACCACAACTACAACAACATCAACACCAACACCAACAAAAACTCCAACTAAAACCAGTACACCAACCGAAACTCCAACATATACACCAGTACCAACAAATTCTCCGACGCCAGAAGCGACATACACACCAACACCAACACCAACAACTTCACCATTGCCGGAATTAACTTGTGATACCCGTTCAACGGATTGTTTAAGTTATAGCGGTTGTTGTAATGTTACTAGCGAAAGAGATGTGTATGGTAATTTAATTCCTGTAACAACTTGTGTACGAGTACACATAGATTCATTATATGGTGAAATCACATTTACATATGATGCGGTTATTTTTAAAGATAAAATTACAATTACAGATGACACAGGAACTATAACATATTTGGAAATTGATACGAGAATAGATGGAACACCACTTTCAGGAACAACATCGTTTGTTATTTATGATACCAATGTTCAAACATTACGGGTGTGTGTTACAGAATTCGAAGAAGGTTCAGTTTGGGATTGGTGTATTACTTGTCCTGATATTAGTATTACTCCACCAACTCAAACACCAACTAAAACACCGGTTACACCAACACCAACACCTACAACAACAAATACACCAACACGTACAGGAACTCCAACATCAACGCCAACAAATACTCCAACATCATCATGTACATCAACAAATACCCTAACACCAACATCAACATCAACTCCAACCGTTACACCAACCAATACGTCGACACCAACAAAATCCCCAACTCATACACCAACAAATACCGCCACATCTACCCCAACATCAACACAAACACCAACTAATACACCAACCCAAACAAATACCGCAACATCAACTCCAACAGCGACTCCAACCAGAACACCAAATCCAACCATTACACAAACAAATACGTCAACACCAACACGTACCGGAACACCAACATCAACTCCAACATCAACTGCGACACCAACACCAACCAGAACACCAACACCAACCAGAACATCAACACCAACTCAAACTCCAACGAATACAGTTACCCCAACATCATCATCAACACCAACGGAAACACCAACCGAAACACCTACGAACACACCAACAAATACCGTTACACCAACTAGAACATCAACCCCAACCCAAACACCAACAAACACATCAACTAGTACAAATACACCAACCCAAACATCAACCAAAACACCAACGCCAACTAATACATCAACACCAACTAAAACCCCAACACCAACATTAACCAATACACCAACAGAAACTATGGTTATAACATATTCATGCGACGATCCAATTTATGGTTGTTATAATCAGGTAATATTCCCATATAGAGTTAAAATACCTGCCGGATATTCAGGTGTAGTAGCATTTAATTACACAGCATACGACACACCAGACCGATTTGTAATAACAACAGGTGGAACTGGTGAGAATGAAACATTGGTTTTTGATAGTGGTTTTGTTAGTGATTGTTATGATGGAGCTCCAACAGCTTGTGATTATTATAATAGTATAATATCATCCTATACCGAATTTGAAGGAATGTCAGTTGTTGGAACTGGAACGGGTGTATTTGGTTTTAGTAAATATGATACTAATGAACAAATTGTGATTGTTTATGTTATTACCCCATTTACAGAAAGTTGTTGGAATTTTGTTCTTCATTGTCCTGTAGACATAACACCAACCCCAACCCCAACACCAACCTCAACAATTACACCAACTCTAACATCTACATCAACACCCACAACAACAGGTACAAATACACCAACGAATACGCCAACAAGAACCGCGAGCGCAACACCAGGGTTATCATGGGCAACACCAACACCAACATCGACAAGTACACCTACAACCACAGTAACACCAACTTCGACTGAAACACCAACAAATACACCAACCAACACATCAACGCCCACCAACACACCAACAAAAACATCAACACCAACGATTTCACCAACCAAAACATCAACACCAACTATAACCCAAACTTCAACAGCAACGCCAGGGTTATCATGGGCAACACCAACGCCAACATCGACAAGCACGCCCACAACCACAGTAACACCAACTTCGACTGAAACACCAACAAACACACCAACTAAAACAGTAAGTGCAACTCCAGGGTTATCATGGGCAACCCCAACACCAACATCAACAAGCACCCCCACAACAACAGTAACTAATACATCAACAGCAACACATACACCAACACGAACACCAACCACTACTGTAACTAGTACCGGAACAGCGACACCAACACCAACATTAACTAAAACAAGTAGTATATTTCAATCGGTTTGTGATGAAATACAATATTCAAATAATAAATTAGAAGATGTGAGAATTATTGAATTTGTTGATAATCTTGCTGGTGATGTTACATTAGAATATTCCGCATCAACAATTGCAGATAGATTTGTTGTAAACTATAATGGTATTGATGTAATTGATACGGGGTTTGTTTCCGGATCAGGTTCAATGTCGTTTATTGCAAATGATCCATCGCTTAGATATGCAATTGTTACTGTATTTAGTAATTCAATTCCAAATGTATGGTCATATATTTTACATTGTCCAATTCCTGTTACACCAACGCCAACCCCAACACCTTCTGGATGCACACTAATATTTACGTTTAGTGAAATTACATCACCGGAATATTCTGTTAATTTTATTTTATATCGATTGAATCCTGAAGCAACAGGATACGTAACAGACGATGATGGTGTTACTAAACGTGAAATAATAACAAAAACAGGTGTTTATGGAGAGACAATACCGGTAAATGCTTTTGCAACGAATGATTCGGTATTTAAAGGATGGTCACCATATGTTGGAACAACAGAAATATATTACATAAATTATGATAACACACAATCTCACACATTTGGTGTTGATAATTATGGTACATATTATGCTGTAATATCATCATCAGCAGTATCAAAAACACTATGTTATCACCCAACCGGCACTACTGAACTTGATTTATGTAAGTGTATAAACACAACAACAACTATTTATTTTAAAGACAATGAACTAAGTCAATATGGATATGGGGGAGAAACAAAATGGTATAAAGATAGTGGTTTAACAGAATATGCGGAATCTGGTTATTATACGTTTGAAATTAATACGGAAAAAATTCCATTGTATTATCAAATTTCAAATGGTTCAGTTATACGTCAGTTGAAACCAAATTGTGATGGGATAGATGATACATTATATTGTAGCCCATTACCAACACCTCCGCCATCACCCACACCACCATAATTAATCAAAAATAAAAATGGATAGAGTAACGAAAATATTTCAATCAGATGATTTTGGGTTATCAAATAAGCCCGCAATTACTTTTGTTGGAAAAAATTATGAAGATAACTTGTTGTTTGCAAATTATTCTGCAAGAATTTATGTGGGGGATGCGTTTAATGGTGTTCACGGAACATTACAGGTAAATATAACATTTAACGGCGATTTTGATTATGGTTCGGTTTGTTTTTTAGATAAAATAGGAGGAAAATTATCAGTAACAAACGAAGGTAGAGAAAGGTTATATGGGATAAGTAGTGAAGATGATCCGTTAGAATGTATATTTAGAACAGATTTGGATGATACATCGAGTAAAACATATTATCTTGTAATTAATACAAATTCAAGACCAACATCATACGTCGATTTATATTTTGCTTTAGGAAATTATGATGAAAAACCAATTGGAAACGTAACTTTAATTGTCGATTATACGTGTGAACCTGAACCAATATATAGATATACAGCAGGTTTACATGTATATTCAGCATATGATGCGGTTGAAAGTCGCGCTAGATTAACAACAGAATTATTTTCTTTTACCCCAAAAGAAAACTGGGTATTAGGAACAGCACCGATTTTTGCGAATATTGATATGACAATTCTGGCATTTACATATTATTATGGTATTGGTGATAAAGTATATCGAATTGGTGAAGAAATCGATAGATCGGAAGGATATTTAATTGAGATTGTTGCGTCCGGATCAGTATTTAGTTTAATATTTAATCCACCAACAATTACTGCAAATAAAATATATGGGAATTATCAATCAGATATTATAAGATATGTTTCACCAGACGTGGGTGAAAGAAAAGTTGGTGAAACTACGGTATCCTGTGTAATTCCAACAATAATAGGAAGAGGAATAATAAGAGATATTATTGAGGCGTCTGAAATTTTACAACCTCCCGTGTACAAATATTATTTTGGGGCATCAAGTAGTTCAGCACGAGATGCTAATGATGCTGCATTCACAGATTTTAATTTTTCAACAAAAACAAATGATCCAATAACGGGGGCAATGCATGCTGTTAAAACATATGGTATCGGTTCTATATCAGGAAACGACGAATTTATTGTTCTTGATACAATAAAATTATATGATTTTTTTCCTGAAAACGCAATTCTTCGTACATTTGGCACATCATTAGCCATATCAACTGGTATATTAATATTAGTATATATATTGGGATACTTGGGATATGAACTTTTTGATGATAATTGGATTTTAAATATACTTAGAGAGATTGCAGAGTGGTTTGATAAGCCGGGCGGACCATTCCAGCCGTGGGGCATTATTATAAAACGCTTTATAAATTGGATAGCATTACTTCCGCCAGCAAGTAGGAAACTTACTATGGGACTAAAATTAATTCCACTTATCTTGTGGGGATTTTATGTTTTATGGTTAACATTTAGAACAAACACAATACCATATAGAGAAGATTGTAACAATTTTCTAATTGGTTATACAAATACACCATACATTAATAATGGAAATCTTATAAATAGTCTTAGTATTGGTAATAATCCCATAAATTTTTGGTTTGGTACAGATATTCTTTATTTATGTGATGGTGTATATTTTTATGAAACATTAAATTCCGTTGTTACCAATAAAACGCTTTCAGGTACAGTTGCAATGATACAATCTATACCGCCATTAGCACCAATATATGAATATAGAGATTCTGTTTTAGCAGATAATCCCGAACATGTAACTGATATTTTAAAATTGGTTGTTTTACCATATACATCAGGAAAGGATGTAACATGTCAAGAAGGTATAGAATATTTTAATAGAGAAATTACAACAATTGTAACCAACTTATCTTGTTGTAATCTTCAATATTGCGACCCAATAACGGTAACAATTCCAGCTGGAAGATATGTTAGTTGTAAGAATCAAGAAGATGCCGATAGAATTGCAAAAAAATATTTTGATATTGCGGTGGAGGCGGCAATAAGTAAAATATTAATTGCAAATTGTTTTTCAGGTAATGATCTTGGAACATTATTAACTGATTTTACACATGAAATAAAAATAGAAACAAACCCAACACAAACAACAGTATATTATGATAATCGGTTGCCGTTGTCGCCTATGTCTACAACAACAGGAACTACATTGTATTATGATCCATGTGGTTGTATTAAAGTATTGGATGGTTATTATGCGGTATCTGGCGTAACACCATATCGAACATTTTATTATACAAAAAATGGTGTAATTAATGACATATATATAATGTTAACACCAGAAGAAACAATGGTTCAAAAATTGGGATATGAACAATATGAATCAATTATTACTTCAAATTTAGACTATTCAAGCAACTGGTATTTAACATATGCCGATTCTGCTACACTATACGAAAGATATGTATATCCTATTATTGGTAATCAAAAATATGATACAACACAAATTTATTCTGTTGAACAATTGAGAAAAGGATTTTTAAAAGAACCACGAGACATCATCGACTTTCAATTATATTTAGATTTTACAACAACTGATTATGAAGAGGCCGATATGGGGTGGTATTATCCTTTAATTCCTTGGGGACTTGGTCCTAATTTTTATTATAATAAAGATAAAACAATCGTTTTAGATATTGAACAAGATTGTCAATATACTGATGGGGAAACAATAACTAGAGGGTGTTATATTATCGGAAAAGAAAATGGTGTTGAAAGAGCGATTGGTAACGAAATTAATGTTACAATAGATGTTTATAACCCAGAAGAATTAACAGCAACATATACTGCATTAACAAACGCATCTATATCTAGAACATTTGTTTTATTTGATGAACAAATTGAACCTGATGAAGAAATAAGTAATATTGAAATAACTGCATTTAATTCTGAAAATCCCATTAATAAAACAACATATGAGTTTGGTTCTTATCTTGGTTGCGGTTGTTATTTAAAATTATCGTTTGAATCAACAGATACTACTGCAACTGTTACCGTTGAAAATGGTGTTAGTGGTTATACATATGTTTGGAGTAATGGACAAACAACAATCAATAGTATGTTAAACACAAACACCGCAACTAGTCTGATTTCAGGAACAACATATAGTGTTACCGTAACAGACGGAAATGGGTGTTCTAAAACAGGTGAAATTGTTGTTGGTGAACAAAAATTAACATTCGATGCCGATTATATTGTATTAACTTATGATTTTTCTAGTGGTTCTGATTTAGAAATGAGAACACGAATAGCTGTTCCGGATGTGGGACAAATAACACAATTAGATTACATTGGATTAGAATTACAAAGTTTTTGGCCAATAACGGGAAACACTATTTTAGAATTTGGGGGAAATAGTGGTGGATTATATAAAGAATCAATTTTGATTAACATTTCCACATTTAGAGAATTTTACCCAACAGAAACACAAATCGTTATCGATTGTAGAGCTTATTGGTTGGAAAATGCGGATTTAACACCTGTTAATGTTGTTGCAACATTATATAAGGGTGGTGTTATGGTTGCAGAAGGCGAAACCGGATCACCGCCATTTAGTTTTACAAATTCATTATATAGTAAAAAATTAGAAGAAATAATATTGGGTTCAAAAGAAATTAACTTGGTTTCGGTTGATCCACAAACAAGTGGTCAAAGGATTGGTACATTAACATACTATTTAACTAATTTTGATTTAATATTTAATGTAAACGATATAACAACACCAGAAGTTTAAAATTAACTACAAAATACTTATATTAAGATAAGAAAAAAGAGTGAAATATTATTATATAAAAATAACTACAAGTTCATACGATAATCATTTTTATACAATTTATTGGGATATAAAAAATGATGAAGATCATATTGCAACAATATATAGTATTGAAACTGGTGTGTTTGTGCCTGTCGGACCGGCATCAAATGTTCCATTTTCGTCATTTGTAACACCAAATGGATTGTTAGTTGGATTTCCTAATACGTATACAAATTGGTTTTTGATTGATCTTAATGACCCAAATTGTGGTTATGATTCAACAAATGAAAACGATAATTATAAAAACATAATACCAACCCCAACCCCAACAATAACACCCAATAATGAATTAGAATGGACATAAATTGTAACATAACCAGAGTTTATAGCGGAAACATAGGTACTGTTTCTACAAATGTTACATTGGGCACTGATCTAGGGTTTGTTATTTTAACATATAATAGTTTTATAAAATCAAATATTTTTCGTGTTATTTTTGACGACATAGAAGTTATTAATACGGGTGATGTTACAGGTGAAGGAACAGTTGTTTTTGAAAAAACAACAACAACAACAACAGCAATTGTTTATGTTGATTCTTTAAGTGATAATAATGAATGGACCATTAATTTATCTTGCCCATACCCATATATTACCGCAACATCAACTCAAACACCAACTCAAACACCACCACCAACAGAATCACCAACCAGAACACCAACATTAACCCAAACACCAACAAACACAAGTACTCTTACAAATACTCCAACAAATACAGAAACATCAACAAATACACCAACACCAACAGCAACCGCAACAAAAACACCAACTCTTACACCATCACAAACAAGAGATGTTATTACATCTGATTGTGGTGTTTTACAACAAAATATTGGATCAACAATAACAGATACCCGATATATACGAATTGGTGACACAATTGGTACTATGACATTTTCGTATCAGGCGTTTAATGCACCAAATAGATTTAGAATTGAATATGGTGATGATACATATAACACAGGATTTGTAAGCACATGTTGGGGATATGATACGGATTGTTCACTAGAAAATGAACAAATACAAAATGGTGGGTTTCCGGGTGAAAGTGTTAGTGGATACGGAACAGGTAGTTTTACTATTGAAAAAACGGTATCATCTCCGTCAATAGCAAAAATATATGTTGATACACCAAGTGGAACAACACAAACATGGAATTATACATTAAGTTGTCCAACACCACCAATAACACCAACACCATCATCAACACCAAACGCCGACTGTTATGGTTTATATTATAATTGGTGGGCTGTTTCCGGTACGGGTAGTACTAGTTTGGCGCCAGAAGGGTGGAGAGTTCCAACATTAGATGATTTTAACACATTATTTAGTTATCTTGGAGGAACAAGTGTTGCGGGAGGAAAACTAAAAACAACCGGAACATATTATTGGAATTCACCAAATGAGGGGGCCACAAATGAGGTTGGATTTAATGGTCGGGGTGTTGGTGGTAGAGGTATTCTTGGTGATTGGGAAGATGTTAAAATAAAGACAAATTTTTGGACAACAACACCACACAATGGATTGAATTCATATAGTGTTCGTCTTAGAACTGACTATGAAAGTGTTTTCGTTGGATGGGGCTCTAATATTAATGCGGTTTCAGTCCGATTGATTAAAGAATCAACAACGTTAACTCATGGGCAAATGGGTGCGATGATTGATAATGATGGTAATTCTTACACAACAATTTGTATTGGAACACAAGAATGGATAACAGAAAATTTAAAAACAACAAAACTCCGAAACGGAACCCTTATTGATGAAATAGTTGATAACGATGTTTGGAAATCGTTATATAACACAAAAGCGCTGTGTTCTTTATATCACGATTGGAGTTATGCTTGTGTTTCAAAACCTGATGTTTCACCAACACCAACAAAGACCCCATCAAATACCCCAACATCTAGTATAACCCCAACCCCAAGTAAAACACCAGGACTTAAACCTTGCGATGAAACTGTTATACATAATGAGGGGTATGTAACCGCGTATTATGCAATGTACTTGGGGCCAAATACTGGTGGTGTTGTTCTTTCATATAATAACGCATTAACTGACCCCGGCCGATTAAGAGTATATTATAATGGTAATATGGTTATTGATACAGGATTTATTTCCAATTGTTTTAATTCAAATACTTGTGAAACGGCGCCTGTGTGGTTTAATTCATATAATGATAGATTACGAGCACTTGGTTATCCGGTGGTTTCGGGTTCATCTACAGGAACAACCGCGTTTTATAAGGAAATATCAGAAGAATTTGCAACTGTTGAGATAACAGCACCATTTGAATATTCTTTTTGGTATTTTTCTTTATCTTGTCCTCGATATTATATTAACACAACCATAAATGTCACAAAAATTGGGTGGATAAAATATATAAATTATGATGGTGACACCATTTACACAAATCTTAATGCTCTTGGAACAAGAATAATTGATGAATGTATTGCCTGTCATGAGGATTTAATTATGCCGGCTGGATTGGCTTTTCTAGATTCTGGTGAATTTGAAATTGTTGATTGTGGCACACCATGTTCATTTAAAACATCACCACTACCAACATCAACACCAACATCAACACCAACATCAACACCAATCCCCGAAACACCCATTATTAATGATGTTTCGTTAAACTCAGGATCAATACTTGAAATAACATTTGAACCAATAACGGGCGCGGAATCAACAGATATTTTTTATTCAAGATATTGGGATTTTTCAGAATATTATTCATTAACAGGTCAAAGTGCAACATCACCGATTTTGGTGGATGTTGGCGATTCTTCGGGGGTGTGGTACATAAGAATAACACAAAAGGGGACTGACAGTACTGAATCTTCAACTTCTAACATAAGCCAATATATTTTTCAAACAATAACCCCAACACCGTCATCAACAACGACACAAACACCAACGCCAACAAACACGAATACTTCTGTTGTTACTCCAACACCGACTAAAACAATTGGTTTAACATCAACTGCAACTGTAACACCAACAGGAACGTTTTTTGGTACCCCAACACCAACATCAACAGTAACTAGAACTGTTACACAAACCACAACACCAACTAATACACCGACCAGAACATCTACACCAACCCAAACACCAACAAAAACCCCAACATTAACTGCAACAACAACCAGAACAACCACACCAACACAAACTCCAACAAATACAGAAACATCAACCCAGACACCAACTTTTACACCAACAAGAACCGAAACACCAACTCAAACAGCAACAAATACCCCGACTGAAACACCAACAACTACACCTACCGAAACACCAACAACTACACCTACCGAAACACCAACAAATACACCAACGAATACCGAAACCCCAACAACTACACCAACTAACACAATTACTCCAACAAATACCGGAACACCTGGTACAACAGCAACATCAACACCAACAAATACCGAAACACCAACCAACACACCAACCGAAACACCAACCAACACCCCAACCGAAACACCAACCAACACCCCAACCGAAACACCAACAAATACACCTACCGAAACACCAACGAATACCATTACCCCAACCCAGACATCAACCGAAACACCAACTACCACACCCACAGAAACCCCAACAACCACCCCAACCGAAACACCAACAAACACACCTACCGAAACACCAACGAACACCATTACACCAACCCAGACATCAACCGAAACACCAACTAACACCCCAACAAATACTAATACACCAACTGAAACTCCAACCAATACACCAACGAACACGAGTACTTCAACAGAAACCCCAACCAACACACCAACCCAGACATCAACATCAACGCCAACCGAAACGCCAACCAATACACCAACTGAAACTCCAACCAATACACCAACACAGACATCAACATCAACACCCACAGAAACCCCAACCAACACACCAACTGAAACCCCAACCAACACACCAACAGAAACTCCAACCCAGACCGCAACTGTTACGCCAACCAACACCATTACCCCAACTCAGACCGCAACTGTTACGCCAACCAACACCATTACCCCAACACAAACATCAACTGTTACACCAACACAAACTATAACTCCAACCCAGACATCAACTGTTACACCAACTAACACATCAACCGAAACACCAACCAACACCCCAACCAACACCCCAACTAACACCCCAACTAACACAATTACTCCAACAAATACCGGAACACCTGGTGCAACAGCAACATCAACACCAACAAATACCGAAACACCAACCAACACACCAACTGAAACACCAACTAATACCCCAACAAATACCGAAACACCAACGAATACCCCAACAAATACTAGTACGCCTACTGAAACTCCAACAAATACCCCAACCAGAACACCAACTAGAACTGTTACTCCAACGCGCACAATATCTAGTACTCCAACCCAGACATCAACCGTTACTCCAACCAACACTATTACCCCAACAAATACTATTACCCCAACCCAGACATCGACCCCTACTCAAACAAGTACACTTACAAACACACCAACAAATACAAAAACACCAACTAATACATCAACTAGTACTGTTACACCAACTAGAACATCTACACCAACTAATTCGCCAACAAGAACATCAACGCCCACTAATACGCCAACCAAAACATCTACCCCAACAGGAACGCCAACTCCAACATCAACAGTTACACCAACAAACATACCATTAGTTAACTGTAATACAACACAATCCGCATTAGGTGTTCAAGGTACAGATACTCGAATAGTAACACTAGGTTCAACAATTGGAACAGTAACATTAACATATAACGCATTTAGTGCCCCAGATAGATTCAGGGTTGTTTATGATGGCGTTACATATGATAGTGGATTTGTTTCGTCCTGTTATCCAAATAATTGTGATGTAGAAAATAACCAACTTGAATTAGGTGGGTATTCTGGTTATGTTGTTGTTGGGCAAGGTAGTGGGTCATTACAATTTGAAAAAACAGGCACAACACCAACAACTGCAATTGTTTATGTTGATTCGCCGGTCGGTTTTATTGCCGTATGGGAATATACTCTTTCGTGTCCAGTATTACCAACCCCAACACCAACAAACACACCTACAGTTACACCGACAACAACGACAACATCAACACGAACATCAACACCAACCGTTACACCAACTAATACTATAACCCCAACCCAGACATCAACTGAAACCCCAACCCAGACATCAACCGTTACACCAACGAAAACGATTACTCCAACCCAAACATCAACTGAAACCCCAACACAAACTGCAACTGTTACGCCAACGAAAACGATTACTCCAACCCAAACATCAACTGTTACACCAACCAACACTATTACTCCAACCCAGACATCAACCGTTACGCCAACTAATACTATAACTCCAACACAAACCGCAACCGTTACACCAACCCAAACCCCAACCCAGACATCAACCGTTACACCAACGAAAACGATTACTCCAACCCAGACATCAACTGAAACCCCAACACAAACTGCAACTGTTACGCCAACGAAAACGATTACTCCAACCCAGACATCAACTGTTACGCCAACGAAAACGATTACTCCAACCCAGACATCAACTGTTACACCAACCAACACTATTACTCCAACCCAGACATCAACCGTTAC
>Ga0116204_1001355_pt1 | contig 13733 bp, 11 predicted proteins | sample LakKivwa52mmetaG_FD_94481 | JGI IMG/M metagenome (GOLD analysis project Ga0116204, IMG submission 94481) | Anoxic lake water microbial communities from Lake Kivu, Rwanda to study Microbial Dark Matter (Phase II) - Lake Kivu water 52m metaG | ecosystem: Environmental > Aquatic > Freshwater > Lake...
GAGTATATCGATGCCCTTGCAGAGACCCGGAATTACCCCCATGCTGCCGAATCGGCCTGCCGGATTTACCGGGAGACAAAAGACCTGGCAGTGCTCCGCAAATACCTCCGTTGCCTGTCCCGGTATGACATCCCGGCCTCGCTTGCTGCCTATGCCACCCACGCCCATGAGGGACTGGACTGTGATATCCTGTCCGATTATGTCCTGCTCCTGAAATCCGCCAATGAATATTCCCGTGCACTGGCCGAGGCGGAGGTCCTCATCTCCCGCTCGCAGGACCCTGTTTACCGGCTGATCCGGGCTGACCTGCTCGCGGTACTGGGCAGGAATGATGCGGCGCTTGCCGCCTACGAGCAGCTGGTACGCGATGAACTGGGATCGAAAAACGACCTGGAGACGCTTGGCCTTGTCATCGGGAAATACCGCCGGTACCTCATGACACGGTTCCCTGCACCTTCCGCCACCGAACGGTTCCTCTCGCTCGTTTCGCAGGATGTCAATGTCGCAAGCCTGCTGGAGACTGCCCGCCTCTACGAAGACCAGAACAATGAGACCGAGGCGCGGGCATGGTTCTACCGGGCATACCGGACCGATTACCTGGCCGGAGGCCTGGCATATGCACGGTTCCTGTCGGCACGCGGCGAGGAGCGTGAATGCGAGAAGGTGATGCTCTACATCCTCTCAAACGTCAGGAAGGGGGACGACCTCGTCCATGTCGCATCGGTGGTCCTTGACGAACTCGGGGGGATGTTCCGGCTGAAACGGCTCATGGACCAGCTGGTAAAACGGCTCGAGGAGCGGAGGTCTACCCTGAACAGCCGCGGGCTCGAGCTGCTGGCAATGGCTTTTTTCATCACCGCATCCAATGCACTGGAAGAGACGGACTACCCGGGCTGCAAGTATTACTGCCTGTGCGGGATGGACGTGATGCCGGCCCTTGCCACGGTGATCCAGCCCGAGGATTTCCTCCGCCTGATCCGTACCTGCAAGGAGCGATCGGTTGCCGACCGCCCGATCATGAACAATGTGCGGGCGCACCGGAAAGCCGCCGCGCCACAACCGTCCGTGGCAGAGCAGCTCGGGCTTGACGAGCAGGAACAGAAGATCGTGCTCTTCCTCCGTTCGCACCGGAAAGCAACCGAGATGGAACTCCGTACCCTGCTGGGTACCCGCAGGGTGACGGGAATCGTGAACCGGCTGGTACAGAAAGCAGCACGGAAGGGCGTTCACCTGCTCGGGAAGAAAGGAGTCGGGGAAAATGGAGAGATCTATGAATATACCGGAACCTGAACCGACAAACCGGGAGCGGCTCGAGAGCATCAACATCATCAATGCCCTCCGGCGCGGGACGGTCCCTGCCGGCGGGCTTGAACGGATAGCGGTCGGGCTTGATATCGAAGAGGAGGTCATCGGCAGGCAGCTCGACTATGTTGCCCTGGGGGGCGGTGACTCCAAGTTCATCCGCGGGGAGTACGGGAGCGGCAAGACATTTCTCGTTGCCCGGGTTCTCGAGATTGCCCGCAGCAAGGGATTCGTCACTGCGCAGGTCGTGATCTCGTCGCAGGCACCGCTCCACAAGCTGCGGGGGATCTACCAGCAGGCTGCTTCAGGCCTCCGTACGCAGGAAGAGGAACATGCCCTCAAGACCGTCATCGACAACTGGCTCTTTTCCATCGAGGAGCGTCTCCTCTCGGTGGGCGGTGAGGGGCCCGATGATGCAAAACTACAGTCGGCCACTGAACGGGAGATCGAGACCTCCCTTGCCGGCATCAGCGAGGTGAACACTGCGCTCGCTGCAGCCCTCCGGACCTATTACCGGGCACACAATGCAGGGGACTTCCCCCTGGCTCAGGCGGCCCTGGGGTGGATTGCTGCGGAGCCCAATATCGGCAGGGACTTCAAGCAGAAAGCGGGGATCCGGGGCGATATTGACGATGCACTTGCATTCACCTTCCTCCGGGGGCTCATTGCCATCATCCATGGGGCGGGGTACCAGGGCCTCGCTATTGCCGTGGACGAGATGGAGACAACGCAGGGACTCCAGCGCAGCCAGCGCGAGAAGGGGTACCAGACCCTTGTCCAGATCATCGATGCCCTCGACCGGGGGGAGATGCCCCGCTGCTACTTCCTCTTCACCGGCACGCCGGCGCTCTACGACGGTTCGCGCGGAATCCGTTCCCTCCCGCCGCTCCATGACCGTATCTGTGTTACGCAGGATGACACGTTCAGGAACCCCCGCCAGCCGCAGATCATCCTGTCGAAATTCGACACGGCTAAGCTTGAACAGGTTGCCCTGAAGGTGCTGGACGTATATGCCAAAGCGTATTCCGAGCCGGACCGGGAGCGTGTATCGCACCGGTTCATCCGTGCCATGATCCGGAAGATCACAACGCGTTTTGGCGGACGTATCGATATCATCCCCCGCATCTTCTTGAAGGAATTTGTTGATATCCTCGACAAATGCGAACTCTACGAGGATTACGACCCGGCTGAGGGCTATGACTTCGATACAGAACACCTGCAGGGCGAACTGAAGAAAGAGGAGGAGGCGGTCATGGTTGTTAAGTTCTGATGGCAGAAAGACAACCTTTTTTTTAAAAGGGGGACAACGTACCGGTATGCACGGGGTGTGGCATCTTCTCCTTCTCGCTGCCGTGATCGCTCTTACCGTCCCGGTTGCCGGGGCGGTCGAGATGACGATCAATGCCACGCCCCCAGAACTCCCGATCGGGGATACGGTGACCCTGTCCGGCACGGTTTCCGGCATCAATACGATTGCAGTGTACCTGTTTGTTACCGGTCCCGATCTGGAAGCCGGTGGCGTGACACTCGACAACCTGAACATCCCTGCCGGCCGCGGGCTCTTTACCACGGCACCGGTACACATGGAGAACGGCACATGGTCGTACTCCTGGGACACGTCAGTCATCCTGGGTACGCTGAAGCCCGGTAACTATACGGTGCATGTCGTCGCTTCTCCAATTGCCCGCATGCGTTTCAATGAGGAAGAGTCCGCTTCTACCCTTGTCAGGTTCAACCCGCCATCCCGGACTGACCCCGAGATCCCCCTGGACCCGGTTGTCCCGGTCGCTGCACTGGGTATTGCCATGGTCCTGTTTTTGGGTAACGGGCCGAGACGGCAGTAGTCCTGCGTGCTGGCTGCAGACGAATCCGGATAGTAAAAAAAAGGATTACAATTCCCGTCTTATCCGGACCGACCGGGCGTGTGCATGCAGACCCTCGGCGGTTGCAATCGTCTCGACGATGTCCCCAATCGCTTCAAGGCCGTCACGGTCGAGGATCTCGACCGACGCCGTCTTGCAGAAGTGCTGGATATCGAGGCCGGAATACATCTTTGAGTACCCGGCCGTCGGGAGGCAGTGGTTGGTGCCGACGGCGTAGTCCCCGCAGGCGACCGCGGAGTATTTGCCGACAAAGATAGCGCCGGCATTCTTCACCCGGGTCACAACCGCGAGGGGGTCGGCGACCTGGATGGAGAGGTGCTCGGGGGCCACGACATCGGAGGCTGCAATGGCCTCGTCCATGCCGGCAACAATCGCATAACCGGAATTCTTGAGTGCCTGGACGATGATCTCTTTCCGCGGGGCGGAAGCCAGCTCGCGTTCGATCTCCTTACCGACCTTTGCGGGAAGGTTCTTATCCGTGGTGATGAGGATGCAGGCTGCGTTGGGGTCGTGCTCTGCCTGGGCAAGGATGTCGGCAGCAACAATGCGGGGGTCGGCCGTGCTGTCAGCGATGATCCCGATCTCGCTCGGGCCTGCCGGAAAATCGATCTCGGCCTTCTCCCGGAGCATCATCTTGGCGAGCGTGACATAGACGTTACCGGGACCGACGATCTTCTGCACCGGCCGGATGGACTCCGTGCCGAGTGCCATGGCTGCGATGGCCTGGGCACCGCCGGCGCTGTAGATCTCGGTAACGCCGGCAATGTCAAGAGCAACGAGGGTCAGGGGCTTGATCGGAGGCGGGGAGCAGGCACAGACCTCCTTTACCCCGGCAACCCACGCGGGGACCGCACACATCAGGGCGGATGACGGGTAGGCGGCACGGCCGCCGGGCACATAGATGCCCACCCGGTTGAGTGCTGTGGTCTTTATCCCGAGTACCACTCCGGGTTCCATTTCCTGCAGCCAGAGGTCACGCGGTTTCTGGAGCTCGTGGAAGCGTTCAATGCGGGCATGTGCTTCGACCAGGCTTTCGACAACCTCAACGTCCACCGGTTCATAGGCCGCCTCGCGTTCCTCCTCTGAGACCGCGATATTGTCAAGCGTGCAGTACTTTTTTGCCATGTCGCGGAGCGCTGTATCTCCCTCGTTCTGCACCCGCGCGATGATCTCCGTGACGGTTGTACGTGCGTCCTCAAGGCTTGTTTTCCGGGCCCCCAGCCACGCATCGATCCCGACTTCCTTCCACATAGTGCGAATATCTCTTACCGGAAAGGTTGTTAAGGTTTCGTCCGATCCATCGTCGCGTCAGCAAGTATTCCCAAAAGGTGAGTCAGGAGCCCGTATCCCCCGGGCACCGCACGTGTCATTGTCGGGGATTATGCGGGTATTTCCGGCACAGTAACGGAAGATCTCCCGGGCACGGCAGATCTAGCCTCTTTTTTCCGTAAAGTCTCGGGAAGCCATAAGGGATATTGCCATTAAGAGCGCACAGAAAAGCATAGAAGATGGTACCATGGGCAGTCCCTACCTGAGCAGCAACGAATCGATCATCCTCTCAACGAACAACGTCATCGTCAACACTGTACCGGCCGAGGCAATCCTCACCAATGAACGCCTCATGCTGGTTGACACGAGGCATGCGGAACTCCGTCCCCAGGATATCCCGTTCCACGCTATCGAAACGGTTACAATCGGGGAAAACTCCGCTGCAGACCCCATGCTCTCCCTTTCCCTGGTAACGGGGCCGGGCGTAACCCTGTCCATGGGCATCGTCTTTCCCCAGCAGCCTAAGATGAGGCGGGTAGCCGAGCGGGACGAATGGGCAAACCGGCTCAAGGAACTGAGCATCGTTACGGTTCGGGAAGGCGGGTCAAAATCCGTGGAGATCCTGCCCCCGTGGGTTCCCGGACCGCTTCCTGATGAGGCCGGGGAAAAAGCGGCTCCGGCACCGGCAGCTGAAGCAGAGTCGAAGTTCCGCAACCCGCCGCTCATGCCGCGTAAGCCACGCGAACCTGCGTCGGGCAACCGCACGGTGAGCATCGCTGTTGTGGTTGTAATTCTCGTGATCGCGCTGGTGGCCGGTATATACCTCTTTGCCCCGTCGCTCCTTGGTACCGGCGGATCCCCGCTCCAACCCGCAACTTCTGTTCCAACAGTTTTCCAGACCACCATTCCGACACCCGTACCGACGACCATTCTGACACCGGTTATGACTGCCCCCGCTACGGTGACATCGGCGTCCGCCGCAGCCCCGGAAATAATTATCCCCCAGAACGGTGTGTGGCTGCTCGTGAAGTATAATGGCCCCTACAGCGGAACCGCGGGTGCCCCTGAGAGGATCCGCAGGATTAACGAGACCGGTACCAAAGCCTATCAGCTCTCGGTCAGAGATGAACAAATACTGGCAACGATTCAGAAAATGGATAATACCGGAGGGACACTGACGGTCGAGATTTACAAGGAAGGGACAATGATCAAAACCGGCTCTGTCAAGGCGCCGAAAGGAACGGTGAGTATCAGCGCTGACCTGAGAACAGCATAGGTAACCGTATATTTTTTCATGAACCTGCAGGGGTCTCCCTTTCCCGACGGGATCGGCGAAAACCCTGCATACACTCTGCCGGATGATCCTGGAAAAGGCCGGACGGCAAATACGCATTCACTGTAATTCCCCAAAAAAAACGGAAATGATTTTCTTGTACCGCTCATCACTCGGCCAAAGAAACGCAGGCCGACCTTGTCCCGTCCACTCTTCACCGGAGATGCCGTTCCCATGACGCAGGACTGCCGGCAGTGCGGGAAGTGCTGCGAGAAGTGGGGATGGGACCAGAAAGGGATCCCCGAAGATCTCGTACCATGGATCACCGGTAACCGGCAGGATATCCTCTCGCATGTCCTGGTCCGCTATTCTGACGGGAGCAGCCGCACTGCTGCAGGACTCGCACAAACTGACCTCCCCCGCATTGACCGGATTTACTACTGGGTTGAGCCGGATGGGAAAAAGCGGCATTCATGCCCGTTCTACGAGCAGCGGGATGACGGCAGGGTATACTGCAGGATTCATGACACCAAGCCTGCAGTCTGCATTGGCTTTGCGCCGTGGGCTTCAGTATGGCACGACTACGGGCTGAACTGCCCTGCCTGCCGGGACACAACACCGTAATGAGGTCCTGGTGCACCTAAAAAGCATATCACGTCAAACAACAAAAATGATCAACAGTTGGTGACAGCATGGGAAGTCCGTACCTGCACAGCGGGGAGACAATTGTCCTGACGACAGGCAGGGTCAGTGTTGACGCTGTACCATATGACGTCATGCTGACAAACGAACGGGTCTTTTTTATCGACAACCGGAAGGCCCGGCTGGAGCCGCGGATCATCTCACTCTCAACCATCATGTCGGTACAGGGAGGAAAAACACCCGCACAGGACCCGGTCATTACCCTCGTGTTCCATCCCCGGAAAGGGGGGGATCCCCGCCAGCCGCTCAACCTGATTTTTTCCCAGGACCCGAATGAGAACCGGAGACCTGAACGGGACGACTGGGTGAGGGGCCTGATCCAGCTGAGCATAAACCAGCAGGAAAAAAGTGCCAGTCATATGATCCCGGAAGTACCGGAAGCCCCCCATGTATCCGGCTTACGGCCCACGGCCCGGCATGGTGTTGCTCCTGAGCTGGTACGTCCGTTGTCGAATGTCATAGACCCCCGCAAGACAACGGCCCCCGTTACGATTATTCCCGAAGAAGTTGCGGGGAGCGGGGAGATACCCGTCCGTGCACCGGCCATACCCCCGGCAGGCGATGAGAGAATCGGATCGGAAACGGTACCGGATATGCCGGATACCCGGATTGCTCCTGTGCGCGGAAATCCGCCATCCGTTCTGCATCCCCACGCAAGGGTCATCATCCCGCAGATCATCGAGGAGGTGCTGCCTTCGAAGGTCACACCCGTCGCAGAGGAGAAGCAGGTGCCGGCTCCGATAGTAGTCTATGAAGAGGCACTGTTCCGCACCATCCCCACATCCGTACGGCATATGACGGTGACCGAAGAGCGGACACTCATACAACCACGGAGTGATGAACCGGTACCGGAACCAGGGATTCCCGAACCGGTTGCAGATGAAGAGTACGAGATACCGGAGATTATCCGGGCATTGCACATTGGTGCCATTGAGCCGCTTACCCTAGAACAGGAAGAAACTGAACCATCCGGTACCGCTCCGGAACAGGTGCAGGAAAGCCTCGAACCGGCAACCGGGGAACCGGCAGAGACTGGACCATCCGGTACCGCTCCGGAACAGGTGCAGGAAAACCTCGAACCGGCAACCGGGAAACCGGCAGAGACTGGACCATCCGGTACCTCTCTGGAACCGGTACGGGAAAGCCAGGAAACGGTTCGAAACACACTGGAGGCCGGCATCTGTGAAATCCCGGCACTGCAGGACGCTGCACTTGTCCCCGTGACAGAGGTACAGGAATCTGCGGACGTTCCTGCGCCGGAAGCAATCCAGCGGAGGGAATTTGAGGCAGCAGAAGTCCCGGTCCGGCACCCGATCCCACCGGCACGCGAGATCCGTCCGTTGAGGACAACACTCGCGTACGCTTTCGTGGTGCTCCTGGTCATTGCGCTGGGGGCAGGTGCGGTACTGCTGGTTACGCAGGGATCCGGACAACCCGATACCCTGGGCACCCCCACCCCGACAACGATGCAGGTCACGACGCATCCTCCGGGAACAACACATCCGTTCGATCCGATGGCAACGGTTATTCCGGTCACCACCCGGATCAATACACCGGTTCCATTGCCTGTTCCGGTATCTGTCCCCCGGACAGGTGTCTGGGTGAGACTGACTTCAGCTTCCGGTTATTCCGGTTCAGTTGGAAATGCGGGAACACTGCGTGACGTTACTGGTACAGGAGATAATTTCTACCGGATCTTCTGGGATGACCGGCCCGTCCAGGTATCAGTCCGGAAAAATGATTTCACCGGGGCCCTGATCACCGCCGAAGTCTACCGGAAAGGAACCCTGATCATATCCCGCTCAACTACTTCACCGAAGGGTGCGATTGAAATCCTTATCGACCCGCAGACGGGACGTGCTCCCGGACTGACAGAATCCGAGATGCCTTCCATTCAGACGGCTGCGCCAATCGTGCCCGGGAATTCATGACCGGCTGGGTTTCGTGAGGTAAGACCGGTTGCTTTTAGTACAACATCAGCATTTATTATCCGGCCTTTCAACTGTACAGGTACGATGCAGCGGGATACGGAAATTCACATGAAAGGCGGTGTTATCACCGAACGGGACGCGGAGTTTGCCACAGTCAGGCTTCGGGCACCAGCCGGTGTCTTCTCGGTCGACCAGCTCCGGGGAATTGCAGCACTGGCAAAGAGATACGGGAACGGGACCGTGCACGGCACGACACGCCAGACCCTTGAGATCCCGCATGTCCGGGGGGACTCGCTGAAGAAGATCGCCCAGGCGCTCGAGAAGAACGGGACACCGATCGGCTCGGAAAAAGACGAGATTGTCAATATCATTGCCTGCCCGGGCATATCACGCTGCAAGTACGCCAATATCGATACTATCGGCCTTGCAAAACAGATCGACGCGAAACTTTTCGGCAAGGAGATGCCGGTCAAGATCCGGATCGCCCTTTCGGGATGCCCGAATGCCTGCACGAGTCCGATGCTCAATGAGATCGGTATCGTTGGCAGGATCAGGCCGGTCCGGACTCCCGGCCTCTGTACCGGTTGCGGTTCGTGCGTCCAGTACTGTAAGGAGAAAGCGGTCCGGGTCAAGAACGGTATCTCTGTACTGGATGAAGATAAATGCGTCCAGTGCGGGGTATGTGTCCGCTCCTGTCACTTCGACCTCCTGAAAGCCGAGCACAGCCATTATCTCATTACGGTCGGCGGCCGGCGGGGGAGGCACCCGAAGATCGGCCGGGAACTGTTAACGGTCGAAACCGAAGAGCAGGTGCTGTTTACGATCGAGAAGATTGTCGACTGGGTGTACCGCAGGGCGTGGAGCGGCCGGCTCCTCTCCGAGCAGCTGGACGAGTTACACTTCGAAAAATTCCGGGAAGAGATTGTCAGGAGTATACCTGAAGCAAAGCCGGTCCAGAAATAAATTCCTGTTTTTTTGCACTGAAGAACCGTTCATGAGCCGTTCTGGGCTCACACCCAAACCATGAAAATTGGGGGTATGGGGGTCTCAACCCCCATAATTGATTTCTGAAGAAGCCAATTTTCATCGGAAATCCTGTTTCATGTTGTATGATCGCCCCCCTTGCGCCAGCCCTGCCCCCGTTGGGGGCAGGGGCGCATTGCGATGCCTCTGTATTACCCGTAGAGAAAAATTCTTCACGAGTATGTACAGGTAATACGGCACTATCGCAACCGGGGGATGCCTTAGCGGCGGGGGCGGAGCCCCCGAGAGCGTGATGATTAATATCAAATAATTTCTCCAGAACAGCTTTTTCTCATTTTTAATTGCTCAATCCCACATCCCGGAGGATTGACAAAGGAGAATGAAGAATCCGAAAGAATCCTTCTATCCCGGGGAAAAATCATCTATGGGAGCGGCAGGTACCGATTCACCATAAAATCACGTCGACCGGACTTCCCTTTTCAAGTCCCTCGAAGCCGGCAGGTATGCAGATAAGCCCGTCACTTTTTACCAGCGTATTCAGGAGCCCCGACTTGCCAAAGAGCGGGGTTGCAACGCCGTTTTCCACCCGTACGCGGACATACTCCTCCCGCCCCCGCTGCGAGGGAATGTTATCCGCAAGGGTTGCCTTCACCGTCCGGAGCGGGGCCGATGTCAGACCAAGCATGGTATTGAGGAGCGGGCGGACGATCGCGATGAGGACCACAAATGCTGATGCAGGATGGCCGGGCAGGCCGAAGACCGGTTTTTTGTCAATCCGCCCGATGATCGAGGGCTTCCCGGGCGCGAGTGCAATCCCGTGGATGATGACCTCCCCCTTCCCCGCAATCACCCCCGCAGTCATGTCACGGTCGTCCTTGGAACTCCCTCCCGAGAGGAGCACGACGTCGCATTCGGGAAGTGCCCGGGTAATGACCGATTCGAACGCCTCGCGTTCGTCTTTGACGATCCCGTAGATTCTTGGCATGCACCCGTATTCCGAGAGCCACGCTGCCAGCATCGGGGCATTGGCGTCCCGGACCTGACCCGGCCCGGGCCGTGCGGTAACCGGCACGAGCTCGTTTCCGGTAGAGATTATGCCGACTACAGGTTTTTTTGCAACCGTGACCATCGCACAGCCGCAGGCTGCCAGAACCCCGGCGTCCTGCGGCGTAAGCCGACGGCCCGTAGTAAAAACGGTCTCGCCTTTTCTGAAATCTTCGTCCCGCAGCAGGACGTTCTCGCCATGGGATGCGGGTTTTTTGATGAGGATCGTATCGCCGGCCCCCTCGGTGTATTCTATCATCACGGCCGCATCCGCACCCTTCGGGAGAACGCCCCCGGTTGGGATATAGGCACATTCACTTTCCCGCAGGACCAGCGCCGTGTCGCTCATTCCCATTGCAATCCGGCCAACGGACTGGAGCAGGGAGGGGGATGACGGGCCTGCACCGGTTGTGTCCGATGAGCGGACCGCGTACCCGTCTACCACGGAGCGGTCGAACCCGGGGATATCCGAATCTGCCGTAACAGGTGCCGCAAGCACCCTGCCCGCTGCCTGCTCCACCGGAACCGTTTCCCCTGCTCCGGCCGGGGCGATCGAAATCGCAGTCCTGACCGCATCTGCCACGGCCACGACCTCCAGGAACCGGCTCACGGGGACCGGTACCTCCCGACACCCGCAGGAAAAACCGGCACCCTGGCAGGCACCGGGAATGCCCGATAGCCGTGAACCCCGGGTCTGATCAGGGCGTCCGGTACCATCTGCACAGTCCTCTCATCGCTCATGGTTATCCGTACGTTGTTTACTTCTTTATCAGGTATACCTCTTATGGATCGTGCCTCCGGATCACGGACAGGAAAAACCGTTCCGGTGTCTTAGGACAATTCAGTAAAGGCTATCATCCCGTCCGGTGAAAGTATCAATACCGTAAAAACCCTGCACCGGAAACGCCGTTGTGCAAAAAAGGAACTCCGCACCGGCTATCATGAAAAAATACCGGTCCGGGGATGAACGTGATACCATCCTGAGGGTACCGGGCTGCCATGACTGCAAATCTCTTCCTTCTCTCTACTCCCGTAACGCTGGAACGGCTCTCCTGGATTGAGGAGTGCCTCAAATTCTTCTTCGTCCAGCTCTATCCCGAAACCCTGATGCACCAGCAAAAAGGGGAGAGCCCGGTCTTTTCGTTTCTCCTTACCGGTGATGCCCTCTACAGCCTTGATGATCCTGAAACGCAGCAGGTCTGGAGTATCATCCTCTCGCTCTCCACGGTCCGGCTCATCTGCGACCGGCAGGAGCTGGACCTCCGCGGAGTCTCGGCCGGCCAGCTGAAGATGAAGTTCCCGGACCAGGTTATTACGACAAACAGTATCGGTGCTGACGGAAAACCTTCATTCTGGAACGATGTGGCCGGGCTTGCCCGCCAGACAACCCCCCCCCTGCCGGGAACGGTTGGCTGGCTCCAGTGCGAGTCCCCCTACATGCACCGCTCGGCATGGTACGGCCTCCGGTTCCTGTCGGCAGCACTGGCAGACCGGCTGGCAGTTGAACTGTATGCCTATCTTGACGGGGTCCACGTCGGCCATACCGGGCAGGCTCCCACGGAAGCCGAGAACATCGGGGCAGGGATCGAGGAACTGGGCGAGCGGGTTGCACATTACGGCCTCGCGTGCCAGGTCATTGCCTGTAACCGCAATGCCACGGCACGGGGCTACAGCACGTGGGACGATGGCCAGGGTGTCGTTATCTCGACCTGCGCGATAAAACCCGTGAAGATCCGTGACCTGAACGTCATGATCGACCGATTCCGCCAGGGCCATATCATCCTCTCCCCGGCTGCCGGGTCCCTCCAGTTCAGGAAGGGGGGCTCTGCATCGTTTGACCGGGCTGAGAAGAGCAGCACGGCCCCGCCGGTAACCATCCTGATCACGAAGAGCCCGTACAGCACCGAGACTGTTTTCGGGGCCGTCTCGTTTGCGGTTGCCTGCGCCCATGCGGGGATCCTGACCCGGGTGATCTTCATGGAGGACGGGATATATGCCCTGACCGGCACGCACCGTACCCCTCCTGACTTCCCGCCGTATAACCTGCAGGACGTGATCAATGCCGTGGCGGGCAGCGAGAACCTCCATTTCTTTGCTTTTTCGCCTTCGTTCCAGAAACGGGGGATCTCAAAGGACAAGTCGCTTAACGCGGTGCTCGAGCTCGGGTACCCGGGTCTTGGCAAGATCCTCTTCTACCCGCCAGGCAATGTTCAGGCGGAACACCAGCGCGTGCTGGTATTCTAGACAATCCTTTCACCGTTGCGTTTTGGCTACTCAACCGGAACGGGGAACCGGGCCCGGAAACACGAGCACGGTGTCCTGCAGCACCCCAGGGTCTTCTCATGGGTGATGAGAAAGAAAAGATCTGCATTACAGGTTTTGGGAGGTATAAAGAGGTGCGACAGGACTACGATGTCGGGACAAGAGGCGAATAATGTCCAGGCATTACCATGATACGGTATATCGCTCTAGAGAGAGAGATGCCCTGCCCCACCCCACGTGTGAGTTATTGTGTGAAAAAGTGATGTTGTCCTGGTTTACCAGACCTCAGGGAACGCCATATTGGTGTAAAGATCTTCGAGTCGTGCCTTATGGCCCCGCTCCATGTTTGCGAGCTGGGAAAAGAGCAGCTCTGTCTCGTTGTCCTTCGCGAGGGACGCGAGCTGGGTATACATCTGCATGGCTTCCAGTTCCTTCTTGATCGAGATAACAATACCCTCAATAGGTTTCATGTCCATGCTCAGGGGGGGTGACGGGAGTGCATCTGCAACCTTGTAGTCATGCGATGCATCAAACTTCATCTTTGAAACGTCCTTGGTGAGCATTCCCTGCAGGAACTCGCGGTGCTTTTTCTCTTCTCCGGCAAGTTCATTAAAAAGTGATTTCAATGCCTTGTCTTTTACCTTGTCGGCTACGCCACGGTAAAACGTGTATGCTTCGACTTCCCTGTCGATTGCAGTGCTAATGATCTTCTTTGCATCATCGGCTTTCATGACTTTTTCATCTCCGCATTGGAATGTTTGGGTAAGTGGTTCACCGGTTCGTATGAATACCGGGTTATTTTTCTTTTGGCCGGATCGGGACGGTTTCCCGGGCCTGCCGGTAAAAATTAAGGTAATTATCAAAGATCAGCCCCCAAACTGATATGAATCAGGTCGGCAAATAACACTTTTGGTCTATTGTTGTATCTCCATTCCATTTCCTTGATGTAATAGAGGAACATCTCCTTCGAGATTCCGTGATGTTTCATCAGCCGTTCTTTGGCCAAGGACCAGAATCCTTCGATGCCGTTGATGTAGACTTTTCCCTGCTTGAATTTGTATTGATGATCGGTACTCAGGTGAC
>Ga0116204_1001356_pt1 | contig 13716 bp, 12 predicted proteins | sample LakKivwa52mmetaG_FD_94481 | JGI IMG/M metagenome (GOLD analysis project Ga0116204, IMG submission 94481) | Anoxic lake water microbial communities from Lake Kivu, Rwanda to study Microbial Dark Matter (Phase II) - Lake Kivu water 52m metaG | ecosystem: Environmental > Aquatic > Freshwater > Lake...
ACTGGTTAAGCCAGTCACTGAATAGTTGACGGCATCTCCACCGTCTACACAGGACCTGCCACTGATTAGGTTAGTGGTGTTGATAGAGGTATTGCTAGAGACAGTGATTGAGCCGTCGGCGCCATTTCCTAGACTACCTTCTTGTTTTTGGAGAGTAATGGCGGTAACTTTTGATTTCTGAGTGAAGTTGGCATTGAACTCGTTGTCCAGATCATGATCAACTTTTTTGGCGAATAAATCAGTGACTCGTGTCCAGAGTCCCGTGAGAGTATTTTTAAACCATGCAGTGAGGGAGAGATCAAAAGTATTTTGGTTGTGGGCAATTTCAATATAATTTTTGTTGGCAATGTTGGCGGCTGAGCTGGCATACTTGGTCATATCCATTGCTATTCTGTGCCAGGCATTATCACTACCATACAAAAATAGATGGTCACTGGAGGTACTACCTGCAGAGTTATTGTCATAAAAAATTGTTCCTTCAATAGTATTAGTAGTTGAAGAAATGTCACTGGCTAGGGTTATGGCACCGTCGTTGTGTACTGTGAATTTTGTTGTTCCTGAAGCGCTTGCTGTTAACAAGTCTCCAGATTTTGTGTTGTTAATCATCAAGGCTGCCTGACCAACATTTGCAGTGTTTTCAACAAGCCAATTGCTGGCAGACAGTGTATTTGCTGTTGTTGTTGGGGTAGAAGATAGTATTATTGAAGCTGTTCCTGTTGAGTTAGATATGACTCCACCATCCAAAAAAAGTGTTCCATCAACTTCTAAATCCTGAAGCAATAAATCATTTGATGCAGATATATTTCCTACGTGTCCTGTTGTTGCTGTTCCAAGTCTTGAATAGGCAAGGGGAGAAGTGCTGCCAACCTGTAAACTTCCATCAAGTGCAATTCTTGATCCTGTTGGATCAATTATCAAATATCCGTTTGAATCAAGTGTAAAACCAGAATACACAGAACCATCTGTATAAGTTAGTCTTAATTGTTCCCCAGAAGTCGCAAGTGAATCAAGTTTTGCGTCTGGTCCTGTTGTTCCAATGCCGACACCTGTATTGTCGATACGCATTTTTTCAGTCCCATTTCTCACAAAAACGAAATTATTGAAACTTTTAAAGTTAGAGTATTGATTTCCAAAATCGACTGTTAGCCAACCATTAGTTCCGTCACCGCGTTGGAGTTTGAAAATAGCTGCAGTAGTGTCTGGACCTCTAACGTTTAGAGTCGTATCGGGTGATGTTGTGCCGATTCCGACGTTGCCACCATTTTTGATATATAGATTTTGGTTGGTTCCATCTCCTAATAGTATGTTTGCACCGCGAAAACGAAGATCTTTGTAAGCGAATCCAGTACGATCATAAGATAAAATATCTCCTGTCGTGCCGTCGTGGAATAATTCAATGCCAGTGCCGGTAGTTGGTGTTCCTGTATTAGAAGTGACCCTGATTCTGCCAGAAGCCACATCTAAAGCAGTACCTGGGCTGGTGGTGCCGATGCCGACATTACCTGAGGCGTTGACGGCAAGGGCTTCTGCTGACCCAGCGCGGACACGGAGGGGTAGGACAGTGGATCCAGTGCCTGTTTGAAGGTTGAGGAGAGCACCTGTTCCGTTTGCAGATGAGTTAGTAGTTAAAGAAAAAAGGTTGTTTGATCCAGTTCCAGTCGCCCAATTGAAAGCTGTTGTGTATGTAGAATGGGAAAGAGAAAGATTTCCTGTAGGTGCTAATAAATCACTCCAAACAGATGACCCTCCTCCTAGAGAACTAAAATCTGTTACACAATTTGTTTCACCATCTCCTGTACAAAACTTAGTTGCTTCTATTGTTCCATTACTTACTGCCGTTCCAAAAGTTGAAAGACCAGATGATAAATATAGATCAGCGCCAATTGTTGTTAGACCTGTAGAATCCACTGAAAACTTAGAAGTAGGTGAACTACCTGAAAGAAAGTTGATAAAATAGTAACCAGTTGCATTACTGGCAACTGTTCCTGCATATAAACTTCCAGAAGTTATATTTGCATTTGTTGCATTTACAAAACCATTTGCACTACCACCTGGGGCTGATCCTTCGAATGTTAAGTTGAGTGTTCCAGTTCCATCTGGATTTATTGTTATGTTTCCATTTGTTGTGTCTGGTGTAGTCAGGGTTAATGCCTGTCCCTCAACTGCGAAAGTGCCGGATGTTGACTGAATTTTGGGTGAGGCATTGGCTAGAACTACAATACCTGATGAATTTATGTAAGGAATTGTTGACGCCCCAGTGCCAGCAGGAAACCCCTGCAGGGTTTCTGCGTTGAGCGCGTAAGCAACGGTTGCAATTTGAATTCTTGGTGTTGCCTCTGTATCTGCTCCAACTGTTACACCTAACCAAATTGCAGCGTTTTCAGAAAAGACAGATGATGCGATTTCTGAACCACATGATGAACCAAGTAAAGTAGAGAATATACCATCTTGATCAGGAGTAATAGAACATGTGCCAGATGTCCAAAGTTCTGTTCCTCCAGTTGAAACATCATATAGTTTGAAAACCACGTTAGTTGCAACTGTTTCTGAGTTACCCAAGTCGTCAGTTAATCTACCTTGAAATGAAAGAAACCTGTTTGGTCGAGTCAGTGACGATGGAAATGCATATGAGCTGTCTGCAGTTGAAAAAACTTGATTATAAATTGCGTAACCAGATATTGATGTAAACAAAATTAATATGGCGACATGGAGATATGACGATAGGGCATATGAGTGATATTTTTTGTACCAATTAGGCCTATTAAAAAATATTTTTTCTAAACGATTTTTTAGTTGTGGTTTGTTCTCAAATTTTGATAGTAAAGATTCTTGCCAATTTTTGCTAACTTTCTTAAAACTGTTAATGTTACTGACGCTGTCCATAAAATTATCGCCAAGGTAATTCGCAAAACTTCTGATGGTTGATAATCTGCGATTAAGAGTAGAGACAGGGGTAATTAATCTCTGGCTGTTGATGTAACCGTTAACCAGCTCTTTATTAATTTTTCTACCATTTGCCCAGTTTAGGAAATTGACAATGTCTGACTTGTAAAAGCGAAGTGACGAGCTGGAGACTCCATTGTTGGTTAAGTAGTTTAAAAAATTTTTAATTATTCGTTCCCTGTACATTTTCCGCAGTTTCTAGGTTAGGTTCAGATTATACTGATTATACATACCTATACTAATATTAATATACTGGTGGAGGCTGTCAAGAGGCTAATTAGGTAGTGAAAGATTCACTTTTTACAAAATGTTTCACAAGGTAAATAATTTAATTACCGCATGTATTTTCTACTGTACTTCTATATCAAAACATATAATAAGCGAAGTATATAGTTGCAGAAAATATAATTATCGGATTAAAAAACATGTGCCTGAGATTGATTTTTTTAGCTTTTGCGGTAATTTGCGTTAATTATTTTAAATGTTTTTTAATACGCAAAATGTTGCGGTTATCATACTTTAAACGCATTATTTTAAGTTGTTACCGAGGTTATGGGATATTGTTTAATCAATCATTTTTAGCTTTGTTTGATCATCTTTAAGCCTTTGATTTAGCAATCATTAAACTTAATCGCTAAGGTCATTCTGTTGTTGTTTCGACCCGATTTTACGAGTATATTTATATTGTATGGCCTTAGTAGAAGAAAATTACAGTTCTAAAAGAAATATTTATTTAATAATTGTTTTGTTGATTATTTTTTTGTTTACTACCGGAATTTTAGTTTATTATATACAATATCGAACTTCTGTTGCACCAAAGGCAAGTAGTTTTAGTGTAGATAACAATGCACCTATAGTCAACTCTTATGTTTTTGCATCTCCTGTTAGAGCTAAGGCGGGTGGGGATTTAATTCGTGTGACAGTCTTTGCCTTAGATGATGAAGGCGCTGGTGTCTATGATAGAAAAATCAGTCTATCATTTAATAACCCTAATGTTGTTATAAAAGATATACAAAGCTTGACAGACGAGACGGGCATGGCTTTATTTGATTTGAGTACAGCCGTTTCGGGAAGTTATGAAGCGAGTGTATTGATTGACGGGAACATTTTACCTCAGAAATTAAAGGTATTATTTGATTGATTGACAGATGTTCACACAAGCACCAGAAATAAAAATTGATACAACCGTTGGTCAGGTTGTAGTTAGCCAAACTGCCACACCTAGTCCCACTCCTGTTTCATCTAGTGTTCCAACTGTTACTGCAACCCCTGTTTATACATTTCCACCCAGTCCGCCCTCGTTGTTTAAAAGGTTTCGAGACAACGCTCTAATAATATACGGTTACGGGCCTGTAAATTCTAAGGTTACCCTAAAGGGGTTTGGAGTTTCTGAACAAACCACGACTGACGCTAATGGCTTGTTTATATTCAATCGTATTTACAGCTTATCTTTAACATATCCGGAGCTTTGCATTCAATCAGTTGATAACGAAAATCGTATCACTCAACCATCATGCATTCCGGCTCTACCAAATAATAGTTTGATACCTTTAGAAGTGGGTCCGATATTGTTATCACCAACAGTTTCTTTGTCAAATAATAGGGTAGTTGAAGGGGATGAAGTAATACTGTTAGGTAGTACTACGCCAAATACTGAGGTTTATGTTTATTTTTCAAAAATAAATAACACTAAGGCTTTTGGCGTTGTTAAAGAAGTAAACGCTTTTAACTTGCCAACTGTCAGAATAAAGTCTGATAATAACGGCGATTTTGAAATAATCTTACCTAGTTCAAAAAGTTCTGATTATCGTGTTTTTGCTTCATCTAAATATGGTGAAGACTTGTCTGCCAAAAGTAATACTTTACAGTTTTCTGTTGTAACGAGTGTTAAATCGTTCTGGGAAAATGTAATCAATTTCATAACTACAAATAAATTGCTTACTGTAATTATTGCAGAAGCACTGATTATCGTTTTGTTGTTAATCCTTAGCTTAAAATCGATTTGGAGAGGTCACAAAACACATTCTGAAAGGGAATATCTTGAAGAGTTAAAAACACTTTAATTACTTTTTAGGTCTTTTTTTAAACACAATGTCATATATTAAATATACTATTGTTAGTGATACAATTATTTGCGTCCAAGGGTTGTTTACAAAATTTGTAATTATATCGATCATCTTTTTTGGTTGGTAATTTTGATAAATAATAGAACAGATATTATGAATAGCCCTGTAACTAAGCTTAAAATGTTAAATGATGTTGTAAAATTTATGTCGTTCATATTTCTCTTGATAGTAAAAATGATATCATAAAAAGGCCAACTCCATTAATTATAGCTCCTAGAGTCTTTGTTGAAATTTCAGGTCCTGATATTAATGCAAAAGCGAGCCACGCAATCGAGAAGTTGGAAGAAAAATCAGACAACATTTTTAATTGACTTTTGGTCAGATTAATTCTGGTCATTTACTTAGGTAATTTGTCTTTGAATTTGTTTTTGAGTGCCTCAATTTCTGAGATTTCTTCTTCTAATTTGTTTTCTAATTCTTCTTGCCTTGCCTTTATCTTTTTTGATATTAAGTAAGCAACAAGTATGGCAATGATGATTGAGAAGATGATTATAACGATGACTGTTACAGGTACTACCCAAACAAATGCACTTTCACTGACGGTTTTACCTTGTTCACCATAGTTTGCCATCAGATCAACTCTGTATTTACCAAACATCCATGTTTCACCAAGCTCTACTTCATAGTTTCTTTTGGCGTTAGGGAAGATGTTTTTGTCATCAACTGTCACTCTTTCAATTTCTTGACCCATCCAATTTGTGAGTGTTACTTGCCCATTAGGGTTTATGTGGTATCCACCTTTGTTTGAGATTTCAAAATAGACTGGAATACTACCAAATTCTAAAAACTTTGGAAGTTTAAAAACATTTATAAAAGCAGATTCTGTTATTGGACCGTTAACTTTAATACTAACAAGGCCTACAATTCTAGGTGATACTAAAGAAGCTGCTTCATTGCTTGTCGTTTGGGTTAATTGTCCTGTTTGTTCAAATATGATTGCTGCATATCTACCTCCTGCTGCTGCATCTTTTGGTACGTTAACTTTAAAATTGACTCTTAAAACCTCACCTGCAGGAATAGATGCTCTATCATATGGTAAAACAATCCAGTCGTTTATTTGATCTTCAAGTAAAATTGGGGCTCCATCTGACCCTGTTACAATAAAGTCGACAGCTTTTAAATTACCTGAAATAGGGGAGTCTGTTTCATTGAAAAACTTAATTTGTAAATTTTCAGTATTTCCAGCATCAAGAGCTACTGTTTGACGAGCAGGAGCAACCACCAAAGGAATTTTGCTCTGGGCACTAGAATTTCCAATAAATACAAATAAATACAAATAAATACAAATGCCAAATAGTAATAAGCTAAAAAAATATTGGAAATTGGTAATTATTGGTTTATTTGTGTTCATTGGTATTTATTTAAAAGGTGGGTACTGCTGTGTATTTTACTTTATTATAGTAATATCCAGCTGGTTGTGTAGCTGTAATATCTAGTCTATAACAAACATAGGCACTTGATCCATCTACTGGACCTGCGTTTGTCATAAGCTCTGCTGTAGATGCACTTCTTGACTCTGATGCTTCTTGATCTGCAAATTGTTTAGCGTTAAATGTCCCGCCAGAGGTGTTGTATTGAAAGACTGCGTCTGTACCAGACACGTTTTGTAATGAATAACCTAAACCTGGGTAAGAAGTTGGGTCTGAACCCCAATCCCTGTATGTTTGGTGTGTGCAGCCTGTGCCATCACAAACAGTATCTTGTATACAATCAACTGATTCACCAGCAGATGCGCCTGTACAGGCCACACCGTCTTTACCCATTTGATCGTTTTCTTCAGCATATAATTTGTATCCTGCCGAAGCATTTGTTGAGACAGTTATCTGATGGTTTGTGTTGTGTGTTGCCGCTAAATATGTAGATGATAAAGTACCCCAAGGTACAGATGTTGCAGTTGTGTCAGGGCTACTGGCGGTTCTTGTTATACCGCAATATGAGCCTGAATCTGCAGTTATTCCAGCAATGGTTAGAGATAATGTCTCGTCAACAGTTGCAGAAACAAGTATGCCTTCAACAGGTGAAACTGAAACATCGGAGTTATCAATAGTGTTGTCTCCGCCATCTCTTGATTTAATATTAATTTGATACGAATCAGCTTGTCCTTGCGTGTGCGTGGTGAGTGGTGCTGGGTTAATAATTCCTGGATTGCTATCAATTGTTACTGTAATTGCACTAGATGCTGCACAAGCAGATGTAGCTCTATTAATTAAGATTCTATGATCGTTTGAGGCATCACCTGCAGTAATTGATGCAACTGTCCAGTTAACGTCAGTACATCCTGTGACTGTGATATCAGAAGTGGCTACGCTTTTTAAGTCAAAACCGTTAGTAGCTGTCGTTGCGCCTGTATCAGGTATGCCGTCATCCGTTCTACCTGTGGTATTAACTGCTGGAATAGTTATATATAGATCTCCGTTTGCAGGAATTTCGGTTGCTGTGGTAAAAGCCAGTGTTAAACTTCCCGATTGTGTTGCTACAACATAGGCAGTTGATTCAAGGTTTGTTGCTAGAGCTGAGGTTAGATTAAAAGTTGTACCGTCAATTATGTTGGCAACAAGATAATTGACATTACCTAAACAGCCAGTTTCCGCAGATCCTGCAAAACAGACCCTATCACCGGGGAATAAATGATTGGTACTATTATCTGCATTACCTGAGGCGTCAATTGTTACAGTTGATGATCCAGATGTTCCCGAGGCAACACCTGCCTTATAGGAAAACCTTGCATTTGATAGTGTTGCAGATGCAGAGGTGAAGTTGGCTGAATGTGTTTTTTGAGTTGGATTTATAAATCTATAGGCCAAGGCGACAGACACCAAAAAAATGGCCAAAAATATTAATTTTTTCTTTTCCACACTTTAAATATGGTCCTTAATTTTATTAATGTCAAGAGAATAAATATAACAAAGAGTAACACAAATGGAAAAGAGTATGTAATAGTTTCAATATTATATACTTCTGACTCTTCGTCCAACCTAAATTCAAGTTTTGACTTAATGATTCCAATTTTAAAATCAGGGTCAGTATTGCAATTTTTCAACTCATCACCTTCAAGGCAGCTAATTTTTCTGGAATAACCAGATAGTACATTAAGTGGAGCTATCTTAAGGCTTTTCTCATCATCAATTATTATTTTACCATTGGGTTTCCAGAACGAGTTACCATTATTAGCAAGGGTTAGGGAATAGGTGATAGTTGATAGGGAGTCAATGATGCGAGGGGCTGAGAACTCGATTATCTCTGCTGATTTTTTTGGATTGCCATCTGAGGAGACTGCAACTAGGATATTTGAACCAATTTCAGTTTTGTAAAAGGTGTTATTTGCCCCGATATTATTTTGTTCTGTTGCTGTTTCAAATACTAAAGTTAAAAAATGATCAGTTTCTGGTGTGTCTAGTGGAGGGTTAATAACCACATTAAAAGTTTTTTGTTCATCTGCTTTTAAATTTATTATGTCTTTTGAATATTTAACCCATTCAGGTGCTGCAACTTCTGTTGTTTCTACGTTACCATCTGTGTCAGAGGGGATAAAATATACTACTTTTGCTTTTAATAAAGTGTCACTGCCATTGTTTGTTATAGTGTATGTCTGTTTAATCTCTTTGTCTGGCTGGATAATAACCTCTAATAGAGGAGGAGTAATAGACAAAGAAATGGTCTGAGCCATTACTTTGTCAATAAATACAAATAAATACAAATAAATACCAATACATACAAATGTCCAATTAAAAATAGATTGGAAATTGGTGTTCATTGGTTTATTTGGCATTGGTATTTATTTAATAACTTGGTATTGCTGTAAATGTAATTATATTACGATAGACACCAGCAGGTTGAACATTAGGCACATTAACTTTATAAGTAATTGCGGCTGTTCTTTCGCGACCAACATTCACAGAACTCATGATAACTGCAGGGTTTTCAGCACTATCTCTATCTGCAAACTGTCTAAAATAATTTGAGTTGGTAAAGTCTGTTGGTACATCATCACCACTCATGTTAAACCCAAAACCATATTTAGTATTTGATATCCAAGACCCAGCAGCCGTCTCACTACAGGTTGTGTCACATAAAGTATCTATAATAGTATTGCTGCCACCCTCAGTTTGTAGGGGGTTATTTTCAGAAGCTTTGACGCTGTATCCTCCTGCGCCACCTGCAGAAACTATAATAGTTGAGCTGTCTGTTGATGGAGTCTCTGGGGTTAAACTGCCAAAGTTTATTTGAGTGTCACTAATTGAAAAAGAAAATGGGATTATGGAGTTTATGTATTGGAAACCTGCTTTAACACGATATCCTGAGGATGAAAAAAGCCCAGCAGATGTTTGACCAATTGTGGTATTTAATAGATAGTTGTCTGAGGATGGTATTCCTGCTCCAGAATTAAAGTTAGGAAAAATTATACGGTAGTTTTCTGATTCAACTCTTTCCTGAGCGGAGACGGTGAACTGTGAACAGTAAACTGTGAACAGTGATAATAAAAAAACAAAACTGAAAACAAAAAACTTAATTTTTGACATTTTCTAATACCTTGATTTCGTCTTCTAATACTTTTTCTTCTGTTTTTAATTCTCTGATTACATTTTCAGCCTTTGTCTTTTTTTGTTCAACTGCTCGTAGGCGAGTGACTAAATAGATGATTGCAGCCATCGAAATTAAGAAGTAGATGATAAACAAAAATGAATAATGAAATATTTCTACCCAAGCAATCACTAGAATTGTAGTTATTACAATGATTGCAATGTCAATGTATTTACGAACTTTAAGATAAACAGGATTTTTTTTAAACAAAAAATGTGAAGCAGTGTATAGAATAATAATAAAGGCAAGTATGTAGAGCATGTTTTCAGTTTAGTCAAAATAGAGTAGAATATCAAATATGACAATTGCATATAATCATCATGAAGTTGAAAATAAATGGCAAGAGAAGTGGGAAAAGGATAAATTATATTCTCCTGATGTATTAAATACTAATAAAGATAAAACCTTTTACAACTTGTGGATGTTTCCATATCCTTCTGCAGAAGGTCTTCATGCTGGTCATGCTTTTGCTTCAACAGGTAGTGATGTAATTGGCAGGTTCATGAGAATGAATGGAAAAACAGTTTTTCAGCCAATTGGCTATGACAGTTTTGGAATTCACTCAGAGAATTATGCAATCAAAATTGGAGAGAGCCCAAAAGAGGTTGTTAAAAGAACTACAAAAAACTATGAACGTCAGATGAGAGCTTTAGGTCACGGCTATGACTGGACTAGAACAGTGGCTACTTCTGATCCAGATTATTACAGATGGACACAGTGGTTATTTTTAAAAATGTGGGAAAAGGGCTTGGCTTATAGAAAGAAGGCAGAAGTAAATTTTTGCTCTAGTTGTAAAACAGTCCTTGCAGATGAACAGGTGATGACCCCAAAACAAGCAGGGAAAGAGGCGCGAGACGCGAGTGGACAGGTTATAGGTGACAGGTTACAGGGAGAAGAACTACGAGTCTGTGAACGTTGCGGAACAGTGGTAGAAAAAAGAGATTTAGATCAGTGGTTTTTTAAGATTACAGATTATGCAGACAGACTTCTTTTAGGTTTAGAAAAAATTGATTGGAGTAAAAGGGTAGTCTTGGCACAGAGAGAATGGATAGGTAAAAAAGAAGGCAGGGTTATTGAATTTGATGATATTAAGGTCTTCACTACGAGGCCCGACACCATAAATAGTGCTACTTTTATAGCAGTCGCTGGTGACAAAGACAAATTTACAGGAAAGTTTGTAACTAATCCTGCAAACAATAAAAAAATTCCTGTTTGGCAGGCGGAGTATGTCTTAGAAAATTATGGCACAGGGGCAATAATGGGGGTACCTGCGTATGACGAAAGAGATATGGCTTTTGCCAAAAAACACAAATTAGAAGTAGTAGAGTTACCATTTGAAGAAAATTCGTTTGGTGTCAAACAAACAAATTATCATCTTCGTGACTGGTTAGTTAGCCGCCAAAGATACTGGGGGGCACCAATACCTATGATTTACTGCGAATCGTGCGCCTTGAAAGGTGTTAACTCTCAATGTGGCACCTTAAAAGAGAGCACCTTAGAAGGTGGTAATACCTTGCAAGGTATGGAGGGGTGGTTTCCAGTTGATGAAAAAGATTTGCCTGTAGAACTACCTGACATAGAGGACTTTAAACCAGAGGGAAACGGCAGAGGGCCTTTAGCAAACCATGCCGAATTCTGGAAAGTTAAGTGCCCTAATTGTAAAGGGGAAGCTAGAAGAGAAACTGATGTTATGGACACTTTTGTCGATAGTAGTTGGTACTTTTTACGTTATCCGAGTGTCGGCTCGGATACCAGTTCCACGCTCCTTGGAGGGCCACGTTCGAAGAATGTGTCAGCCAGTCGCGAGGCTGCTGGTATCTCTCGCCTGCCATGGAATAACGATATTAACACAAATTGGCTTCCTGTAGATTTATATTTTGGGGGGGCAGAGCATTCTGTTTTACATTTAATGTATGCCAGATTTGTAAATATGGTTATGTATGATTTGGGATTAATCGACCATGAGGAACCATTCCCTAAGTTTTTTGCTCACGGTCTAATGATTAAAGATGGGGCAAAGATGAGTAAAAGTAGAGGTAATGTTGTTAACCCTGACACTTATATAGAAAAGTATGGTTCTGATACACTTAGATTGTATGTGATGTTCTTGGGACAAATGGATGGTTACCCTGATTTCAGGGACAGCGGTATTGAAGGAATGAGTAGATTTATTAAAAGAGTCTATAAGTTATATACAGAAGATCACAAAGCAAAAAATAAAGAAGATTTAGAAAAAGTTTGTTTCAAAACTCACCAAACAATCAAGAAAGTTACTGAAGACATCAAAGAATTTAAATACAACACTTCAATCGCTGCCATAATGGAGCTTGTGAATACCATATATGAATTTGGCACTGATAATAGAATTTTAAAAACCTTAGCACAGCTGCTTGCACCATTTACACCACATTTTGCAGAAGAGATGTGGCGTACTGTACTCGGTTCACCGTCCTCCGTTCACATTTCAGATTGGCCTGAGTTTGATCCTAAATACCTAGTTTCTGATACTGTTACTTATGTTGTTCAAGTGAATGGGAAGCTACGCTCACAGTTCACAGTTCACAGTTCACAGAACACGAAAGACGAAGTCATCTCACTTGCAAAAGAAGATGAAAAAGTTAGTTTTTGGCTTGAAGGTAAAGAGATTAAAAAAGAAATATTTGTGGCTGGAAAGTTAATTAACTTGGTTGTTTGATGTTTGGTAATTTAAAATTACCGCCTATCTGTTTAGAGACGACAAATAGTCTGCCCCAATTTAAATCCCCATTTTTTTCAATACAAGTTTGAAGGACAAGAGTATCTGGGCCTTTGTCATATACTGTTTCGAAAACTTCTCTGGCAGTATGAATACCGCCTGAAGACAAATTGACAAAGTCACTAGTCGGGCTATCTGGTGTTTGTGCTTTGAATTCCAGTAGTCCACTTACTTCAAAAATATTAACTATACCTGTACCATTTACTAGCAACAATCTATCACCGTAACTAAGTTCAGAAAATGTACCACTTGCAAGATAGTTGTGGGCAAGAAGCGCATTTGTGCCTGTTCTAGCCTCAGGTAGCATGAATTGAGTTAGTGTATTGGAATCACTGCTAATATAACCATCAAAGTTTTTTGGTGGTTGTGTGATTGGAGAAGCTAGCAGTCCTTCTACCCATAATCCTGAAAGCCTGTCTGTTCCATCTTTTACTGATTCTCTGAATTCGGAGAATGGCGGTATTTTACTGGGATTAACTGCTATATCTATAAACGCAAACGGTAGAGCCGTAGATTTATATAGAAACCATCGTCTTTTTTAACCTTCAGAACTCATTTGTGGCCATTTTAGCATAACCAGACTGGAATTGGTTTATCTTTCGTGGTACACCTTAAATGTGGAAGGTTTTTTAATTAAAAATCAAAGACTACTTGTATTTTTACTCATTGAGCTTATCTTAATCGGTTTTGGAGTGCTTCTGTTTAAAACCAATATATTGACTCAATCAGATAGTGTCGAGATTTTACAAAGTACTACAGAGCCCCAAAACATAAGTCAAGAGATTGTGGTAGAAATTTCAGGAGCTGTTGAAAAAGAGGGGGTATACAAAATGAAAATGGGGAACAGGATTGATGATTTGTTGATAGCGTCAGGTGGATTATCAGTAAATGCAGACAGAGATTTTGTAACTAAAAAAATTAACAGGGCTGCAAAATTGATAGACGGTCAGAAGATATACATATATCAAAAGGGAGAGTTGAGTGCTAAAGAATTGCAGGGTATCAAAGTAGATCAAGCCGTTTTAGGTGATAGTAGCAGTGGTTTGGTTAACATCAATACTGCAAGCCTTTCAGAACTAGATAAATTGTCAGGAATTGGCCCTGTTTATGCCCAAAAGATCATTGATAACAGAAGTTACTCAACTTTGGAAGAATTGGTTTCAAAAGGTGCAATTGGCCAAAGTTTGTTTGAAAAAATAAAAAATAGTATCACCTATTAATTCTTAGTTTCTAGTTCTTAGTTTTTATTCAATTGTTAATTATTATTTAAAAATAGTAATTGATTAAGAACTAATAAATAATAATTAAGAC
>Ga0116204_1001357_pt1 | contig 13706 bp, 17 predicted proteins | sample LakKivwa52mmetaG_FD_94481 | JGI IMG/M metagenome (GOLD analysis project Ga0116204, IMG submission 94481) | Anoxic lake water microbial communities from Lake Kivu, Rwanda to study Microbial Dark Matter (Phase II) - Lake Kivu water 52m metaG | ecosystem: Environmental > Aquatic > Freshwater > Lake...
CTCTGGACGCTGGGGTGGATAATCTGGGAGGGCGTGCGATAATCAACTCAGCTCGTAGCATTATATTTGCTTCTAGTGGAGAAGACTTTGCTGAAGTGGCTCGAACAGAAGCAAGTAGGTTAAAAGAAGAAATCAAACAATATAGGAGGGTGTAATGAATGATGTAATTGCACGAAAAGTAGCTGAGTCATTAGTTGATATTAGGGCGGTTGGATTTGTGCTAGACAAACCAATCACGTTTAAATCTGGAATCATCTCACCGATGTATATCGATAATCGCAAATTGCCATCTTACCCTAACGAATGGAGGATCGTGCTTGATTCGTTTATTCAAAAAATGAAGGAGCAAAATACTGATTTTGAGGTAATTGCAGGGATCGAAACAGCAGGTATACCACATAGTGCTGGACTAGGAGTTCTTCTAAATAAACCGAGCGTATTTATCCGTAAAGAGGCCAAGGATCACGGTACAAAAAAAATGGTAGAAGGTGGGGAAGTAGCAGGAAAAACAGTGTTGTTGATCGAGGATCTGGTGACTACCGGAGGAAGTAGTTTGCATGGAGTGAAAGAGCTCAAGAGTGCGCAAGCAGTCGTTAAGGACTGTTTTGTGATTGTAAGTTATGGATTTCCAGTGTCGAAAAAAGCGTTTGCTGATGCCTCCGTAAAGCTTACCGCACTAACAGACATCGATACACTTATGGAAGTGGCACAATCAAGAGGATTACTAAACAATAAAGACAAAAAAGTAATTACGGCTTGGTATAATGATCCATGGAATTGGGGGAAATAAAATGCAGATTTATGCTGGCAGTAGTAACAAACCTTTGGCAGAGAAACTAGCAAAGTTGCTGCGAATCGAGTTGGGGAAAATAGAGATATCGAGCTTTGACAACGGGGAAACTAGGATCTGGGTGAATGAGAGTAAAATCGATAAAGAAGTTATTGTGGTCCAGTCCTTGTCTACCCCGACAAATGAGCATTTGGTCGAGTTTAGTTTGATTTGTGACGCCCTGTCTAGGGGTGGTGCGAGAGAGATAACTGCGGTGATCCCCTGGATGGGATACTCCAAACAGGATAAAGTTTTTCGTCATGGAGAGCCACTTTCGGCTAAAGTGGTAGCGAAGATAATTCAAGTAAACCAAATCTCAAAAATAATTACATTTGATTTGCATAACCGCGCAACCTTAGGGTTCTTTGACGTGCCGATTGTAGAGCTTTCGGCTAAATCTCTGCTCATAGAGTATTTCAAAATTGAGATAGCCCAAAAGAAGGCAAGTGAAGAGATAGTAGTTGTGGCGCCTGATTCTGGGGCAGTCAAGAACAGTACAGCCTTTGCCTCTGAACTGTCCTTGCCAGTTGTGTATATGGACAAGAAGAGAGATTTAGAAACTGGGAAAGTTAAGGTGGTGGGCATGTCTCGAATGGTGGAAGGGTGTACTGTGATTATAGTGGATGACAATGTGTTTACTGGGTCTACCCTCATTGAAACTGCCAAAGAACTTAAAAAATCCGGAGCTAAGCGAATCATGGTAGGAGTGACGCATCACCTTTATGTTTCAGGAGTGCAGGAGAAAATAGAGGAGAGTGGAATTGACCTCATGGTCGTATCAGATACGGTCTCTCAGAGCCCATCAAACGAAAAGTCTATAAGGTCTGAGAAATTGAAGACTTTGAGTGTGGCGAAGCTAATAGTTGACGAGTTAGGGTAAAATATTTGGAATATGTCAGATACAAGTGTTGCATGTGAGAGATGTTGAACAATTCATTCAACATCTTTTTCAAATCAAGATATTGCGACTGCAGAAATTGGAGATCCTCACGAAGCTATCGGGGTTGATCATCGAGCGTTGTATGTGACTACGGGTAGCCTTCCTGATATGTTGAGCGATATTTATCAGGGTAGCGAGGTTCCCCTCGGATGGAAATTGGGGGTACTGTGAGTAGTGGCACAGATCAAAGTTGACTAATAGGCTTAATTTTGTCATACTACGCATAGTTCCCCGAACAAATAGTAGTAAGTTCATCAAGTAACATAGTTTATCAGTTTGTGAACAATCTCATTTTTATATCATAGGAGGCATGTATGCCAAGCGCAAAAGTTGCGAAGTCGACAATAAAAGATGTGCCAAAAATAGAGCTAAACTCAAAACCAGATGTACAGCCAGAGTCACAACCAGAATTGAAAGCAGAAGTGAAGACTGAGTTAAAAGTAGAGGCAAAACCAATCGAGTCTCCATCAGAATCCACAACTACAACACCTTCAACCTCAGTGGCGATCCCACCAGTGGCGCAAATGGCTCCAAGACAGCAAGGTCAGCAGTATGGTAGGGGAGGTAATTACAATAATCACCGCAAACCTTATAACAATTCGCCACAGTTTAATTCTGCACCTGTAAATAACTCAGGAGAGGTAGAGCCGATTGCTGGCTACCTTGATGACTCAACCGATGGCCATGCCGTAATTAGACCACAGTTCTCACCCAGTGAGCGAGATGCCTATATGTCCTCGATGGTGGTGAGAAGACTCGGTTTGAGACCTGGGGACTATGTCGAGGGAACTGCGCGCAAACCCAAGGATAATGAGCGATATTGGGCACTTGTGACTGTGACCAAAGTGAATGGTAAAGCACCAGCTGAGACACATAAGCGGATCAAATTCCACAATCTAACACCAATATATCCAATCCAGAAAATAGTTTTGGAAATGGGAGCACAACCGCTCTCAAATAGAGTGATCGACCTAGTTGCTCCAATTGGACGAGGACAAAGAGGAATGATTGTGGCACCTCCAAAAGCAGGTAAAACGACAATTATGAAAGATATGGTGACGGGTATAGCTAAGAACTATCCCGAGATCCATCTCATGACTGTGTTGATTGGAGAGCGTCCCGAAGAAGTCACGGATATCCGCAGACACTTAGAAAAAGTAACTGAGAACTCAGTGATGAGAGGGGAGTGCGCCGCTTCCAACTTTGATGAGCCTGCTGAAGATCAAACAAGGGTGGCTGAGATAGCTCTAGAACGCGCCAAGCGTTTGGTCGAGCTTGGGATGGACGTCGTCATTCTCCTAGACTCAGTTACAAGATTGGCGCGGGCATATAACCTAGCCATTCCAACATCAGGTCGAACATTGTCGGGTGGATTTGACCCAGCAGCCTTGTATCCACCTAAGAGATTCTTTGGGGCAGCCCGCAAGATGGAAGATGGGGGATCGCTCACGATCATTGGAACAGCCCTAGTAGATACCGGTAGTCGTATGGATGAGCTAATCTACGAAGAGTTCAAGGGAACCGGCAACATGGAACTCGTGCTCGATAGGAGATTGTCTGAGCGTCGGATCTTCCCGGCAATTGACGTGTATAAATCTGGTACAAGACGAGAAGATCTCTTGTTCCCTGGCTCGGAATACCAGAACATTGTGATGATGAGACGGATGCTCGATATGCTCAACGACGACGAGCGGACCTCAGTTCTGGTTGAGAGACTCGGAAAGAGTAAGTCAAATAAAGAATTCCTCGCAATGCTCAAAGAGGGATAAAACCCTTCTTTGTCCCGACATGGCGTGACTTCGTTGACTAAACGGTTTTGGCGAGAGGAAAAGAATATTTGTGAAAATTTGACTGACTGTGATATATTGCTAATCTTATGAGCTTAAAAGAATTTTTAGAACAAATAATGCATGCCCAAACTTACGAGGAGGCATTAAACTTGGGCTTGACCAACTTAGCTCGGGAAATTACCTCTGATGAATTACTAAAAATGACAGACGAGATGACTATGTCAACTAGTGATCCAAAGGCAGGTATTACTTGGGGCATGGTAAATACCAATGGGGCTAAGGGAATTGTATATTGTAGGCACGCTACCGGATTAGGAGATAGAAGCCATAGGAAGCATGGTGCAGGTAACGACTTTACAATTACATAAGTGTCTTTATGAAATTACAAACTATTGAAGCAGAAACCGATCGTCTAATGGATAGATTGAGACAAGCTGTCTACGATTTGACTACTCATAGAGAGGAAATATTATTAACAGATACCTTACCGATTATAGGATTAGCGTTAGTTACTAGCATAGGGATAAAGACCACAGATTTACTAGATAGAACGGAGCAGGGATGTATCAATGGAAATACGCTGTGGAGAGGAAATACTGGAGGTTATTGTAAGCATGCTACTGCTTTGTGGGACCCAAGTCACTTGAGTTATCGCAATGATTTTACGATTAATGTCTAAGTCTAAATTTGGTAAAAAAACTTAAATTTGGTAGGATAGCAAGCGCATGACAGAGTCGAGTGGATATAGTGAATTCCTGGAATTTAACCGTCAGTTGCTGCGGTATACCACTAAGCACGCATATCGGGCCTTTTTCCGATTTGAGGCAGGCAAGGATATAGTGACTGGAGCTCTATATCACAAGCGGGGAAAGTACGCACGCCCGTTCCTTCACTCGGCCATGATGGCGATTATTTTCCTGGGTATTACACTAGGTCCGAGATTCGTCCAACAGAGTTTTGCGGGAGAATCGATTAGCTCGGAGGCGGTTTCGGGAAATAGTGTACTAGGGGTATCACTAGATTCAACGGGTATCGCGACTCTTGAATCGGAGAAGCCCTGGAACCAAGTCTCTGAGTACACAGTGAGAGAGGGGGATACACTCTCAACCATTGCCGAGAAGTTTGATGTCTCGATAGATAGCGTGAAATGGGCAAATCCGAATATCAATTGGCAAAAAGTTAAGCCTGGCGATACTGTCTATTCGGTGGCGAAGAAATTCCAGACTGATGCGCAAGGGATTGTCGACTTTCCCATGAATACTTTTTCAGATGATGAAACATTTACTTTGGTGGCCGGACAGACCTTGGTGGTGCCGGATGGAATCATGCCAAATGAGCCAGTGACTTCTGCTCCAAGTATTGCCCGATTGTTGACGCCTGATGCGGGGTCCGTATCAGCGACTGGTAGTTTCGTCTGGCCCGCGTTTGGAAATATTTCCCAACCATTCCGGTGGTATCACAAGGCGATCGATATCGCCAATCGTGGAGGAGGAGCGATCCTGGCAGCTGATTCTGGAACGGTCGTGGTCTCAGGGTGGTCAAACGCTGGATACGGAAACCACGTAATCATCGATCATAAGAATGGATACCAGACTTTGTATGCCCACTTGTCTAGTATCTCAGTATTGACGGGCAATAGTATAGGCAGAGGATCGGTAATAGGGCAGATGGGATCAACTGGGAGGTCGACAGGCACTCACTTGCACTTCGAGATTAGGACAGGGTCAGGGAATGTGGATCCGCTTGGATACTTGAAGTAAGTTTAGTAGGATTTTTCATTTGGTCATGTGCTAATATTCTGTTTATGAAAATACTCATCTTTGGCGCTGCGTTTGATCCGCCACATTTGGGACACATGACGATGGCCACTCAAGTAGTTGAACATGCCATTGCAGATAAGGTCATTTTTGTTCCCTGTGGTAATCATGCATTTAACAAGAATATGAGCGAGGCAGAAGATAGATTGAAGATGACTGATTTGGCGGTAAGTGAGATTGGCAAAAATCATTTCGAAGTAAGTAGTATCGAAATTGAGCGAGAAGGAATTAGTTTTACGATTGACACGCTCAATGATTTTTCAAAGGCTAATCCAGACGATGAAATTGGATGGTTGATGGGGAGTGACCAGCTGAAAAACTTCTCCAAGTGGGAGAGATATGAGGAGATTTTGGCTAAATATCCCGTGTATGTATATCCGAGGAAAGGATATAAAATTGAGGGGATCATGACCGGGATGGTCCCACTTGGTGAGTTGCCAATGATTGAGATCTCCTCAACAGAGATAAGAGATGACGTCGCCAATCATAGAGAATTTGGGCACAAAGTGCCTGCTTTGGTAAAAGAATATATAATTCTTGAGAGATTATGGAAAAAATAAACAAAATAATTACTTGGCTGAGAAAAGTGTATGGTGATAAGCCGGCGATAATTGCTGTTTCGGGGGGAGTGGATTCGGCTGTAGCTTTGACTTTGCTTACCAAGGCGCTGGGAGTAGAGAAGGTAATTCCAGTGAGTCTGCCTTATAGAGATCAGTCAATAGAGGATACAAAATTGATTGTAGAGTTTAATAAATTGCATGATAAATTGCGAGTGATCAATATTGGGGAGATGGTAGATCAAATGGTGGAGGTGCTTAAGGTGGATGAGCAAGTACGCTCCGGTAATATTATGGCGAGAGTGAGAATGATTGTAGTCTTTGATCTGGCCAAAAAATATGGCGCATTAGTGTGCGGGACTGAGAATAAATCAGAGCACGAACTAGGGTACTTTACGAGATTTGGAGATAGTGCGAGTGATGTGGAACCCATATCGAGTCTGTATAAAACAGAAGTATGGGAAGTCGCAAAGAAACTGGGCATCCCTGAAATATTTTGGACCAAGTCTCCCTCAGCTGGATTGTGGAGTGGTCAGACCGACGAAAGCGAAATGGGCTTTGGGTATTTGGAGGCGGATAAAGTGCTAAGCGGGCAAGGAGATTTAGTAGATCAAGAAATTTTAACAAAAGTAAAAGAAATGGTAGAAAAAAACAAATTTAAGCTCTCGGTTCCTTATGAATTTGATGAGTAAACTCCCAGATATGTTTAGTTAGATTAACATGTGTCCGATCAACAAATGTGACTCCTTCACTTTTGAGTTTGGCGTATTGTTCAAGTGAGCCCCCAAAAGCATATGATTCTGATAATTGACCGTCCTTGGCTACGACGCGGTGACACGGTGTATTGTCTCCATCGGGATTGGCGTGGAGAGCATGACCAACTCGCCTGGCATCCTTGGTCCCTAGAGCATTGGCGATTTCACCGTATGTGGTGACATGACCCTCTGGGATTTGCTGTACAAGACTATATACTTGTTGAACAAAATTCATATTTTTGAATAAAGTTGTCAAATGCAATTTGTGGGCTCCGGTATCATTTTGGATAGAATACAAAATGCTTGCCTACTGACGTGTCGCGCATTTTGTTAAAGGAAAAATGATAATGTCGCCAAAATTGCGCCTATCAACTTTTTGTATGTAATTTTATTTATTTATTTTTTACCGAAACCTTCGATGGCTTTGAGGATTTCGACTGGGACAGCAAAGACAATAGTGTTGCTGGCATCAGAACTGATGTCGTTGATAGAGTTTAGGGTGCGTAAGTGCAGAGCACCAGGTGCGGTTGAGAGTTTGGTGGCGGCTTCGGCTAGATTTTGACTCGCCATGAGCTCACCTTCAGAGTTGATGATCGTGGCGCGTTTCTCACGCTCGGCCTCGGCTTGTTTGGCCATGGTACGCACCATTGACTCTGGGAGTTCGATGTCTTTGAGTTCGACAGTTTGAACATCGATACCCCAAGCTGTGGCGTGTTTTTCGACGATGCTCAAGATTTTGGTCGCAATCTTTTCTCGTTGAGAGAGGAGTTCATCGAGCGTGGCTTCGGAAGCGACTCGGCGCATGGTGGTTTGGGCAAGTTGGAGCATGGCATAGTAGACGTCCTCGACTTCGTTGATGGTTTTGGCGGAGTCGGTAACTTTGTAGTAGATCACAGCGTTCATTTTGCAGGTAACATTGTCTTTGGTGATAGTATCTTGCTTGGGAACGTCGACCGCTTTGGTACGAATATCTACTTTGCGAAATGACTGAAAAATAGGGATTACTAGTTTCCACCCAGGGTTAATAATGTAACTAAATCTTCCCATGGTATAGACCACACCACGTTCGTATTCGTTGACCTGCTTGAGGGAGATGAGGACGAGAAAAATAATTAGTGGGATGATGATTTCCATATTTTTACTCCTTGATTTAGTTCGTAGTATTGAACTAGCTTTTAGTGTTTCTAGTATATAATAGTTGCAAGATTACACAAGGGAGGTTTGATGGATGAACAACCAGTGGTGAGTATGAATCAAGAGTCAGAATATACAGGACCGATGCAAGATAACTCACCAGTTAAGCCAAGAAGGATAGGGCTACAAGTATTTTTGGCTAGTTTGATAGCGTTAGGTGTATTTGCATATCTGGGATATTTGACATATGTGAAGGCCTATGTCGTTTTGGCCAAGTCGGTAGCTCAAACTGCGCAACATGAGAGTGCTTCGATTAGGTATGTGAGTGATGATGAAAAAACAGAAATATTAGCCAGCCTGGCTGGGGAAGATAAATTGCAAGAATTCCGCCTATCAACCAAGGAATTGGGGGGTGAATTAGGCGCAGACTTAAGCCTTGCGGGAAGGTTCGACGAAACAAATGGTTATTTGCAGGCTAACTATGCTAGACCAGAAGAGATCACAGAATTGCTCAAGTTAGTCTATCCACAAATTGAGAAAACCAAGACTTATGCGATGGTTGCACCTCTTTGGATGGGTGAGAGTTGGTTGCATTTTGATATCCCCAAAACAGAAGATGAGGAAGTCGCGGAAGTGGAGTGGAACTGGAATGACAAGGATATGCAAAAGATGGCTTGGGATTGGTTTAAAGCCGTCAAGCCGGGCAAAATCGTCAAGAACTATGAGTATGAAGGCCAGGAATATACCAAAATTGCCTTTGGTTTTCGTAAGGATCAGTTAATCGAGGCGATCAATAGTATCAAAGATATGGATGTCGAGGTCAAGGTATCGCAGATCAACTCGATGGTTAAGTTGGTAGAGAGTAGCGATGATTGGGACAAGGATCTCTTTACTGTTCTGATTGATAAAAAGGGAGATGTCAAAGTCGTGATGATGCAAATGCCCAAAATCGAGGAAAAATATTTAGATGACACGATTGCCGAAAGTACTGATGAGAGTCAGGCAAACCCTATGACTAGTAGTCTAATATCTGGGGCCAAAAACTTGTTGTGGAAACAAGAGGGTGAGATGGTGCAGTTGGGGATTGTAACTTTAGACAAATTTGATGAAGAAATAGTAGTAGAAAAGCCATCGGAAGTAGTAGAAGTCTTGGATGTGATGGCTGTGGCGCAAACTGAGCTAGGGCCAATCATCGCCCAATTACTTGGAGGAACTAGCACCGGTACACAGCCTAAGACCTCGACAGTTGCAAAGCCTAACACTGCTCCCGCAACTGCCAATTGTATTCAATACAAAATCCGTGAAGGTGAGTTTGCCAGTGATAAATGTTATTCCAAGGGAGATTATGATGACCTTGTGTATTACCTCCAGCGGTATAGCTTTGTAGTTGGTTCATACAATGGAGAGGTTGCGCAAGCAAATATGACTTGTGGGGGACAGTCCGAGATGTTTAAGCAATCTTGTGAAGAATCTAAAGTTGCTAGGCAAAAGTATGAAAGCGAGATGCAGAGCTATGCCACTACAATTCGGGGAATAATTGCGAAGGGTAGATAAGTCCTAAGTAGATTTTTTTGCATGAGTATCAAAATCATTTCGTTAAATATCGAGGGTAAGCGCCACCTAGAAAAGGTGGTGCGGTGGGTGGATATTCAAGATGCTCAAGTAGTCTGTCTAATGGAAGTATGTGAAGAAGATTTGACAGTGATTGCACAAGGGAGATATCCATATTCGATTTATGCCCCGAATGATGTCTTGGGGAATAGTAGATGGAATAGGGAGAGCAAAACTCCAGTTGGGGTGGCGATCATGTCAAAATACGAGCTTTTAAATCACAAGCAAGTATATTGTGGCAGACCACCCAGAATTGAAATAGTTCCGATGGGATCCTCGAATCATGCGCCGATTTTGCTCACTAGTGAGGTAGTGGTGGGTGAAGAGAGATATCTCATAGGTTCTGTGCATTTCACCTGGACCAAAGATGGGAGCGTATCAGATGAGCAAAGGGAAGATTTGGCGAGATTGCTTAAGCTAATAGGAGAGGAGGAGCTTGTGATGGTGGGAGACTTTAACTTTGAGCGAGGGGGAGAACTGTACCAGAGTTTGAAAGCCAAGTTTATGGACAATATTCCAAATGAAGTGATTACCACGATAGATCCATTATTGCATTACGCAAATTTGGAGGAGAGCGGTAAGTTAAAGCTGGTTGTCGACTATATCTGGAGTACACCAAATTATAGAGTGAGTGATGTGGAGGTAGTATCAGGGGTGAGTGATCACTGTGGGCTCGTGGCAAATGTGGCGAAAATTTGATCTATTTTGAGCTATTTATCTGGTATAATGAAGCCATCTATGAAGGATCTTGCCAGAATTTATATCAAAGCCGGAGATGGGGGAGACGGTAGTGTCCATTTCCATCATGGGAAATATCAGCCCAAGGGTGGGCCAGATGGGGGTGATGGTGGTGACGGAGGAGATGTGGTGTTGGTGGCTGATGAGAACATGGATAATCTGGTTGAGTTTAATTTTAAGAAAAAATTTGTGGTTCCAGATGGTGAAGCTGGAATGGGAAAAAACATGCATGGCAAGAACACTGATTCGATCGAGATCAAGATCCCAGTTGGGACGGTAGTATATGAGATAGATGAAGAATATAGCCAGGTCAATTTGCGTAATCGAGAAGCCTTTGAAGAGATGATCGGTAAGCGCCGACAAATGGTGGATATGGTCAAGCATGGGCAGAGATTTGAGGCGGCGTGGGGAGGTAGGGGTGGACGAGGCAATTTTCAGTTCCGGAGTGCAACTAATCAGACACCCAAAGAATTTGAACCAGGAAAACCAGGAGACCAAAAGTGGCTTCTGTTGGAACTCAAGGTAGTAGCAGAGGTAGGAATTGTGGGACTGCCGAATGTGGGTAAATCCTCGATTCTCAAGTCGCTGACTAATGCTAATCCCAAAATTGCCGGTTATCCCTTCACGACTTTGGAGCCCAATTTAGGGGTTTTGCAAATTAATAAAGGCGATAATAAAAAGAATATCGTGATTGTCGATGTGCCGGGAGTAGTGGAGGAAGCTTGGGAAGGTAAGGGGATAGGTCCTTGGTTCTTGCGCCACTTAGAGAGAACAAAAACACTACTTCATGTGTTAGCTCCACGTTTTGAGGAGGGGACCGAGCTGTCAAGGACAGTCCTCGCAGGTCAATTGGCGGAGGACTATCAGATAGTGAGGAAAGAGCTAGAGAAATATGGAAATGGGCTAACTGAGAAGCCTGAAATAGTGGTTGTGAACAAGAAAGAGTTGGTAAGTGAGGAAATGAGAAAGGAAATTGATATAGAAATGAATAAATTGATACACAAATCAATAGTTTGGGTCAGTGCAGGAATGGGAGAGGTGGAAGAGATCGTGGAGAAGCTGAGTAGTTAGACCTTGAGGGTACTGTGAAAGACGATCGGGACCGAATATTTTTGATCAGAGAGCTCGACTACCACGGTTGGATTGTCTATGGTGGTGAAGTCCGTAGTAGATTCTAATTTTGCCTGTTTGGACTGAGTCATAAAGATCCGCGCCATAGATAAAGAAGGGGTGATTGGGGTTTGGGTGCCAGCGAGTTTGAGGGAGATGCCAGGACGTCGGTAAAATTGCTTATGTAAACTAGGATCTCCGGGTCGAATGTGGAGGGAAGAGCGATCAAGTTGAATTTGAGAGTTGTGCAAGAGTTCCCTCGCGACGAATCGTCTCATCAGGTCGATAGCCTGCTTTGGATAGATCCAACCTCCATATTTCAGAGAACCTTTCTCCTGACCCAGGGAGTTGGGGCGGAATTTCCAGGCTAGATGTTTGGTGATGTTGTCAAGCGCGTGGGAGGTGGGGCGGTATAGTCCAAGAGATTTGGTTGGATCTATCTCGCCGAGATAGGTAGAGACAAAATCGTCGAGCTGTTCATAGAAGAGGGAGTGTGGTTCGAAGTTTGGACTAGAACTAGTTTCGTTTGGGTCTCTAATTTGTTGATATAGAAACCTCCAATCACTCTTTTTGTGATGGGAAAATAACTTGTCTTCATGTGTAGTGATGACTGCTTCCATCTCCTGTAATTGCTTTAAGGATGACTCGAGTGCGGAGGTAGATTGATCTTTGGAAGTTTGGATTTTTATCCGAGGAAATGCTGTTCTGGAAAATAAATATTGATTAAGTTGATAAGATGATCATGCGTTGTCTTTTGATGATTTGCGAGCTTAGATTTGCCGAGAAGAGGTTCGTATACCCATTGGTCTCCTGTGATGTCGAGATCGAACGTCAGGTCTAATCCTGGTTCGTAACCATCTAGAGTAGTTAGATAATCCCTGACTTGCTGGAGAAAAAGTGCATCTAGTAGAGGAGGGGTATTGTGTGAGTCAAGTTGTGTGTCCATAAGGTTAAAACTGCCAAGGTCAATAGCAAATTTAAGCGGTGAGCCTGTGCCTAATTTTTCTCTGGCAAACTGAGCGATGTGTTTAGTAGTAGCTTCGGTTAAGTTCTCGGCTGTGAACTTGGCTGGTGGAGTGAGAGCTTGGGTAAGTCGATTCGGGTCTCTCAGGTGTTCCTGACCTTCTCTGATGGCCCTTGGTAGTTTAGAGTTCTCGTATCGATTTTGGTGGAGAGATTCGGCAAGTGCTTCGAGTGAAGGTCCTAACCATTCTCTGGTTGAGGGAGTTTTAAGTGATTCGGGGAAGGTTACTGAAACTTCACCATGTGAGACTGTCTCGGTGGGAAGATTTTTGAGGTAATCAGTCATGGAAATAGTATAGCAGGGGGAATACTGTGGGGCGGATGGTGTTAGTCTGAGACTAACGCTTTAATCCGCCCCGGACTTACTCAGTATTTAGGAAGCTTTTACCTCCTTTTTCAAGAGCTCGCGCTCTTGTTTCTTGAGCCATTTGACCCACTTGGTTGGACTGAGAGATCCAACTTTGTGTGCCAGAAGGCCCAAGGCAGCGGTCGTGCCCACGTCGTCCAGAGCCCAAGCTTCTTCGACTGTGATGAATGTGTATTCATCGCGTTCGATATCTACTTTGGCATAGATGGTGACATTGGGTTTGTGTCCGCCTTCGCCGGTGATTCGTGCAGGATCAAGATGATTGGTTCCAAGCTTGATGGCACGAGTCAGCGATGGTTGTTCGGGATTGTCTTTTGAAGCGCGAGGGCTTTCGACGGTTACGCCGTGAGCTCTTTTGCTACTTGTGACAACAATCCGACCATCATTGGTCAAGGTCAAAACGACCATCCCAATGCACTGATTCTGTTTGTCCCATGTCTGGACGGCGTACGGCTGAGGGTAACCCTGCCGATTAACAGCTTTGGCTTTTTTGCCGTTGGGCAATGTGACCGTGACTGTTTTGCCACCATAGAGTGGGAGAAAGAACCAACGTCCATCAACATCTGCGAAGGCAGCCGCTTTGGATTTGAAGCTGATACCCAACCACCAGTTTTTCCAACTAGTGAATTGGATCCAGATCCAGCTTCCCTGGTGCTTGGTGGTGAAACCAAGCTTTGCAAAAATTTCGTGCATGGTGTGCTCCTTTTTAAACTCATCGACTGATGAGGGGAGGTTTGGGGTGTGGTTTATGCGCGATGATGTTGAGTTTTTGTTAAGCGCAACCCCCTAGTATAAACTAGAAGTAATTTCCACTAGGGGAGCGCCAAACAAAAATCTACTGAGTAAGTTGTTAAAGAGCTATTGAGTCAACAAGGGTTCTAGAGCTATTCTAAAAATCGTTGAATCGGGAGGATTATAAGTTCCTCACTTAAAACCCCGACCGTAGAGGTCGAGAGATGAAGTAACCCCTGAATCGGCGGGTGTCGTACCAAAGCTAGTAGAATAGCAGAGTATGGAACTTATCCGACTATCGCA
>Ga0116204_1001359_pt1 | contig 13699 bp, 12 predicted proteins | sample LakKivwa52mmetaG_FD_94481 | JGI IMG/M metagenome (GOLD analysis project Ga0116204, IMG submission 94481) | Anoxic lake water microbial communities from Lake Kivu, Rwanda to study Microbial Dark Matter (Phase II) - Lake Kivu water 52m metaG | ecosystem: Environmental > Aquatic > Freshwater > Lake...
GCCAAAGCCAAGGAATGCCAGATAATACTTTTACCTGAAACCTTTGATTTTGCCTGGACACACCCCAGCGGAATACAAGAAGCGGAACCTATTCCCGGCAAATACAGTCAAATCTTATGCGATTGGGCTAAAGAGTACAATATATATATATGTGCTGGACTCACTGAGAAAACAGCTTCCGGAAATTACAATTCTGCAGTATTCATCAATCCCCAAGGCCAAATAATATTAAAACACCGAAAAATTAATTTACTTGAGGTCGAATTCCCCTTTTACGAAGTGGGCCAAAAACTCGAAGTTATCGATACAGAATTCGGGAAAATTGGATTAAATGTTTGTGCCGATAACTATTTGGATGGGACTGCTTTGGGGCATGCTCTGGCACGGATGGGGACACAGCTCCTACTGTCACCCTCCTCCTGGACAGTTGATTATAATATGACAGAAGATAATGACCCCTATCACGATAAATGGATCAGGCCCTATTGTATCCTAGCCAAATTGTATGGCATGATAGTAGTAGGTACAACTTCTGTTGGATATATTGTTGGAGGCCCCTACGAAGGAAAAAAAAGTGTAGGTTGTTCCCTGGCTGTAGGCCCTCAGGGCATTATTCAGCAAGGTCATTTTAATGAATTTGCTGGCGAACTGGTTATTGCCGAATTAACACTACCCGAGCGCAAAGAAAAAGGAACTCAAATAGGTAAAAGGCTCACAGGCCTAGGCTATCAACATGAACCCGACTGGAATTTCCAAAAATTTTATGAGTAAGGCCTATCAGATATGTAAACGCTGTATTGTAGATACTACTGTACCTGGGGCAACTTTTGATGACCAGGGTATATGTAGTTATTGCCACCTCCATAACAAAATGGAAAAAGAATACCCAAATGACCAAAGGGGCAAAGAATACCTATTAAAATTGGCTGAAAAAATTTCCAAGGCTAATAAACATAAGCCCTTTGATTGTATTGCCGGAATCAGTGGAGGAAGAGACAGTACCTTCAATATACACTACCTAGTTAAAATCCTGGGACTACGCCCCTTAGCTGTTCACTTTAACGATGGTTTCGGGAATCCCGTCGCTGGTGAAAATATGATTCGGGTCTGTAAAAAGTTAGGTGTTGAGTTGCGTACCATCACTTCAGATTGGCGCGAAAGTAAGGATTTAAAACTGGCCTTTCTAAAATCAGGCACTTCCGACCTAGAAGAAGCTACTGACTTGGGGATTGCTACAGCTCTTTATGGTTCCGCCGCCAAAGAAAATTTAACCTATATATTTATTGGGCAATCCTTTCGTACCGAAGGTATTGCGCCCCTGGCCTGGAATTATCTCGATGGCAAGTATCTGAAAGCGGTACACAAGCAATTTGGCACAACACCCTTGCGTAAATGGACTCCAAATGATCCCGGTTTTAATTTAGATATCAAAGAAATGATTTATTACACACTTATAAGGCGTATAAAAACTATTCCCACTCTATACTATGTTGATTATGTACGCAAGGATGTAGACACCTTTTTAAAAGCGGAGCTGGATTGGCAAGATCCGGGTGCCCATTATTTTGATGACCTCTATCAGTCTCTTCTTACCTATGTACACCGTGTAAAATATGGCATCAACCGCCGAAAATATAACTACTCTGCCTTAGTGCGTTCTGGGCAACTCAACCGCGAAGAAGCTATTGAAAAAGCCGCTGCCCCTTATACAATTGAAGACCCCAAAATAATAGACCTTTGCATCAAGCGTTTAGGGCTTTGCCAGGAAGATTTTCAAAAGTTACTGGAAACCCCAAAAAAAACCTTTATGGATTACCCTAATAATTACAGATTGATCAGAAAAGCAAGGCCACTCATATACCTTATGGCCCAAAGCAAACTGCTCCCGCAATCCGCCTATGACAAATACTTTAATTGCGGAAAATTTTGAATCGTTAACTCTAACAGGAAATATTCATGCTCAATCAAATTGTAGAGCTTCCCTTTATATTTGACGCTCAAGTTAATCCAGACAATGGCAAATATCCGGCTACCCTACCTTTTGAATTGGACTATGACCCTAAAATCAAATTAATTCAACAGAAAAAAAGTGAAGAAGTTTCCACGCATCTCAACGCAGTTTACAAGAGTGGGCAAATGCTCTGCGGATCAATGGTATCCCACGAATCTAATATGCAGGGTGAATCTGCCGTTGAATTGATCAAGGAAATTTTTCCTGACTTGTCTGGGAAAAGAGTACTTGAAATAGGCTGTGGCATAGGATTTGTACTCTGCCGGCTCAATTCCTTAGGTGCAAAATGTACTGGTCTGGAACCTGGAAAACAAATCTGGCAAATTAACAAGCCAGATATTGAACTCATCAACGACTTTTTTCCCTCTTCCAAAATCAAGGGTGCATTTGATGTTATCATGCATTTTAATGTCCTGGAACATCTTGAAAATCCTCTACACTGTTTAGGGGAGCAAGTCAAATACCTCCAGCCGGGCGGTTTTCTCATTTTCGGGGTTCCCAACTGTGAGCCCTACCTACCCAGTGGAGATATATCGATGTTAGCACATGAACATTACAGTTATTTTACCCGGGAAAGTATCGCATGTATAGCTCAGGAACTTGGCCTATATATTCATAAAATTTTCCTGGGAGCCAAAAACTCCATGATTTTTTGCGCACTCTCCCCCTTGCCTGCAACCTTACCCCAGGCAACCTTACCCCACTTTGATATTGAAGAGTATAACCGGAACATATTGCTCAACGAAAAAATCTTAAAAGATTATTTTAAAACAAAACTTCCTGCTGCCATTGCTGTATACTGTCCTCTTCGAGCTTTGAATATTCTTTTCAGACTTCAGCTTCAAGAGTGCAGACTTCTGGATGATAACCCGGAATTAACAGGTAAATTTTTGCCTGGCATGAACAAACCCATCGAAAATCTCACTCAGATAAAAGCGAACCCTCCCCAGCATATCCTGATTTTTTCACGAACTTTTGGGCGCGAAATTTTTCTCAAATGTTCCCGCTGCATCGAACTGCAAAACACAACCCTTACCCAGATTGCAGATCTTGATGGCTAAAGCAAATGTTCTGGTAACCGCGGTGGGTGGAAGAAGTGTTGGATCAGGAATCCTCCATGCGCTCTTGCGCTGTGGCGACCAAACTTTATCCCGGTGGAATCTTTTCGCCGCTGACGCGAATAGTTTTTCATGGGGCCTATACATGGTAGAAAACCATTTTTTATTGCCCATGGCAAATGAACCTCACTACCTGGAATATCTTCTGGAAATGGTAAAAAAGCACAATATCCACGCCATCTTACCCGGCTCAGAAGTTGAGGTTGATTTACTTTCCCAGCATGTCCAATCATTTGCCAATACTCAAATTATTTGCAATGACAACAAACTCATGCCTCTGATGATGGATAAATTATTTATGTATACAAGGCTCAACGAATTGGGCATATCCACCATACCCACCTACCCTTTGAAGGAATGGCAAACACTGCTTTCACGGTTTGGCTTTCCGCTTATAATCAAGCCCTATAGGGGAACAGGAGGTTCCCGTGGTGTTGATATACTACTTAACCAGTCCGACTTGAATAACTATCTGGCAGAGAATAATACTAACTATTGTCTACAACCCTACCTGGGTACAGAAGATGATGAATATACTGTTGGAGTTTTAACCGATAAAGAAGGCTTGATTATAGATAGTATAGTTATGAAGCGAAAACTTCTGGGCCTCTCGCTACTCAAGGAAAAAAAGCAGGAAGCCCAAAAAATCATAATTTCTTCGGGATATTCCCAGGGATATATCATTAAGGATAAAGAAATTCAGAATTTTTGTGAAGATCTTGCCCTAAAGCTTCAGAGTAAGGGCCCGCTGAATATCCAGCTGCGTAAGCATAAGGGGGAAGTTTTTGTTTTTGAAGTACACCCCAGATTTTCGGGTACCACACCCATCCGTGCAAGTGTAGGCTTTAATGAAGTTGATATCTTATTGCAAAATTTTATTTACAACAAAAAATTTGGGCGCATTCCCTATCAATACAATGTTGCAGCCATAAGAGCTTTTGAACATAAAATAGTTCCTATTGAAACCCTGTCTTCCTTAACTTTATCATGAAAGTTTTACTCCTGGGTGCCACTGGACTCATTGGGCCAGATCTGTTATCCACCTTACTTGAGGATGGACATTTTGTTTTTGCTAGCTCTCGCTCTTTTCAGCAATTAACCCACAAGAACTTATCCTGGATCACTACTGATTTCACTCTCCATGGAATTTCCCATCTTCTTGATTTACCAGCTGTTGATAGCATAATTCTCAATGCGGCCTCTCTTGCTACAACTCATTTTGAAGACACCTCTAACCAAAGGTCTGTTAATATTGAATTAACAGAAAAAATCCTCGCTTCCCTCCATCATTGGAAGCCTCAAAAAATTTTATATATGAGTAGTTTTAATTTTCTGCAAAAGCCTATACCCCCCTTAATTACCGAAAATGCACCTTTAGCGCCCTTGACCTTTTATGGCCTGAGTAAATATTGGTCAGAATTATTGCTAACCCAATATTCCTCCCAAAAAAATGTCGTTCCCATTATATTCAGAGTATCGAGCCCCGTATCGTTTGATTTTAATCGACTGCACCAGACGGTGGTTAAAAAAATGATATTAAATGCCCAGTCCGGGCAGGCTATACATATCTACGGTTCAGGATCTCGCTCGCAAAACTTTATCGCAACAAAAGACATTGCCCGCGCCGCACTATTGGCCATTAAATCTTCATCAGCCCAGGGAATCTATAATATTGCCTCCCAAACCCCCCTGTCCATGCTTGAACTCGCACAGATTATTTCTCAAAAATATGGAACTCCCATAGAATCACTCCCATCCGAATCAACCGAGGAACAGTGGAATATTTCAAGTCAAAAAGCGATTGATCATTTTAGCTATACCCCTTTGTATAGCACATCCAAAGCAGTTATTCAACACTTATTAAATTGCTTGCCCAATGAAAATCGCAATTCTTAGCGATATTCACTCTAATGTATTTGCTCTGAAAGCTGTGCATTCCACCTTAGAGCAAGAGAAAATTGATGGTGTTTTTCTTCTGGGTGACCAATTTGGTTACTATCCCTGGGCTGTAGAAACCTATAATTTATTGCAACAACTTAACATTCTCGCAGCGATCAAGGGAAATCATGATGTACTTGTATATACACATGATGCAAAAAAGTTTGGACATTTAGAATATTTCCCGCTTGCCCTACAAAATTGGCAGGAATTGAGCACTCACACTCCTACAGCCCTGGAATGGCTTGAAAATTTATACCCTACAATAACCCTCAATTGGGATACCCATAAAATCACCTTATGTCATGGCATACCCTCTGACCCCATCCATGGAAGGTATTACCCGGATGATACCTTTATATACGAATGGCTACCCGCTCAAAATGAAATTTTACTTATAGGACACACTCACTATCCTCTTGTGCGGACCTTGCCCGGTGGTGGCATAGTATTTAACCCAGGATCTGTGGGCCAGCCTAGAGATGGCAATCCCTCGGCATCATGGGGCTTATGGGATACCACCCAAATGGAATTCAAAATTATGCGCTCCCCTTATGATATAACCGCTGCCAGTAATATTCTTAAAGATTTAAAGTGGAATGGCAGAGCCATAAGGGCACTCAACAAAAATTATAGTGGCAAACTCTAAAATATTTTTTTCTTAACAAATAGAATTATTAATCATAAGATAAAGTAACCATGAACAGCTCATCCACCTTACCCTTCCTTGATTTACATAGACAATACATCAACTTACAACCCGAAATTGAATCCGCCATCAAAGTAGTATGCGAGAAAACCGCATTTTCCGGGGGATATTTTGTAGAAAAATTTGAATCCGAATTTGCAAATTTTTGCCAGAGCAAATATTGTGTGGGTTTATCCAATGGAACATCTGCCCTTCATCTTGCCATGCTCGCGCTGGGAATTGGAAAAGGCGACGAGGTCATTTTGCCCGCCAATACCTTTATTGCCAGCGCATGGGGGCCAGCCCAAGCTGGCGCCAAACCCGTTTTCGCAGATTGCGACCCCCAAACCTGGAATCTTGATCCCGCTTCTGTTGAAAAAAAAATCACTCCTCGCACTAAGGCTATTATTGGTGTTCATCTTTATGGTTTACCCTGTGCCATTGAAGAATTACAGAAAATCTGCCGCCACCATAAACTTTTTTTTATTGAAGATGCCGCCCAAGCCCAAGGAGCCCGGTTTAAACAGAAACCGGTGGGCAGTTTTGGCGATATCTCTTGCTTTAGTTTTTATCCAGGCAAAAACCTGGGGGCCTATGGCGAAGCAGGAGCCATAACAACTCACAACGCCAAGTACGCCAAAATTATCAGATGTCTACGCGACCAAGGGTCCTATAAAAAATATCACCATGTGATGATAGGATACAATGAACGGATGGATGGTATACAAGCCGCAATACTTTCTACCAAATTAAAATATTTAAATCAGTGGAATCAAAGACGCCAATTTATCCTGCAAGCTTATCGTTCAGGCATAAAGCAGGAATCCATACAATTTCAACACTTTCCAACCCACACATATTCAGCTTGTCACTTGGCTGTTATTTCAGTCAAAAACAGGGACAAATGGAACGATCACTTTCATTCCTTGGGTATTTTTCCGGGTTGTCATTATCCTATCCCCTGTCACCTGCAAAAGGCCTTTAGTTACCTTAAGTATAGATCGGGAAGTTTGCCTGTCGCAGAAAGCCTGTCTAAACATTGTATTTCTTTACCGCTCTTTCCTGAAATGACAGATACTGAAGTTGAAAGGGTCATTAGCGCTCTCAATAGCTTTCCAGTAAAAACAAAAATTAAAAAGTTAAAATGAGCCAGATAAATCCAAAATGTCCTGAATTGGATATCATAATTCCTTTTTTGAATGAATATGGGGCACTACCTCATCTCATTGATGAATTAACGCGCTTTTCTCAGCAACACCCCGACCTGCACTTTCATGTTATTTTTGTAGATGATGGCTCTACAGATGGAAGCCATACATATTTACAAGCACAAGGCAATCTACCTTTTCCTGCATCCCTGCTCATCTTGTCAAAAAATTTTGGTTCACATTCTGCTTTGCGCGCAGGCCTCACTTATTCCACTGCACCTTATATAACTTTTATGTATGCGGATCTCCAGGATCCTCTTGATTTAATTCCTCAAATGTTTTCTAAAATACATAAGGGATGTTCCATTGTGTGGGCCAATCGCGTTGGCAATTCAAATGTCCTATGGGAACTGTTTTTTTCAAAGATTTACTCAGGTTTGATGCGAAAATTTGCCGTCTCCAACTACCCGGATACTGGTTTTGATGTAGTTATTTTTACCCAGCAAGTCCGTGATTTACTTAATAAAAATGTGGAATCAAATTCTTCTCTTTTCTTGCAAATTCTCACCTACGGATTTCCCCAGGATACCATTAGCTATCAAAAAAGAGCACGAAAAAGCGGAACCTCGAAATGGACACTTTCAAAAAAAATTAAAGTATTCATAGATTCCTTTGTTACCTTTTCTTATGCCCCCGTAAGACTTGTATCTATTATCGGCATAGCCTTCGCGATTATTGGAATTATCTGGATGCTCATTATTGTCATCCAAGCATTTTCCATAGGGGGTATGGTCATTGGTTGGCCAACACTTATCTGCGTTTTACTTATTGGCTTTGGTGTCACAAATTTTTCCCTGGGTATTCTTGCAGAATATTTATGGCGTACACTGGAAGCTGCCCGCAATCGCCCTGTTTTTGTGGTGCAATCTTATAGCCCAATAAATAAAGAAGCGCAACAAAACACTATAAAAAACTTATCATCTGAACTTCTACATTAACCCCGTGAATCTCAAATGTCAAATAGTAACACCCTCACCAACTCCACCCTCTTCCTGACAGGAGGGGCTGGTTTTGTAGGTTCCTACATCCTTGAGGAACTCTTACCCTATAATCCTAAAAAAATATATATAGTCGATAATTTTTTCCGTGGTTCCAAAAGAAACATTGAGCACCTCCTTTCTGATACGCGGATCGAGTTAGAAGTGGCAGATCTGAGAACCCCCGGTATAATTGACAAATACATGTCGCAATGTGACTATTGTTTTCATTTATCCGCTTTACGCATCAATGCCTGTGCGGCCAACCCGAGGGATGGATTTGAAGTGATGGTCCAAAACACTTTTGATCTGGTAGAAGCCGCTGTAAAATATGGCATTAAAAAATTCATATACTCTTCGAGCGCTTCTGTCTATGGACTGGCTCACACCTTTCCTACTCCCGAAAGCAATCACCCCTATGACAACCAAACCTTTTATGGTGCAGCTAAAACTTTTGGAGAAGGCTTACTGCGTAGTTTTGAACACAGTAATGGCCTAAAATGGGTTGGTCTTAGGTACTTTAATATCTATGGCCCCCGTATGGATACTGATGGAAAATATACTGAAGTTATGATTCGGTGGCTTGACTGCATACGATCGGGTAAACCTCCTCTAATATATGGAGATGGTAGCACAACCATGGATTTTATCCATGTCCGTGATGTCGCCAAGGCCAATGTTGCCGCTTTAATCAGTTCTGTTACCGGTGAAGTTTTTAATGTAGCGACACAAACAGAAACCTCACTCAGACAACTTCTCGATCTCCTTCTGAAAGTAAACAATTCATCCTTACAACCCGAATACCGGCCAGAAAATACTGTTAATCCAGTATCACGCCGCCTAGCTGATATATCGAAAGCGCGTCAACAATTAGGATGGAACCCAAGTATTTCTCTAGACAAAGGTCTGACCGAACTCTCACAATGGTATTTCAATAGAATTGCAGCACAATGATACCTATAGCCAAACCTTTATTGGATCAAGAAGAAATATCGGCGGCCAGTCGGGTTATTGAAAGCGGTTGGTTGACTCAAGGGGCCCAAGTAGAAGCCTTTGAAAAGGCCCTCTGTGAATATACAGGTGCAAGTCATGCCGTAGCTCTTTCGAGCTGCACCACAGCCTTGCATTTAGCCCTTTTAGTAGCAGGCATACAAAGCGGTGATGAAGTCATTTGCCCCTCTTTGTCATTTATTGCAACTACCAACGCCATTACCTATGTTGGCGCCACGCCTGTTTTTGCTGATGTAGATATTGAAACGCAAAACTTAAGCCCACAAAGCGTAATCCCTTGTATCACTGCTAAAACTAAGGCCATCATTCTAGTACATCAAATTGGTATGCCGGCTGATATTCATGGATTTGAAGAAATTTGCAAGAAGTATAACCTTACCCTGATTGAAGATGCCGCTTGTGCTCTAGGTTCTCTATACAAAGGCAAACCTATTGGTTATTCTGGGCATCTGGTCTGCTTCTCCTTCCATCCCCGTAAAATCATTACAACCGGTGAGGGTGGGGCCATTCTCACTCACAACGAGGAACAAGCTAAAAGGCTCAAACTATTAAGGCAACATGGAATGTCTATAAATGACCGGGATAGACACAAGATTCAACAAGTCATGATAGAAAGTTACGATGAAATCGGATTTAACTACAGAATGACAGATATACAAGCGGCTATTGGTTTAGCACAACTCAAAAAACTTCCCTATATAATCAATTACCGCCGCAAACTAGCAAAACTATATCAAGAAAAACTTAAAGCCGTTTCGTGGCTGAGCTTGCAAAAAGAAGATACCGGTATCCAATCCAATTTCCAGTCCTTTTCTATTTTATTAAAAAGTACAAATGTTAAGGACCGTAATAATTTAATGCAGGCTTTATTAGAAAAGGGTATATCCACAAGGCGCGGAATTATGTGTGCCCACCTGGAGAAGCCTTACTTTAAAGAATCTTTGAGCCCTCAATTAAAAGCCAGCGAATGTATTAGCGCGCAGGCCCTGCTCCTCCCTTTATATGTACCTCTTGGAGAAGAAGATGTGGATAACATCTGTTCTGCTCTCATTACCTGTGGAGAAAAAATTCTATGTTAAATTTAGGTGTGATAGGTTATGGTTACTGGGGGCCAAATATAGTCAGGAATTTTTTTTCCTGCCCTGGTATTAACCTTAAAAGAGTTTGTGATCTCAGTCCCGAAAGGCTCGCAAAAGTAACATCCACCTATCCTTCTATCCAGACGACCCATACTAATCGCGACATAACTACCGCTACCGATATAGATGCCGTTGCCATTATTACTCCAGTCAGTACACATTATGAAATAGCACGCGAATGCCTTGAGAATGGCAAACACATATTTGTAGAAAAACCCTTTACCAGTAGTGTTGCTGAAGCTTTAGAACTCGTCAACCTGGCCGAGAAAAAAAATCTGCTAATAATGGTTGATCATACATTTTTATTCACAAGTGCTGTTAAAAAAATGCGCGAGCTAATTACCCAAGGTGTACTGGGCGATTTGTACTATATAGATTCTACACGCGTTAATTTGGGGTTATTTCAAATGGACACAAATGTAGTTTGGGATCTTGCTCCGCATGACCTTGCCATCATAAATTACCTCACTGGTCAGCATCCTCATACAGTTCTGGCGACCGGCATAGATCATTTTCACCAGAACAGTGAAAACTTGGCATACATTACTCTTTTTTATGAAAATAACTTTATGGCCCACCTCAATGTCAATTGGCTATCACCCGTTAAAATCAGAAATACCCTGGTGGGAGGGTCAAAAAAAATGTTAGTCTGGAACGATCTTGATAATGAAGACAAAATTAAGATTTATGATAAGGGAGTTGAGCTCCATACAAAAGAGAAAATATACCAAGCCCTCTTTTCTTACCGTTCAGGCGACATGATTTCACCCAACTTAAACCCTACCGAAGCTTTATCAGAGGAGGCTAGGTACTTTGTTCAATGTATCGATTCTGGAACTCAGCCTATAAATAATGGTTGGGCCGGTTTAAAGGTGGTTGAAATTCTTGCGGCAACTGATCAGTCCTTACGGAATAAAAGCATACCCATAAAAATACCATCCCTCCACGGGTAGAACAAAACTCAATACCAAATTATGACGATTCAATCAATTTCCTCTGATGTTGTTTTAGGTGAAGGCACACAAGTCTACTCCTTTACTAACCTCTATGGTTGCCAGTTAGGCAAGGAATGTAAAGTTGGCACCTTTGTCGAAATCCAAAGAGGTGTCAAAATAGGCGACCGTTGCAAAATTTCCAGCCATTCTTTCCTCTGTGAGGGAGTTGTTCTTGAAGATCATGTATTTATTGGCCATGGGGTAATGTTTACTAATGATAAATGGCCCAGAGCGACTAACTCCGATGGTAATTTACAGGGAACAGAAGACTGGACCTGTCACCCCACGCTCGTTAAAAAAGGGGCTTCCATTGGAAGCGGTTCCACTATTTTATGTGGAATTACCATTGGTGAAGGAGCGCTAATTGGAGCAGGATCTGTAGTCACTAAAGATATACCTGCCCATACTTTGGCTGTGGGTAATCCCGCTCGGGTTATAAAAGCTATCTAGAAGGCACTGAATAAAGATGCTGAAAAATCAGCGTTCTTGTTCATTCGGACAAATTCATCAAGGATCTCAAGTCCCTCAAGAAGTACCTGTTAGGCTTCCCTAGAGCCATTCTTGCGCAAAAAGAGCCTTGGCTCTTCACACTCTCCAATCTATACTGTTTGGCTATGTATAGGGAGGATGATGGAAAAACACGACTATCCATTCTTGCCGAGTGGCCTGAAGATCTTATTTTAACCAAGCCATTTGCGGTCCTTTAGCTGAAACATTGGCAACAATGGACGCTAATGAAATGAAGTGAATATTTCCATAATCATAAGAATAGTATAGTTCAGAATTTGAAGTCACTCCTGCAGACTGTGTCTTAGTGGGCAAATAAAAGGCATCCAAATAGGGCTGACCATTAGAAGTATAACTTTCATGATTACCGATACAAGGCCAGGTAAAAGTATTGGCCAAAATTTTTTGATATACATCAAAATATTTGTTGGTATGTTCTGCATCCGTTCCACCATTATATGCGTTATCGCCAAGCATGATGAGTCCATTTGTATTAGGCCCTTTTTTTACCGATAAAAAGGCTTACGCACAAAGGTAAGAGCCAAGACCAAGTTTGGAAGGCAAAGAGTAAGTGCTATGGCTAAAAAAGACTTATGGAACATACTGATCCTTTCTTAATCGTTTGTGTAAATAGCACCCTATACAGTTCGTTTAATGTTAAAAAGCATCAAAAACTGAGCCATCTAAGTTTGATGCAGCTTTCAGTCTATTATAAAACTCACCCGTCGTTAAACCTTTTGCCTTGTTGTAAACGCTGTCGATTCCAACATTAAAACAATATTCATCGTAAAAACCATTATTTCTCGAATCCTTCCAGCAGCTACTACAAAGTGAAGGTTCGAGCATAGGACATTGCCTACCCCAGTTTTCACAAGGAGAATTAAATAGATAATAATCAAGAGCGACATTATCTAGATAGCTGGTAGCAAGCCAAATTATCATAAAATACTGAATAGGATCTCCCCACCACACGCCTGCTCCCCAATTGAATGTGCCAATACGTCGAAACATAAGGGGTATAGAAGCCTGTAAATCTTTATGGTAGGCATTTGGCGTAAACGCTCCATACCATTTCCCAATATCAGTAAGAGGACCGCCACCACCGCTTGTCTGAAGTTTTCTGGCCGCGGTGAAATATGGATCAGATGGACCATATTTGTTAGGTAAGCTGGAGACAAACATAAAACTATGATCATATACCCGCAGATTGTTACCAGCAAGTGGTACAGAAATTGTCTTAGTTAGGAATTTGGTTTGAGGGCGCAATGCGCGACCACAAGTCACATAAAGATTGGCGCTACCATTAAGCCCATCCACATATCGACGCACACCATAAAAAGCTAAATCTATAGGTGGACAAATTGACCCACCATTGTTGGATTGTGAAAAAAAACTGAAGGCAATAGTTTCGGTATAAAAGACTGGCAAGCCCTCATCCTGAGAATTTGCGATATGAGTTCCTGGGTAAGGTACTCCTCCGCCAAGACAAGCACCTGCAATATCCACAACAACCTGTCCTGGAATATCAACCGAGTGAAAGCTTGCTCCAGGTGAATTGAAATCTTTTTCCCCTACACACCATTCCTGTTGGAGGGGTGTGCTTTTAGAATTGACCAATAAATTTGATTTATCAAAATAACATACATTGAGTGGAGCCAATGCCCGACTTGCCTTTGAACTTAAAGAGATTGTTGAATCTAAACCGGTTTTTTGATTGTAACCACCAGTAAAAGCCCCAATATAAATCGACTGATATTCTTTATCTCGCATAATAGTCGTTAAGAAGCTCATTACACTGAATAACATTAAATTGTCAGATACTGTTGCCCTTGTAGTTTTTTCCAGCCCAGTAATAAAATCTTGACCAGCAGTATTTTTGAAATTTGCATTGAATATTGAAAGTATAAAAAGGTAGGCAATTTGCTCTTGAGTAATAAATACATAGCTGCTTTGTGGGGCCCCACTATGATTAGAAAGATTTATCCATGGAACTTCATCACTTGCAAGACCTATTGCTTTAAAAGGATTTTTTTGGATAAGATTTTTACTCCAAATATTGAGGCTATCAACAGTAGCAGCTGAAAATTGGGTTGGAAAAATGTAGCCA
>Ga0116204_1001360_pt1 | contig 13698 bp, 11 predicted proteins | sample LakKivwa52mmetaG_FD_94481 | JGI IMG/M metagenome (GOLD analysis project Ga0116204, IMG submission 94481) | Anoxic lake water microbial communities from Lake Kivu, Rwanda to study Microbial Dark Matter (Phase II) - Lake Kivu water 52m metaG | ecosystem: Environmental > Aquatic > Freshwater > Lake...
ATTCCAGCAACAATTTGCGTTTCACTAGCGCAGTTCTCCTTCCCGTTTATATGCGGCCGTGTTCCGGTAAATACCCAAACTTATAAGCGCCGACATCAAAAAGATAATGATGCCAATCGCTGCTGATAAGTTGTACATGCGATGTGTTCTTGTCAGTTGATATAACCAAGTGATTAATATATCGGTGCCGCCGGCATTGACAAGTCCGACACCGTAAGGACGACCTTGGGTCAGCAAATAAATCACGTTGAAGTTGTTGATGTTGCTGATGAATCCAGTCACGAGCAGTGGCGCCGTCACATAAAGCATATATGGCATCGTGATTTTGAAAAACTGCTGCGTTCTCGATGCTCCATCGACTGTTGCGGCTTCGTATAGGTCTTTGGGAATGTTCATCAATATGCCTGAAGTCAGGACCATCAAATACGGAATGCCGATCCACATGTTGATAATGATCACCAATGTCCTAGCCTGCCACTGGATGCCCCAAAAGTTGATGCCTTGATCGATGATGCCAAGATTCAACAACGTTTGATTAACGGGTCCTTGCGTACCAAACATTTGATACATAATCAGCAGCGAAACAAATTGTGGCGTCGCCATCGTGATAATGAAAATCGTCCGCCACAATTTCTTCCATTTGATAAGTTTTTTGTTGATGAGGGCTGCTAGCAAGATGCCGCCGAAGTAATTGGTAAACGTCGCGAAGAACGCCCATATCAGCGTCCAGCGAATCACGCTAAGTAGCGTCGCGAGATTATCGCGCACGAGCACAAGCAATCCGAAACTTTCAAGACCGGTCCAATTGAAGTTGAGACTCGCACCTTGATAACCGGTAAAGGCAATCGAAATCATGAATAACAGCGGCACGACTGTGAACGTGAGCACGCCAAGCAGCGGCGCCGTCAACAGCGTCACGTATAGTCGATGGTCGACCAATTCTTTGAGTTCAGAGAGCATCGGTTTGATTTTGTATAATTTGTCTTTGACGTAAATGGTCACCGTTTTGATGTTGTGGATGTAAACATAGATGAATACTCCGCTCAGGAGAAAGGCGACAAAGCCATACACGAGATTGAAGGTGGATGGTCTAAAATCGGTATTCAACACGAAAAAATCGATAATGTCGAAGACACCAGTGAACGCCATGTAAAAGATATAGGCGGCTTGAATCAATAACAAAAGAAAGCCTTTAATGGGCCGTTTTCTCACTATTTGATATAAACCCATGAACCAAAACGGACTTAGTAAATGAAATTTGTCACTTAAAGAACTCTGTTTCCATAGCTGACGATAATCGCGCAAGGCTTTGCCTTTTTCCCGCAATCGGTTTTTGACACCGATGACCCACTCTGGCGTTTTGAAGGCGTTTTGTTCAACCGCAAGCATCGTCTTATAAAGACTGTGAAACCAAAAATACAAGACAAGAATGATTGCTAACCAATGGTATAAGTCCATGTTCAGCCCCGGGAATGATTCGATTCCAATCAAGAACCGGTAACCACTGATTATCATATAAATGACAAATATAACAAAAGAAACAAACTTCAATATTGGCTTGATGTAACTATTAACCAACAGTTTGCCACTACCTGGAAATAGCGTCGCCAATATAAGCGCCGTTTTTCCCCGCGGTGAGGCGTTACGAAAAATATTCCGATACTTGGATAAGTATCTAAACGGTGCAATCAAGGCGTTAAAGGCCGTGGCCAACATTCCGCTTTGGGACATAATTACATGTTCGTGGTGATGTTATTTAGGTAAGTTTGAATTTCCTGTACCGTTAGGTCGCCTTCTTGCCATAGCGCCGTCATGTTATTGGCGTAAGCGACCCAAAACGCTGAGAAGCGTTCAATTTTTGGCATCGTGATCGAGTTTGCTAGCGAGGCTTCAAACACCTCGGCTTCATCCAAAATGGCGCTGGAAACTGTGATTTTGGAGGCCTCGAGGTTGCGCCAATGGGCAACTTCAATCGAGGAATTGCCCAGTTGGTCAATCAAACTAGTCAATGTCGGTAGTAATGTTTTATCGCGTAATCGCATCGCTTGCGCCCATGGAGAGGTCAAGAAATCAGCCAATTCTTGCGCTAAGGCCGGATATTTAGAATAACGGCTGACGCCGTAGAGCTTATAGCCGCTAAATGGACGTAGCGTCTCGCCATTGACTTTTGGTAACGGGGCCATGGCGACATCGCTTCCAAACGCTTCTTTGGCGGATGCCCAAAAATATGGGGCGACGATAATCGCGTCGACATCGCCGGCAAGGAACATGTTTAGTCCTTCGATATCGGTCGTGCCGCTTTGAAGACCAGGTATCACCAAATTGGTGTTACCTTTAAAATTGGTATGCATGTAAGCAATGTTATTTACTGCTTTGGGCGTTGCAAAGTTAAGATAACTGGATTTGACGCCGGTTGTCGTCTCGCCGTCGGCCCCATACAAAATCGCATCGTTTAACAGAGCGAATGAATAATAACCTTCAAGTAAATCCCATACTAATTTCGCATTTGCGCCCGCGCCACCGACAATCGTTTCGATGTTTTGGGCTTGCGTCGCATTGATTTTGCTTTTGCGATAGATGAGCACCTGCGATTCCGAGGTGATTGGAGATCCATACACCTTGCCATTTAGCGACGCCGCTGAACTGGCGCCAACATGATGGTCGGATATGACCTTAGCTCCTAATGAATTGACCGCTAAGTGATTACCACCTACGGCTACTCCCAGTGTGTCATGTACAAACGCCAAGACGTCGGGGCCAATTCCAGCCGGGCCGTCAAGCACCAAGTCCTCAACCGAAGATTTTTCGGAATGCGGTACGATTTGGAATCTGAGCCGCGCCGCGTTGGGGTATGAAAATGCATAAAAGCGGGCAAACTCATCGACAATCGAAGTGACGATTTCTATGTTTTTGTTATCTTCCCAAATCGTTAATGTAATGTCTGCGCCTCCTTCGGAGGTGCCTAGACGCGTGCAGCCGCTGAGGGCAATCAAAGGAACAAGCAGTGCTGTCAGCCAATGTTTCGATTTCATGATGCTTACCTCGCGCTCGTTAATTCAAAGTCATCGATATGTCCCCACGTACTGACGGGGAAGTTTCCATATACGCCAATTCGGATTTGACCGCTAGTAACCACAATGCCTTTTATCTCAAATTTGGCATAACCGGCGGCCCACCCGGCCACGCTGATGTTGCTTGTTAATTTTGCGGAGCCATGATATTCGGCATAAAGATACATTTCGGTTATTTTCGAGTTGGATTCGCCCATCGCATACACCGATAGATCATAAGTGCCGTTAGGCAAATCGATGTATTGGTACAAATTGAAGTTAAACGCGGCCGTATGGTAATAATTGAAATTGTTGACGCCCGTACGGAAATCTTTATTGGTTTGTACTTTTCCAACGTTGGATGCCGTCGTGCTTTCCATCATCCAAGGAGCTTTGACTGGTTCGTCGTTAGAACCCGTCTTGCCTTGTTCAAAGCCAGAATTGACGACGTAATTTTGAATTGAGCGCACATTTGCAGTGATATTCCAAGAATCGGTGCCGTAAATGACTGTGCCTGTAACGGTATGATCGCCGACATTTGATTCAGCCTGCGACTTTTGGGTCGCGTTCCACGATACATCGGCGTATATGTAGGAATCGACGTCGGTTAATGCCACGACTTGATTGGGCATTTTCGATTCAGCATCGACCTGTGAAGCGATGTTTAGCGACACATCAATGGTGTCGTCTTTAAGTCCAATGACGTTAACGGTTACATTTTGCGAGCCACGGACATCACTGAATACTTTTAGTGATGGTAGTGCCCGACCTCCATACGTGAATAACGCTTGATTCGACCAAGTCGCTTTCGTACCGGTTCCCGCCCATCCGGCTCCGGCTACTGGTAACCACGCTGGTTCCCAATACACGATTCCGAGTCCTTTGTTTCCTTCAACTTCAGCGACGATTTCGATAATGTCGCGAATGCTTGTGGCCTGTCCTTGAATCGTGGCCAGATATCCGCCTTTTTCCTCTTGGTTAGCACCAAATATATGGGCCGCCTCCGGGTGTGTTTTGTGCGTATAAGCATATGAAGCTTCGGCCACGAACACCGGTTTTTTGAATTTGGCGACGATATTTGTCAAATTCGTTTTTAGGCTATCAAGGGTTCCATGATAGAAAGGATAAAACGATACGCCGATGACGTCATAGTCGACATCGCGCTCGTCGAGCATTGAAAAGAAAGAGTCGAAAATCGGCCATTTGCCGCCATCGGCCAGATGAATGATGGTGTCGATAAATTCGTCCGCTCGTTTCGCTCCGGCGATGCCCGCTTTCAGTAAATCGGCCAAACGGTCATATGATGCCGGTTCATTCCAAACGATTTTCCCATCAGGATAAATCATCCCATTATTGATTTCGTTCCCAATTTGAATCATATAAGGAGTGATACCGCGGTTTTTGAAATACATGACGGCGTCATAGGTAAAGGTTTCCACCGCTTGCTTCAATTCCGTAAAGTTGAGCAATTCCCAATCGTATGGCTTCTCTTGGTGCTCGGGGTCAGCCCAAGTGTCGCTATAATGCAAATCAAGAATGATCTTCATGTTGACCATGCGTGCTTTTTGCGCAATCCAATAAGCCGTTTCTAAATCGAGGTTCCCACCACCGCGGATGCCGATTGGGCTGTTAGGATCGTTCCAGATGCGGACGCGTAGGTAATTGACGCCGGCTAGCGCCATGATTTGGAACACGTCTTGCTCGATGCCTTCTTCGTTATAGTATTTGCCACCAGAGTTAAGAACCTGACGTATCATCGAAGCGTCGACGCCCATCATGAAATCTTGGCGTTTGTTGCCTTGAAGCGCGCTGACTGGTTTGATTTTATAGTTGTCAGGATTATAACTTGAGTCGTAATCAAGCAATGATTCGTTGTTACGGCCGCTACCATAAGTCGGCGTCCAATCATACATTTCATACGATGGGCGCCCACCGCCGCAAGATGAAAGAGCGATCGTGGCTAGTAATGCCCCAAACAAGATTTTTTTATGATTCATGCGTTACCTCATTGATGATAATGCCAAGTCGGCATGTCAAAAAATATAATAACATTGTTATTAGTCCGCATTAAAGTTGTTTAAGTCGATTATTCTTCGATGTTTGGGAAAGGTGTCCGTGGATGATAGTGCGTATGCAGCAACTTGTGCGCGAGTTCGCTATTGGGATATCCGAGGAATTCTTGATACAAGTTTTGAATCAACGGATTTAAATGGGCGCTTCGAATCGGACGCGAGGCGTCTTCTTCATACACGGCTTTCGCCCGTTTCATCAACAAGTCGTTCATCGTCAATTTTTCTTGGAACGTCAATAATCCCGGTTTAATGAATGACTGGCCACCACCATTGATGCAGCCACCCGGACAACCCATTATTTCAATGAAGTGATATGGACTTGTTCCAGCTCGAACTTGGTCCATGAGTATTTTGGCGTTTTTCGTCGAACTGACGACGGCAATCTTTAAATCGAGATTAATCCCTGAGCGTTTTCCGTCGATGATAATGTTTTTAAGTGGAATCGTCGTTTCTTTAATGCCTTTTAAACCACGGACCGATTCGAATACGACTTTGCCGTATTCATGGCCTTGCGTAATCGCATAGACCGTGCGCAGCGCGGCTTCGGTGACTCCGCCGCTGACGCCGAACAAGGCACCGGCGCCGCTATAATCACCTAACAAATCCATGTCGAACTCACCATCGGGCAATGACAGGAAATCGATGCCGCACGATTTAATGTAATCGCCAAGTTCGCGAGTTGTGATTACGGCATCAACGTCGGCATAAGTCTCATGGCGCATTTCCGGGCGTGTTTTCTCGTATTTTTTAGCAGTGCACGGCATGACGGAAACCATAAAGATGTCTTCGGGTTTTAAGCCGTTTTTCTGTGCATAATAGGATTTAACCAATGCCCCCATCATCATCTGCGGTGATTTGCAGGTTGATAGGTGATCAAGCAATTCATGGTAATTATACTCAGCGTAATTGACCCATCCAGGCGAACAAGACGTCACTTGCGGTAAGGCAACTTTTTCACCCATTAAATGTTTCTTCAGGCGCGTCAATAGTTCCGTGCCTTCTTCCATCACCGTTAAGTCGGCGGTGAAGTTCGTGTCGTATACTCGTTCAAAGCCCAGCCGCTTTAACGCGGTGCACATTTTTCCGGTCACACGCGTTCCTATCGGTAAATCAAATTCTTCCCCAAGCGAAGCGCGCACGGCGGGTGCCACTTGGACGAGCACGTGTTTCCCATCGACTTGGGCTTTTTGGATGCGGTGCACTTCTTCATGGACATATAAGGCGCCTGTTGGGCACACGTTAACGCACTGCCCGCAGTAGATGCATGGCACTTGCGTCAGCGACCGATTTTCCGCCGGTCCAATCACGGTTTCAAATCCGCGATGAATGAAATCCAGTATGCCGATGCCTTGTGCTTTTTTGCATACTTCGACGCAGCGTCCGCACAATATGCACTTCGAACTGTTGCGCCGGATGCTGGGTGAGAGCCGATCAATCGAAGGCGTCGTCATCTTGCCTTCAAACGGGATTTCGCGAATGCCGCATTTCTCGGCGGCTTTTTGAAGCTCGCAGCGGCCATTAGCCGTGCAATGCAAGCAGTCATTGACGTGATTCGATAAAATTAGTTCAACGCTATGGCGCCGGGCTCTTAACACACGGGGTGAGTGCAAATTGATTTCCATGCCTTCGTGAACTGGCGTCGTACATGAGGTTGTCAGCGCCTTCATGCCTTTGACTTCCACCAGACAAACGCGGCAAGCGCCCGTCTCCACCAAATCTTTATAATGACAAAGCGTGGGAATGTCGAAGCCGACGCTACGCGCCGCTTCTAGAATCGAAACAAAACGGGGGACTTGATATTCCTGGCCGTCGAATTTTACGGTAATCATTTCCATGTTCGCCACCTATACCTTTCTGATTACGTCAAATGGGCAACTCGATAAGCAAGTGCCGCATTTGATGCACGCCATCTGATCGATGACGTAAGCTTCTTTGCCACGGACGCCGCTGATGCAGTTGACGGGGCAGTGAATCGCGCAAATGCCGCATTTTTTGCAAGTATCGGGATTAATGCGATATTGGATTAAGTCTTTGCAAACTTTCGCCGGACAAGTTTTATCGATAATGTGGGCTTTATATTCATCGTAGAATTTCGTCAAAGTTGACAAGACCGGATTAGGAGCCGTTTGTCCCAATCCGCATAGCGAAGCGTCTTTGATGAAAATAGCCAATTCCTTTAGCGTATCCAAATCAGACATGACCGCAGTACCGGCGGCGATTTTATCGAGTATCTCTTTCATGCGTGTCGTGCCAATCCGGCACGGCGAGCATTTGCCGCATGATTCATCACAGATGAATTCTAAATAAAATTTAGCGACGTCAACCATACAGTTGTCTTCATCCATGACGATAGCGCCACCTGAACCCATCATCGATCCGCGGGCAATCAAATTGTCAAAGTCGATGGGAGTGTCCAAATCGTCTTCGGTCAAACATCCGCCCGAAGGACCGCCGGTTTGAATCGCCTTGAACTTCTTGCCTTTTTCAATGCCGCCGCCAATATCGAATATGAGTTCGCGTAGCGTCGTGCCCATTGGTACTTCGACAAGGCCGACATTCTTGATTTTTCCAGCCAAAGAAAACACTTTCGTGCCTTTGGACTTTTCGGTTCCGATTGCTTTATAAGCTTCAAGTCCGCCCGGACGGAATATATACGGTAAGTTCGCAAATGTTTCGACGTTATTAATGATGGTTGGATGACCCCATAAGCCCTTAACAGCAGGGAATGGTGGCTTGGACCTTGGCATGCCCCGTTTCCCTTCGATGGAAGCCATTAATGCCGTCTCTTCGCCGCATACAAAGGCGCCGGCGCCGACTCTAATCTCAATGTCGAACGAGAACTCGGTTCCCAATATCTTTTCGCCGAGCAATCCTTTTGTCCGTAATAAATCAATCGCTTGTTGCAATCGCAGTGATGCCGTTGGATATTCCGCCCGCACGTAGATGAATCCGCGAATCGCCCCAATGCCATAAGCGGCAATCATCATACCTTCAAGAATGATATGCGGCGTCCGTTCCGCGATGGCTCGGTCCATAAACGCGCCGGGATCGCCTTCGTCAAGGTTGCAAATTAGGTATTTTTGGGGATCTTGTTGCATCCGCGCATAACGCCACTTGACGCCGGTGGGGTAGCCGCCGCCACCACGTCCGCGCAATCCTGAATCTAGCGCGATGCTAATGACATCCTCGCCTGTTTTATTTTCTAATACATGGCAAAGCGCTTCATAACCGCCGATACCCATGTAGTGATCGATGTTGTCGGGTTCGATAGGGGCGAAGTCAGCCATGGCGATGGCTTTTTGTTTTTGATAAAACGGGATGTCTTCCTGCTTAGCGTAAATCGCGCCACTATCGGGGTTTTTAAACACGAGTGATTCGACGATGCCAAAACCTTTGAGATCTTTTTCGAAAATTAGCGTGGCATCACTAGGCTTCACAAGTCGATAAAGCGTTCCTTCGGGATAAACTTTTACAAACGGACCTTGGGAACATAGGCCAAAACAGCCGGCATACATGATTTTGATATTGTCTTGTAAACCTTCGGCCTTTACTAGCTCGTCAAGTTTTTCTTTAACTTCTTGTGAGTGGCTGGCCAAACAACCGGTGTCACCACATACAAATACGACTTTGCCGCCGTTTAGCAGTTTGATGTAATCTAGTTTCGCTTGAGCTAAAGAGTCCCGCAAATTTTGGATACTAGTGAGCCGATTCATGGACAAGCGCCTCCTTACGTACGTATTCGTCGATGATGCGTTGGAGATCGTTAACTTTCACATGTGGCAATATTTTGCCGTTGATGACCATAACCGGCGCCAGGGCACAAGCGCCTAAACACCGCAAAATGTCAATCGTGAACAAGCCATCACTCGTCGTTTCTCCTGGTTTAATGCCCAAAATCTCTTCAAGCCGATTGGCGACTTGTTGCGCTGCTTGAACATAGCACGCGGTGCCTAAACAAATGCCAATGACGTATTTCCCTTTCGGTTTGAGCGAAAACATTGAATAAAACGTGACGATGCCATATATCTCGGCGACGGGAATATCGAGACGTTTAGAGATTATCTCTTGAACTTCAAGCGGCACGTAGCCGAACTCTTTTTGAAAGTCGCTGAGAATCATCATTAGTGGCGTCGTCAACGTTTGATAGTGATCAATAATTTGGCTCAAACGTTGTTTTGCGTAGGCGGATATCGGTTTCATACAAGTCCTCCGGTTCGATATTTCATAGCGGTTCGCACTGGGATGGCCACGATGAATGCCAGTGTGGCGCCAATTAGTGCGGTTGGAATTTGGTTAATGGAAAAAACCGCGCTTAATACCGCGGCTTGGGGTGCGCCAATAGGAAGTGTGGGCATAATCATGACGACGATGGTTAGATATAAAAATGTCACTTTAGCAGCAGTCGCCACAGCGATGGCAAGAACTGAAGGGAGTAACAAGAGCTTCGCGTTAAGTTTGAGTTTGGACAAGAAATGTAATAACAAAACAAAAATCGCGTTTGATAAGGCAATAAACGGCATAAACTCGATAAATGGCGGGGCGACGCCGACCATTAGCGCGACAAACGGAGAAATCAAACTAATCGTCAGTGCATATGGCCAACCGATGACAAGCGCGGTTAACGCTAAAATGAGATTAACCCAACTGCCGACGAAATATTGCGACAATGGCGCGCCGATCAAGCCAAACAGCAACTGGCCCGCAATCAAAAGCGCCAATAAAATGGCGGTCAGCGTCATGCGGCGAATCGCACGTTTTGAGTTGTCGTTCATAAGTTGATATTATCACTATTTTTAACTTATTTACTAGACCTAAAGGACACTTTTTATGAAAAAAAGACCATTGTTACATGGTCTTTATGAAAATTGCAAATGTAAGCGTTTTCTTAACTTGCCGGGGTGTCGGTCGCTTCGATGAAATCGACGAATGTTTCCAATAGATTGTATTCGGTTCCATTGAATTCAAACGTCGAAACATTACTGAAAAATCCAAATGGATTGCTTGGATTGGTGATTGAGAATAACAGCGAATTTTCAGGACGGAAACCCGAAGCCACAAGCGGAATCACGGTTCCAAAAGCATAGGGGGCTTCAATCGGGTTTTGAATCGCTGCAAAGCCGTTGGTCAATGGGCTGAAAGTTATCGCCATCAACAGTGCGTAGATATAACCTTGCGCCAATCCAAAGACGCCGCCGAGGAATTTAACCTTCGTTTTGCTGACGGCTTTAAGAAGCGGGCGCCAAATAATCAGCCACAATAGACCAGAAACCGGCCAGCTTAATACCATCGTCACCAAAATGACGACGAGCCAACCAATCGCTTTGGCAATGCCAAGCGAGAATTCGGTTAAAAACGCCGGATCGGCGAATAGTGATGATGAAGACAGTGTTCCCGCTGCCTCAGCGTATGCCGAGAAGCCAACCACAAGCGATTCCAGCGAATTGAACACGTATGGCGTGCCGCCCAAATCAATGGTCACGCTCATACCGGTAAGCGACCATAATCCTTCATTGATGAACTCGCCCAGTGCCGGCATTGCAAACAAATTAACAAGCACGAGCGTCAATACGACGAAGATTAAGCGCCAAAGCGAGCGCCACAGCCCACGCTTGAATCCGATGGCAAACGCCACAAGTAAAAAGATGCCCAAAACGATGTCGACTAAATACTGAAAACCGAAGATTGCGCCAAGTATTTGTTCGACGATGGCTGATTGAATCATAGTGATGTCCTCATAAAAACATTTATCTAAGTTAACAATTAGTTATTATACTATGGCAACGCCTGCCCCAATGCAATATCGCCGACCCGTTGTTGTTAAGCAATTTGACGATTGTTCACTAATTATTGATTAATGTTTCGGAATCTAAGGTTGGCGCATGATTGGCAAAGCCTTGATTTTTATCAACACAGGATTTTCCCGTAGCCGTCGCATCAAGGGCATCGGGCTGGCAAAATCAAGACTTAACATTTAAAAAATGGACTCCTATAATAAGGGCACAACAGGGACAAGGAGATGCCAAAAGCATGACCAATCAAGTCGTCAGCGTTATCGATTTGAAGGCGTTTTACGCCGTGGTTGAATGCGTCGAGCGTAAGCTCGATCCTTTCACGACGCCGCTTGTGGTCGCCGATAAGTCGCGAGGCACAGGCACGATTGTGTTATCGGTGTCGCCATATCTGAAAGCTCGTGGCGTCCCTTCGCGTTGCCGCGTGTTTGAACTGCCAAAAAACAACGAAATCATCTTTGCGACACCGCGCATGAGCTTATATCTTAAAAAATCGGCCGACGTCATTGCCACGATGCTCGATTTCATTGGCGAGGATGACCTTCACATTTATAGCATCGATGAAGCCTTTTTGAATCTTGGCCCCTATTTACGCCTTTATAAAGCAACGCCGCGGCAACTTGTCGCCCGCATAATCAAAGCTATTAACGAACGATTGGGTCTATTCGCCACCGCGGGCATCGGCCCCAACAACTTCATTGCCAAATCAGCACTCGACATTGAGGCCAAAAAGCGGGTTGACGGCATCGCCGAATGGACGATTGACGATATCAAAACGAAGCTTTGGCCACTGCAACCATTATCCAAAATGTGGGGAATATCATCGCGGCTCGAAGCCCGCCTTAATAATATGGGCATCGCCTCGATCGGAGATTTGGCCCAATTTCCAAAGCAATCGTTAGTGGCCTATTTCGGAGTCATGGGTGAACAACTTCACAATCATGCCAACGGCATCGATGAATCGCACATCCGTCAAAAATACCAGCCAGCGGAGCCTAGTCTGAGCATGGGCCAAGTACTGATGCGCGATTATCGGGTTGAAGAAATACCAATCGTCATCGGCGAAATGGTCGATGATTTAGCAATTAGACTGCGACTAGAGGGCAAACTTACCGGCGTTATCTCGCTATTTATCGGCTATGGCGATCCGGGAGGATTTTCAAGGCAGATGGCGCTGATGAATCCTACCGACGATAACGAAATTCTGATTCAGGCGCTTCTGACGCTTTTTTATAAATTCATCGATCCCAAACGTTTCGTGCGCAATGTTGGTTTCTCGTTTGGAAGGCTGACGATGCCCGAGCACGAGCAGTTGAATCTTTTCATCGATCCCTACGAGCAAGATCGTAAGCGTCGGCTCCAGCACGCGCTTGATGAAATCAAATATCGGTTTGGCAAAAACGCCATTTTGCGAGCGACGGCGCTATTACCAGCGAGTACGACGATTGACCGTCATACCCTAATCGGAGGGCATCGTAAATGAGTGAACGCGGCATGAAAAAATGGGCGCCTTACGCCTCGCTTGTCGAACAAAAAGGCGTGATGGCCGCCATGTTTCACGAAAAGCGGAAAATCGCTCGTCCGCACCTTAGCGCCGACCAAGGCGAATTGATTGATCGCACGCTGCGCGAATATCAAGGTGAAATGGTGAGTATTACATATTTTGACGATGGTTTTATTCGCTTAATACGCGCGACAATCGACAAAATCGATGCTGACAGACGCGCGATTGTCGTTAGTGAAATTTCGATTTCTTTTAGTGACCTATTATCACTTGATGATTAACCAATAAACTTGCATCAAAAAATGTTTATTTAGTGAGGTTATCCCGTCCTCACATTTTCTGGCATCGGGTGCTATGATTAAATATCATGAAAAGCCGAACCGAGGCCGCATTGGTAAAATTGCAACAAGGAGATCAAGACGGGCTGACCGCTCTTTACGAAGTGACGAGTCGGGCTGTGTTCGCTTTCACGCTTTCGGTCATTGCCGATTATCAACTGGCCGAAGACATCATGCAAGAAACCTACATTCGCGTTTATCAATCAATTGACTCGTATCGCAAGGGAACTAATGGACTTAATTGGATCTTAACAATCGCTAAAAACATCGCCTTGACGATGTTAGAGCGACGCCAACGCGAAGAGCGCATCGACTTTGACGCCCAACATGAACGCGCCGGAGCGAGTGTGGAAGTCCCCAACTTTGAAAACCCGACTATCGACCTCGCCAAAAAAATATTGCCCGAAGACGAACAGCAAATCCTGTTCCTATACGCCATTGGCGAATACAAACACCGCGAAATCGCGGAATTACTTGGGCTCCCTCTAGGAACAGTGACCTGGAAATACCAAATAGCCATCAAAAAAATGCGTGAGCATTTGAAGAAAGGAGGCCAAAGCGATGAATGATCGCGACATCAAACGGAAACTGAAGCAAGAAGCCCAACAGCTGATGCCCGATGTTTTGGCGTCCGTGTGTCAAAAGTTGGATCTTGCCCAAAAACCAATAAAACGACCAAGATTATTTGGTATTCCTGTTTGGGGAATGTTAGCAACCGGCGCATTAGCCGGACTTGTCGTCACCCTCGTTTTGACGAATATAGATAATTCGCCCATCGTCAGCCAAGCTGAAACGGCCATTAAAATCCAAATGGTGGCCGCCTCCATCGCTAGCGGTGATGAAGAGCCACTACAAGACATTAAGTATGCTAATCCCGAAATCGAAATCCCGACATTCTCCTACAAGATTGACGAACGTGGCAAAACCATGCCACTTGATAATAAA
>Ga0116204_1001361_pt1 | contig 13698 bp, 17 predicted proteins | sample LakKivwa52mmetaG_FD_94481 | JGI IMG/M metagenome (GOLD analysis project Ga0116204, IMG submission 94481) | Anoxic lake water microbial communities from Lake Kivu, Rwanda to study Microbial Dark Matter (Phase II) - Lake Kivu water 52m metaG | ecosystem: Environmental > Aquatic > Freshwater > Lake...
CGAAACTTCGTACCTTCAACAGTTCGTATTCCTGTGTATGTTATTATTATTGCAACAGAAGTTACAGTGCTAAAGATGCTAGTTGATGCATTCGCTCCAGCTTTAGCTTCAGAATTAGGCGTGTTTATTGCATTGATTACAGTTAACTGTGTTGTATTTGGTCGAGCTGAAGCATTTGCCTCTAAAAATGGTGTAGTTGCGTCGGCTTTAGATGGATTTGGTGTTGCACTAGGCTTTGCTTTATCCCTATCAATTGTCGGATTCTTTAGAGAATTCTTGGGAACTGGTCAAATCATTCTAGGAAAGACACTTCCACTTGGTTTTGAGTATATTTTCTTAGGTAATGCAGGTTTAGATAAATATGCATTCAGTATTTTAGTTCAGCCACCAGGAGCGTTTCTAGTCATTGGACTAATTCTAGCAATCATTACAAGCTATCGTCAATCGAAGGGGGTTAAGAAATAATGAACTTACTAGCACTATTAATCTCCGCGATGTTAGTCAATAACATCGTATTAATGCAGTTTTTAGGACTCTGTTCTTTCTTTGGTGTTTCAACCAAGATGAAATCAGTCGTTGGTATGGGATTAGCTGTTATTGTTGTTATCTTCTTAGCGGCTGTTATCACATATCCACTCTATCACTTTGTTCTTGTACCACTAAATATTCGCTATATTGATACAATTGCATTCATTCTTGTTATTGCATCATTAGTACAATTAACTGAGTTAGTCATTAAGCGTTTTTCACAAAGTTTATATAAAGCGTTAGGAGTTTATCTACCACTTATTGCAACAAACTGTGCTGTTCTTGGTGTTGCATTAACTAACGTAGCAAATCCACAATCATATCTTGAAGCATTAACATTTGCTTTAGGTTCAGGATTAGGTTTTGCATTCATTATCATCACATTTACTGCGATTCGTATGCGTCTCGATTCACAACCAGTACCAAAAGCGTTAAAAGGAATGCCAATTGCACTAGTTAGTGCAGGATTAATGGCCATGGCGTTTATGGGATTGGCAGGTATCATTTAATGCAACTTATTATATTAATTGCTGTGTTATCAGGGTTCATTGGTTTATATATTTTAGCTATGGCACTTAATGCTAAAGTAGCTATTCCAGAATCATGTAAAGAGGCGTACTTAGAAGCCCAATCATGTGAATCATGTAGTACACGGTCTGGGGGATGTCATGGAAGTTTTAAAGACGCAATCGAATTTATGAAGGAGGTCAAACTATAATGGATGTTATTTACCCATTTTTCGTCCTAGGGGTATTAGGTATTTTATTAGGTGTTGTCCTGTCCCTAGCAAATCAATATTTAGCTGTTAAAGAAGACCCACGTATTGATGATGTTGAAAAATTGTTACCAAATTATAACTGTGGTGCATGTGGTACACCAGGTTGTCGTGCATTTGCGACCGCTATCTTAAACGGTGAAGTTAAAAATGTATCAAAATGTAAACCCGGAAAATTAGATAAACACTTCAATCCTATTTTAGAATATTTAAAAGATCATCCTAATCCAGATGGTTCTATTGTTGATGTAAAGATTTAGGACATTCATTGTCCTTTTCTTTACTAGACATGTTTTGTTGTGTGAGGTACAAATATGAAAAAAACAATTATGTTTATCATGACGCTACTTATATCGATAGGTCTTGTGGCATGTAAAAAAGATAATCCTAATGATGTTGATGAAGCACATAGCTATGCTCATTCTTTTGCTTTTGATAATTACATGTCTACTCTAATAAGAGTCAATTTTAGAACATCTTCGAGAGACAAGGCTTTAAATATACAACAAGAAATCCATGATATCTACAAAATGTATCATGAACTAACAACTAACTATGATCCACTGAGTGTAGATTCGCTTTACAAGCAAAACATTTATTCGATTAATCAACAAAAAGATGTAACACTAGAAATAGACAAAGAGTTATATGATGTCATTTTGCTTTCTGAAGAACTCAGAGTTATTACAAACGGATTTTTTAATATTGGTATTGGTGAAATCGTAGATGCATGGAAGTCTATTATTACACCCGAAGAATTACCAAATATAGGTGATACTGTTTTTCTTACTGAATTTGAAGTTTATCGTCAAGTGACTCAAATTGACAAAGGAAGAATTTATGTCGAAGGTTATAGTCAATCATTTTCTCCTTTTGATATCAAAATGGATGTTACTGATTTAGCGATTAATGAAGTTAAAACAACTGTCAGTGGTATAAATATTAGTGATTTTAGTATTGAACTTACCGAAGAAGACAATAGGTATTACGTTAAAATTAGTGGAGCTAATATAAAACTTGATTTAGGCGCGATTTCTAAAGGTTATGCGACTCAAAAAGCAATGGATTATCTCGTGAGTGAAGGAGTAAAGTATTTTTCAATTAGCGCAGGATCTAGTTCTATAGTCATTGGTGAACACTTTCAACGCGAAGGTGGACGTTATTGGATCGAACTAACTAATCCAATTCAAACAACCACACAAAGCCCCGGTTATGGAACATTCTATGCAAAAAATGTGAGTGTAACTACCAGTGGAAATTATGAACAATATGTTGTAAATAACTTTAAAAGATATCACCATATTGTTTCCCCAGAGACAAAAGAACCTGCTCATTTTTACCATACAGTGACACTTATTGGAGAAGATGCTGGTTTACTTGATGCACTATCTACAGCATTCTTTTCGATGTCAAAAGAACAATTAGAAATATGGATTGAATTATATCAAGAAATTTACCAACTTGATATTATAACTTTTAATCAAGATAGAACCATTACAAAATATTTATTAAGAGATATAGATGAGGACTTTTAATGCAAAATAGAAACAAAACACAAAATCGAAGAGATATTATTTTAGTCTCGATATTACTGGTTATTATCGGTAGTGTTTTTGTTTACTTTAATTTCTTTGCATACAATCAAGACTCTGCGGTAGCCCATATTTATTATGGTAATTCAAACGATCCAATAGCATCAATTGATTTTGTCAATCAAGAGATAAAATATCGCAAACAAGATGTACCAAATGATTATGATGATATATATCCAATTATCGACACAGACAACCGCACAATCACCTTATTGGGCGATTATAGGGTAGATGGAAGAAGACAAATTGTTGTTATCCAATATAATTTTGGCGCAAAAAGTGTTAAGATTATTCAAGAATCAAGTCCTAATAATATATGCAGTTTAGAAGGCACATCAACAGGTAAACCATTGATCTGTTTGCCCAATCGAATTCGTATTGAGTTTGAGAAAACATACGATGAAAATGAACCTGACTTTACGGTATAGAACATGGATAAAATTAGAAAACTAACACTGCTTGCTAACTTTTTAGCAATCGCAATCGTATTAAATATCATCGAATCAGCGATTAATGTCATACCTGTTCCTGGCGCGAAATTAGGTTTTGCAAATGTAGTCACATTGATTATCATTTATGTATATTCCTTTAAAGATGGTATGTTATTGACAATATCACGTGTATTACTTGTTTCGGTCTTAAGTGGTAAACTTTTAGGTCCTATTTTTTACATGAGTCTTAGTGGTGCGGTAGTTGCTACACTTGCTATGGGGTTTTTCAAAAAAACGAATTTTTTTGGAATGACTGGAGTTAGTGTGCTAGGCTCAATATTTCACACAATAGGACAAATAATAGCAGGTATATTCGTTATTGGAAGCATTGCTGTTGTTGCATATTTACCAATCATGTTATTTCTTTCAATACCAGCAGGTGTGTTAACTGGAATCATAGCAAAGAAATTTTATGATATTTGGGAAACATGGCACGAAGCTTTAGGATAATAAATAATATTTTATTTAACCCTTGATAATTTATTTTTACAATGATATAATAATTGAGCGAAACTTACTATGACACATCGTCATGGCGGAAGGAGAAGAAAAATGAAACCAGGAATTCACCCAAAATATAATGTTGCTAAAGTTAAATGTTCTACATGTGGACATGAGTATGAAGTTGGGACTACAGCAAATGCAATTCGTATTGATACATGTTCAAACTGCCATCCATTCTATACAGGACAACAAACATTTATTCAAGCAGCTGGACGCGTTGAAAAATTCAATAAGCGTTACGGTTTAAACGAAAAGAAATAAGCAACAATTAACGTGATTCCACATCACGTTTTTTATTAAAAAATTATAGACAAAGGGGATTATTTTATGTACCATACTTACAAAAATGGATTTATTGAAGTCGTTTGTGGTCCTATGTTTGCTGGAAAAACCGAGGAACTTATTAGACGGATTAAAAGACTTGAGTACGCAAAACAAAATGTTTTAGTTTTCAAGCCAAAAATCGATACAAGGTATGCTGAAAATGAAATTGTCTCACATAATTTGTCAAAAAAACCTTCTATCATTATTGAAAAAAGTAATGAAATAATTCCCTATATCAACGACTCTATTGACGCAGTTGTCATTGATGAAGTCCAATTTCTAGACAATGATGTTATTCATATTGCTGAAGACTTGGCAGATAAAGGTATTCGAGTCATTGTTGGCGGATTAGATCGCGACTTTAGAGGAGAACCATTTGGACCCATGCCAGCATTATTGGCTCGAGCTGAATTCGTAACAAAATTAACAGCAATTTGTGTAAAGAGTGGACTTCCAGCAACTAGAACTCAACGTATTATTAACGGCAAACCAGCTCATTATAATGATCCAACCATTTTAGTAGGAGCAAACGAATCCTATGAACCAAGATCGAGACACTATCATGAAGTCCCAGGAAAACCTAAAAAAATATAAATATATGCAAGCTGCTCTACAGGAAGCTATCAAGGCAGAACAAAAAGATGAAGTGCCTGTTGGTGCTGTTGTTGTTTATCAAGATAAAATCATAGCAAGAGCACATAACTTAAGAGAGACAAAACAATCTTTTGAGGCACATGCGGAATTTTTAGCAATGAAAAAAGCAGCTAACAAAATTGGAAGTTGGCGTTTGGAAGATTGTGATGTATATGTTACAATGGAACCGTGCCCGATGTGTGCTGGTGCAATGATACAAGCAAGAATTCGCAGTCTTTTCTATGCTGCGAGTGATCCAAAAGCTGGAGTTGTTGATAGTGTAATGAAATTGTTTGAATTCCCATTTAACCATAAGGTAAATGTCGAATCTGGTTTGCTTGCAGATGAAAGTAAAGAAATTGTTCAACGATTTTTTAAAAAGCTAAGAACCAAATAATAAATTCCCCATCAAGCATCATCATTCAATAGTATCGTGTGAACCTGGTCAGGTCTTGATTGAAGCAGCCATAAGCATGCTTACTATGTGGGTGATGATGCTTGATGGGGATTTTGTGTGAATGAAGTAGAATGTTATCATAAATGATATAATAAAAAATGGAGGATATTTATCATGAAATTAAACCCTAAAATTTATAATCAATTAACGAATGAACCAGTTGAAACTCAAGTTGTGAACGGGAAAAAGGTGGAGTTCCATTATATGGATGAAACACCATATTTATTTCAGTTTGCTTCAAGAGGTAGATTTGCTGTGTGGACTTCTGATGGAAACGACTATAAAGTATTAATCGAGAGTAAGTATCATAAAGCATTGAGTGACTTTTACACAGTCGAAGTCAATGAAATATGGCTCAGTTTTTTAGAAAAAGTATCACAATTAAGTCGTAAGATGAATTTAATGTTTTTAATCCCTACAGTCATTTTGTATATTGCTGTTGGCTTTTTTGCTTCCATATATTTGCCAAACGATATTTGGTCAATCATTTTTGCGATGATTGTATTAGTCATTTTCAGTAATATATTTCAATCAAGACTTATCAATAAACGTGTACGATTAGAAAACAACATGGCACAAGACCAAATTAGACAACTTATTGGTGTTGAAAAATTTAACAATTTAGTTGATGCACAAGAAGCTCATTACAAAGAATATTTTAAATTTGAAGAAGAAACTACTCAAACAAACGACAATATTGAAACAAATGAAATTGAAGGCGGTAATAAAAATGATGGAAACGAAAGCAATTAATGCCATAAGAATGCTTGGAGTTGATGCTATAAATCAAGCAAATAGCGGACATCCAGGGATTGTTTTAGGCGCAGCACCGATGGCATATACACTATTTACAAAACACCTAAATATTAATGTGAAACAAACGAGTTGGCAAAATAGAGATTGCTTCATATTATCTGCCGGACACGGATCAATGCTATTATATGCTTTGAACCATCTTTCAGGATATAAGATATCAATCAATGATTTAAAAAAATTCAGACAAATAGGTATAACCCCAGGACATCCCGAATATGGTCACACCGAAGGTGTTGAAACAACGAGTGGTCCTCTTGGACAGGGCATTTCAAATGCTGTTGGAATGGCGATTGCTGAAGTTCATTTAGCAAGTCGATTCAACAAAGAAAATCTACCAATTGTCGATCATTACACATATGTCATTTGTGGTGATGGAGATTTACAAGAAGGGGTTGCACTAGAGGCAATCAGTTTAGCTGGCCATTTAGGATTAGGAAAATTAATCGTCTTATTTGATTCTAATCAAATACAGTTGGATGGTAAAGTCTCACTTGCATATAGTGAAAAACATAAAGAAAAATTTGAAGCTATGGGATGGCAGTATCTTTACATTAATGATGGAAATGATATTCAGTCAATAGATAAAGCAATTAAGAAAGCAAAGAAAAACAACGAGCAACCAACAATTATTGAAGTTCGCACAATTATAGGATATGGAACATCATTATCAGGAACGAGTAAAGTTCATGGTGCTCCAATTGGGAACGAAGAAGCTAATAAATTAAGAGAAAATCTAAATTGGGATTATCCACCATTTCATATTCCAACAGACATCTATGATCATTACAAACAAAAAGTGGCATCAAGAGGAAAAAGAGAATTTAATAAATGGAATAAATTGGTTCAAGAGTATAAATCTAAATATCCAAATGATTATATGTTGTACCAACAGTTTTATGGAGAAATAAATATCAATTATGATGAGTTAGTTAAATTGTTTACAGCTTCAAAAGATGCAACCAGAAATTCCAGTGGTAAAGTTATTGATTATCTTTCGAAAACGCATCTTAATCTCATTGGTGGATCTGCTGATTTAACTGCATCAACGAAAGCTAAAGGTGCTGACGGTCATTTTTCGAAGGATAACAGATTAGGACGTAATATCAATTTTGGTGTTAGAGAACATGCAATGGGGGCAATTGTCAATGGAATGGTTCTTCATGGTGGACTAAAAGTATTTGGTGGCGCATTCTTTGTTTTTAGTGATTATATGAAACCAGCAATAAGACTTTCAGCTATCATGGGAATACCTTCTATCTTTGTATTTTCACATGATACAATTGCCGTTGGTGAAGATGGACCAACACATCAACCTGTTGAACAACTTGCTGGACTCAGAGCTATTCCTAATCTAAATGTGATAAGACCTGCTGATGCTAATGAAACAGCTGCAGCATGGAAAATCGCCTTAGAATCGAAAAATACACCTACCGTGATTATTTTAACAAGACAAAATGTTATGAATCACCAAACAACTTCTTATGAAGGTGTTACAAAAGGTGCATATATTGTATCTAAAGAAAATAAACAGTTGGATCTCATACTACTAGCATCTGGATCAGAAGTTGATTTAGCAGTTGAAGTTCAAAAAATACTATTAAATAATGGTGTTGATTCGAGAGTTGTAAGTATGCCATCACACTATCTATATGAACAACAAACACAAAAATACCAAAAAGAAATTCTCCCTAAACGCGTTAGAACTATCGCAATCGAAATGGGTAGTTCATTATCGTGGTATAAATACACTAAAGAAATTTATGGTATAGATACATTTGGTATAAGTGCTCCTCTAGAAGACGCTTTGGATTTCTACGGGTTTACAAAAGAAAAAATTACTCAGAAAATATTAAGAAAAAAATAAAGAAGTGACATTTATGATATATGACGGAATTATTGTTGGTGGCGGTCACGCTGGAATAGAAGCCGCACTTGCAATGGCAAGAATGAGAAAAAATACAATATTGGTTACAGGCAACCTGAAAAAGGTTGCTTCTTTGCCTTGTAATCCATCAATAGGAGGTCCCGCTAAAGGAATCGTTGTTAGAGAAATAGATGCTTTAGGCGGACAAATGGCTAAGAGTGCAGATAAAGGACAAATACAAATTAAGATGTTAAATTCCTCTAAGGGTCCAGCAGTTCGTGCATTGCGCGCTCAAATCGATAAGTTAAAATATCCAAGCATCATGTTGGATGTCTTACTTCAAACAGAGAATCTTACACTAATTGAAGGCCTAGTAGAGCATTTAATAATTGAAGGAGACACAGTTCGAGGTGTGAAATTACAAGACGGAAGAACTTTTTTATCACTTACTGTGATATTAACTACAGGAACTTACTTAAACAGCAATATATTAATAGGTAAGGAAAAAACTTTAAGTGGACCACATGGAGAACCTACAACATTTGGAATTAGCAAACAATTAAAAAATTTGGGATTTGAAGTTGTTCGATTAAAGACAGGAACACCTCCACGAATTGATAAAAATAGTGTTGATTTTGATAAGATGACAATACAACCTGGAGATGTGCAAAAGAACACATTTAGTTTCGATAATATCTACTATGATGAAAATCCACATGAGGTGTGCTATTTGACCCACACAACGTTAAACACACACGAACTCATTAATCTGAATTTGAATCAGTCTGCAATGTATAGTGGAGTTGTAGAAGGAGTCGGTCCTCGTTATTGTCCATCAATTGAAGATAAAGTCGTCCGTTTTTTTGATAAATCGAGACATCAAGTTTTTATCGAACCCGAAAGTATTTCACTTGATGAGTTATATGTTCAAGGAATGTCAACTAGTTTACCGAGACACATTCAAGAACAAATGCTTAAAACTATACCTGGTTTGGAAAACGTTAAAATAGTAAAATACGCGTACGCGATAGAGTACGATGCAATTAATCCAGTCCAACTTTATCCGTCTCTTGAAACAAAATTAATTAAAAATTTATTTTGTGCAGGACAAATTAATGGAACAAGTGGTTATGAAGAAGCTGCAGGACAAGGATTGATAGCTGGAATTAATGCAGCTTTAAAAATTTCGAATAAAGAACCACTTATTCTACAGCGGCACGAAGCATATATTGGAGTCCTTATAGATGATTTAGTAACAAAAGGTACTCTAGAACCCTATCGTTTATTAACCTCTAGAGCTGAACATCGATTACTTTTAAGACATGATAACGCAGAGTTAAGATTAAGAGACTATGGATATCATATAGGTCTTGTAGATAAACAAACATATCAACGATATTTAGACAAAAAATCGGGCTATGAAAAAGCATATGACTACATTGTACAACACAAAGTTTTACCAAATAAAGAAAATAATGAGTATCTTGAATCACAAGGTTCAGCAGTGATATTTGAGACATATTCTTTGGCGGAATTACTTAAAAGACCCGAACTTGGTATTTCACATATCGAATATTTTATAGGGGATATGTTTGATATTGAAACACTGGAACAAGTAGAAATTAAAATAAAGTACGAAGGATACATTCAAAAAGCATATAGAGAAGCAGAAAAAGTTTCTAGATTAGAAAATAAAATAATACCTGATTCGATAGATTATCGCTCAATCAGAAATATTTCATCAGAATCACGAGAAAAGTTAATGAAGATAAAGCCCAAAACATTAGGACAAGCTTCAAGAATATCAGGTGTTAATCCAGCTGATATTTCAGTATTACTTGTATATCTTGAATCCGGGGTTGTTAAAAATGAGTTTTAATCAAGATTTATATAAAATATTTGGCATTCAATTGACAAAGGAGCAAGAATCTCAATTTCAGATTTATTTCCATGAACTTGTCGAGTATAATAAACATACCAACCTTACGCGTATTACAGAAGAAACAGAAGTATATTACAAACATTTTTTTGATTCAATATCGCTAATTAAAGCAATTGATGTCTTAGATCAATCAACTCTATGTGATATGGGAGCAGGCGCAGGATTCCCTAGTTTGCCAATTAAAATCATCTATCCTCACTTAAAAGTCACCATTATTGATTCATCAAATAAGCGGATTAATTTTTTAAAGTTATTGATTAACAAATTACAGATAGATCATATTGATTTAGTATGTGATAGAATTGAAAGCTATGCAAGAAAACACCAACAACTGTTTGACATCGTTACAGCTAGAGCACTTGGAGCACTGCCTTTTATAATAGAATTAGGTATCCCAATGTTAAAAAATTCTGGTCATTTAATTGCATACAAATCTAGCCAATTTAAAGAAGAGATTGATTTATCTAAAAATGCTTTATATAAATTGAATTCAAAAATTGCTCATATCACCGAGTTTTCATTACCAAATCAATTAGGCGAAAGAGCTTTAATCGATATCATAAAAATAAAACATGTTGTAGATTATCCAAGAGCATATCAGCAGATGTTAAAAAAACCACTATAAAGAGGTGAACTGATGGGAAAAGTAATTGCAGTATCAAATCAAAAAGGCGGGGTAGGAAAGACAACAACCAGTGTTAATCTTTCCGCTGCACTTGGAGAATTAGGGAAAAAGGTTCTTCTTATTGACTTTGATCCTCAAGCGAGTACCACCACCAGTTTAGGTATTAATCGTAGCATGTTGTATTCGACAATATATGATGTTTTAATGGATCATAAAAAAATTGATGAAAGCATTATTCATTTGGAAGGATTAGGAATCGATGTGATTCCAGCCACTATTGAGTTAGCCCACATAGAAGTTAGACTTGATCATGAAGATAGGGAATATATTCTAAGACAAAAGATATCAGAAATTCAAGAATATTACGACTATATCTTTCTTGATTGTCCACCCTCGTTAGGACTTCTTACAATAAGTGCTTTATATGCATCAAATTCTGTTTTGATACCTGTCCAATGCCAATTCTTAGCTATAGACGGTCTAACACAACTACTCAATACAATTAGAATAGTTCAAAAAAAGCTTAAAATAAACAATAAAAGATTAGATATTGAGGGTGTTTTACTAACTATGTTAGATAAGAGAACAAAGGCTGGTTGGGAAATTGTTCACGAGATAAAAGATTACTTTAAAGATGGAGTGTTCGATACAATCATCACAAGCAATGTAGCTGCTCAAGTTGCACCAACATATGGACTACCTGTTTTAACATTTGCACCAAAATCACCTGCTGCAAAACTATACAAATCTTTAGCGAAGGAGATTGTAAAAAATAATGAACGATGAAAAAAAACCAAGAACTTTAGCTGATTTGTTGCATGAACATCACGTCGATGATGTACTTGAAGGAGAAGTCATTACTGAAATCTCATTATTGGATATAAAACCAAATCCTTTTCAACCAAGACGTATTTTTGATGAGGAGAAAATTGATGAATTAGCTCAATCTATAAAAGAGCATGGTGTTTTTCAACCTATCATATTAAAAAGAGTAAAAAATGGGTACATCATAGTTTCAGGAGAAAGAAGATATAGAGCTGCTAAAAAGGTAGGTTTAAAAACTATACCGTCTATTATACGTCAGTATGAAGAATCTAAAGTCGCTGAAATAGCCCTTGCAGAAAATCTTCAAAGAGAAAATCTTTCCCCCATTGAAGAAGCAGAAGCTTATAGAGTAGTAATGGGCACTTTAAAACTCACTCAAGCTGATTTAGCAACAAAAATTGGTAAAAGTAGATCTCATGTAACAAACATGCTGGGACTTTTAAATCTTCCAAAAGAAGTACAAGACATGTTATTGACTAATAAAATTAGTATGGGACATGCTCGAGCACTAAGTAAATTAGAAGATAATGCTAAGATTATTAAAATGGCATACTCAATCATAGAAAAACAATTAAGTGCACGTCAAATTGAAGATCTAACAAAACCAGAAACAAAAACTAATAAAATCGTTCGTACAGTCGAAAAGAAATATTTGAAAGAGGAAAAACAATTAACTGAAGTTTTAGGTCAAAGAGTGAAAATTGACGACAAAAAGATAGTTATTTACTTTAAAGATGATAGTGTAAATGCAATAATTGAAAGGCTTTTAAAAAAATGATTTATCAAATAAATGATACTATTACAACAAAAAAGAAACACGTATGTGGTTCAGATAAATGGATTGTTGTTCGTGTTGGAGCAGAAATTAAAATTAGATGTTCAAACTGTGGAAGAGAAGTTATGATTTTTAAAGCCGATCTTGATAAAAAAGTTAAACACAAAGAACAAAAGATTGAATAGAATGTGGAATGTTAATAATTAGGTAGCTTTTCACTTGTGAGAATCTTTGTTAGCATAAAAAATTAAAAATGTGATAAAAGTTGTTGCATTTTTTAAAATCATAAGATAGAATATAAAAGCAAGCCTAAAAACGGAGGGGTAGCGAAGTGGCTAAACGCGGCAGACTGTAAATCTGTTCCCTCAGGGTTCGGCAGTTCGAATCTGCCCCCCTCCACCACTCTATATTATATATACCTTGTGAATAAGAGAGCATAAACTCCATAAAATATATTGACAAGGTTGTTTTATAATGATAGAATGATAAAGCACGCCAAAGAGGGTGCGAGACAGGTCTTTGAAAACTGAATGATGATGAGTGTATCAAGAGTAGTAAAAAAAAAGAAGAGCTATTAACAAACAAAACATAACTTTATGGAGAGTTTGATCCTGGCTCAGGATGAACGCTGGCGGCGTGCCTAATACATGCAAGTCGAACGCACTATTTCGGTAGTGAGTGGCGAACGGGTGAGTAACACGTAGGTAACCTGCCCTTAAGACGAGGATAACCGTTGGAAACGATGGCTAAGACTGGATAGGAACATTAGAGGCATCTTTAATGTTTTAAAAGACCTAGCAATAGGTATGCTTAAGGAGGGACCTGCGGCGCATTAGTTAGTTGGTGAGGTAGCGGCTCACCAAGACGATGATGCGTAGCCGGACTGAGAGGTTGAACGGCCACATTGGGACTGAGAGACGGCCCAAACTCCTACGGGAGGCAGCAGTAGGGAATTTTCGGCAATGGGGGAAACCCTGACCGAGCAACGCCGCGTGAATGACGAAGTACTTCGGTATGTAAAGTTCTTTTATTGGGGAAGAATGGTACGTGGAAAAACGTACGTGACGGTACCTAATGAATAAGCCCCGGCTAACTATGTGCCAGCAGCCGCGGTAATACATAGGGGGCAAGCGTTATCCGGAATTATTGGGCGTAAAGGGTGCGTAGGTGGCTATTTAAGTCTTTGGTGTAAGTGCAGTGCTCAACACTGTGATGCTAAAGAAACTGGATGGCTTGAGTGTGGTAGAGGCAAGTGGAATTCCATGTGTAGCGGTAAAATGCGTAAATATATGGAGGAACACCAGTGGCGAAGGCGGCTTGCTGGGCCATAACTGACACTGAGGCACGAAAGCGTGGGGAGCAAACAGGATTAGATACCCTGGTAGTCCACGCCGTAAACGATGAGTACTAAGTGTAGGAGAAATTCTGTGCTGTAGTTAACGCAATAAGTACTCCGCCTGAGTAGTACGTACGCAAGTATGAAACTCAAAGGAATTGACGGGACCCCGCACAAGCGGTGGATCATGTTGTTTAATTCGATGATACGC
>Ga0116204_1001362_pt1 | contig 13692 bp, 9 predicted proteins | sample LakKivwa52mmetaG_FD_94481 | JGI IMG/M metagenome (GOLD analysis project Ga0116204, IMG submission 94481) | Anoxic lake water microbial communities from Lake Kivu, Rwanda to study Microbial Dark Matter (Phase II) - Lake Kivu water 52m metaG | ecosystem: Environmental > Aquatic > Freshwater > Lake ...
GATATAAGAGAGCACTTCAAGCTAGTCAGGTCTACCGAGATAAAGTTTAATAAGGCCAAGAAAGAACTTGTAGGAGCCAACCTGAGGCTGGTAGTCAGCATAGCTAAAAAATACACTAACAGGGGGCTCTCTTTTCTGGACCTGATACAGGAGGGGAATATCGGCCTGATGAAGGCGGTCGACAAGTTTGAATACAAGCGCGGCTATAAGTTTTCGACATACGCGACGTGGTGGATAAGGCAGGCGATAACGCGCTCGATAGCCGATCAGTCAAGGACCATCAGGATACCTGTGCACATGACCGAGACGATCAATAAACTTATAAAAGCGTCGAGGGCGCTCGTTCAGCAGAACGGCAAAGAGCCTACGCCGGAGGAGATCGCGCACAAGATGAGGATGCCCGTCGACAAGGTAAGGGGCATCCTGAAGATAGCGCAGGAGCCCATAAGCCTGCAGACTCCTATAGGGGACGAGGGGGATACTCATTTCGGGGACTTTATCGAAGACAAGCGGGCGGTCTCTCCGGCGAACGCCACCGCGTATTCCATGCTGAAGGAGCAGATGGACGACGTTCTGGGGACACTGACCGAACGCGAGAAGAAGGTCCTGAGGCTAAGGTTCGGCATAGGGGACGGTTATCCGCGGACCCTCGAAGAGGTGGGCGCGGTATTTAAAGTTACCAGAGAGCGCGTCAGGCAGATAGAGGCTAAAGCCCTCAGGAAATTAAGGCATCCGACCCGCTCGAGAAAGCTGAAAAACTTCCTGGCAGTGGGGGCCGCGGACTAAGTCTGCCGCAAAATCTCGCTTTACAACATATCGCAGATTGCGTATAATACGAGTTCGTCTATGAAGCAGATAAGGCTGCCTACTGACACAACGGCTAATATGTGTCATTAGGAGGGGGTGACAGCGAGGCCATTTGATTTACGATAAGGCCGAGCGTCATCAGGGGGAACCATAGGTTCCCCATATGAGGAATAAAAAGCGAACAAGACTTGCTGCGTCTATTTATGGTTGGTCGCAGTGAGCTTTTTATGACGGGCCTATAGCTCAGCCTGGCAGAGCAGGAGACTCATAATCTCTTGGTCCAAGGTTCAAATCCTTGTGGGCCCACCACTAAACGATTTTGCCTTCGGCCCCAAAAAGTGCGGTTTTGCTTTTTGGGCCTCCGGCCGCCCAAAGGAAGGCGAAGGCGGGCTAATCGCCAAAATCGTTTTAAGGAAAACCTAAATCGGTTTTCCTTAATATTCCTTTCCCTTATGTGGAAGGGGGCTGTATTTGACAGTTGTGGGCATGTAGGGATTTGAAGCCGATTTGCGCCGACCAACGGGAGGAAAAGGCCTCTGGCCGACAGCAAATTGGCCGGTCTGAAGCCGCCTCTGGCGGCGGAAGACCAAATCCTTGTGGGCCCACCAAATTTTGCCAAAGGCAAAATTTGGAATTAACAAATAACAAATTCCAAATTACAAATAAATTCCAAACATCAAATATAAAATGTCTGGAAGTTGTAATTTGTTAATTATTTTGGGTTTGGTGATTGGGATTTGGAATTTGCTTTACGAAGTGAAGCACGGGCAGCTAGCTCAGTTGGTTAGAGCGTTGCGTTCACATCGCAAAGGTCACAGGTTCGAGTCCTGTGCTGCCCACCATTTTCGCCGTATACTAACAGTAGCGAAAATGATCCTGAGGAGGCTATCGCTATATAGTAGGCCGACGAAGGACCTCAATGCTCCTTTTTAAAAATATATGAAATATGAAAAATACTTATGACGCAGATGGAAGAACAGGTTAAGCTGCTCGTTGAGCTGCAAGGGCTCGATACCCACATCCGCAGGATGAAGGATGAGATCGAGTCCGTGCCTGTCATGATCAAGGATATGGAGGAAGGATTTAACAGTAAAACCGCCAATCTGAAAAAACTGGAAGATGAATCCAGGGCGCTCGTCCTCAAACGCAAAGAGAAAGAGGGCGAGCTTGAAGCTAAAGAGGGCGCGGCAAAAAAATATCAATCACAGCTTTACCAGATAAAGACCAACAAGGAATATTCCGCGCTGCAGGATGAGATAGGCCGGACAAAGGCCGACGGTTCCGTGATAGAGGAAGATATTTTAAAGATAATGGACGCCATAGACTCCAAGAACAGGGAGGTATTAAAAGAAAAAGAGGTCGTTAAGGTCCAGGAAGGAAGGCTTGCAGAGGATAAGAAGAAACTTGAGTCGCAGGCCGCCTCTGCTAAACTGGAATTGGATAAGATCCTGGCCAAGCGCCTGGAACTGGCGGCCAGAGTGGACCAGAAGAACCTTGCGAAATATGAAAGGCTCCTTAAGAATAAGGACGGCCTTGCGATAGTCCCGGTAGCCAATGAAGCGTGCCAGGGGTGTTTCAGGATATTGCCGCCTCAGGTCATAAATGAGATAAGAATGAAGGATGCTCTTGTCGTTTGCGATAGCTGCGCAAGGTTACTGTACCTTGCCCCGCCTGAGGAGTGAGACAGACATGACGGCGGGGTCCCGCCTCAAGCCGGTTAAAGAATCGCAGGCGGGAGGGATGATATGAATAACAAGATATTGCTTTATACAGACGGATGCTGCAGGGGCAATCCGGGCCCGGCCGGTATAGGTGTCGTGATAAAAGATCCGCGCAAGAAGATATTGAAAGAGCTATCCGAGTATATAGGCGAGGCCACGAATAATATCGCCGAATATAGCGCCCTTATCCGCGGGCTCGAGGAAGCCGGCGAGATAGGAGCCGAGGAGGTCACGGTATTCATGGATAGCGAGCTGGTAGTCAGGCAGATAAACGGCGAGTACCGGGTGAAAGATGAAGGGATGAGGGGGTTGTTCAGGCGAGCTCTTGAAGTTCTCAAGGCTTTTAAGTCGTTCGAAATAAAGCATATCGACCGCTCCAAGAACAAGGAAGCGGATTCTCTCGCCAACAGGGCGATAGACTTGTCAGGTAGTTAAAATATATCAGCAGGACCGGGTGATCGCTGAATTCGCGGAGTGAGGTGCTTCGGCAGCTGCAATGCTTCCATAGGGCGCATTGCTTAACGCTGCCTCAGCATCAAATCTGCTTCGCAAATTCGGAGGAAAGTCCGAGCTCCGTAGAGCAGCGTAGCGGCTAACGGCCGCCCGCCGAAAGGCGAGGATCAGAGGACAGAGACGAGCCAAATTTTGTTTTGCAAAATTTGATCCTGAATAGGCGACAAATAGGAGCCTATGAAGGACCAGAGGTATTTCGGCAGCTAACGCTGCCTCAATATCAAAATTTGTGAGACAAATTTTGAGTGAGACGACCAATCTCTACGCGGAGCAAGACCAAATAGGGCCGGAACCAGAAGCTGCTCGCTTCTATCCGTATACATCGGATGTCCGGCCGGGTAAGGTCGCTTGAGGGCGCGGAGCAATCCGCGCTCCAGATAGATGATCGCCTAAAACAGAACTCGGCTTACGGGTCCTGCTGTTTATAGAGGGGTGGCGCTTTAAAGCGCTGCTCCTTTTTTTTGTGCATATATGCCCTTGACAAGAAAGCCGTCCCGTGATATGTTTAATTATGCTGATAGTTAATATAGTTAAATATTAAGGAGGTTCACGATGGCGCCTTTATCCATTACGGAATTTGCCGACCGCGTTTCGGAAATAATGCCGGTAATAATGAAAGAATTCCTGAAAAGCCAGGCCGGCGGTTTTCATAAGATGAGGATAACGTTGCCGCAGTTCGCTATCATGGACATACTCGAGCGCGGAGGGGAGGCCAATATGACGGATCTGGCTAAAGCCATGGATGTTACGACCTCGGCTATGACCGGAGTGGTCGACCGGCTTGTCCGGGACGGATATGTCAGCCGCTCTCATGATCTCGAGGACAGGCGGATAATCCATATAAAACTTACGCCGAAAGGCGCCAGGACGGTCCGTACCGCGATAGAAGACAGGAAGAAAGCGACTATAAAGATGTTCGGAGTGATATCGCAGGAGGAGCGCGAAAAGTATCTGTCGATCCTCGAACACATCAAGGAGCATTTGAATAGATGATCTTCAATGCCGTTCTAAAGAGACCGGCGTTTTTTATTACCATCGCCGGTTTATTATTCTGTTTCCCGGAATCCGCATTCCCGGAGCAGGCGCAGCGGCCGCGGATTTTCGAGAAACCGTTATTTTCTGAAAATATTCCCGCCGCGCCCCAGGTATTTTCCGATGATGAGGTGTCGATGAAACCGGGCGAATTATTTACGCTGCCCAGGTGTTACGCCTTATCGCTGAGGCAGAGCGAGTTGATAGCCGTGGATGCCGACCGCGTTAAAGAGACAGAAGCCAGATTCCTGCAGGCTCTATCTATAATGATGCCGCATATCTCATTCCTATCCAGGGACACCCAGGAGGCCGCCCCCGACGTTTCCGGGACCTTTGCCACATTGAAGCCGGCAAAGATGTCCACGCGCTATTTTAACTACTCGCAAACCCTTTTCAGCGGTTTCAAAGCTTTTGCCGGGATGAAGGGGGCGAATCTCGAGCGCAAACAACGCATAAATGAGATGGTAAGGGCCGAACAGCTTCTTCTGGTTGACGTCTCGGATGCTTTCTACACGCTTATGGAGAAGACGGAGGACCTGAAAGCGCTCATCGACACGAAGAAAGCCCTCATAAAGCGCATAGTGCATCTTAAAGACCGTGAACGCCTGGGGAGATCCAGAGAGAGCGAAGTGGTAAACGCAAGGGCTCAGCTATACAGCGTACAGGCGACGATCGTGGTCGTGAAGAGCGAAGAAGATGTGGCAAGGCAGATACTGGAATTTCTGATAGGCGGGCCTATAGGCAAGACCAAGGATTATTATCCGGTGCCTTCGGAATTGATGGCCGAAGAATATTATCTCTCGAGGTCAGCCTTGAGACCGGACGTTGAAGCCGCCAAATATGCCTGGCAGACGGCGGTGCAGGCTTCGAGGATAGTTGACAGCGATTTTCTTCCGACAGTCGATATCGATACCAACTACTATGTCCAGCGTACGGGATTTGATAAAAGTACGGATTGGGACGTAACCCTGAGCATAAATGTGCCGATATTCGAAGGCACCGAGACTCTCGGCAGATCTAAGGAGTATGCGCTCAAGGCGCATCAGAGTAAGCTTTTGTTCGATCGGGCCAAAAGGGCGGCCCCCCATGATATAAAAGACGCATACATAAAACTAAAATCAGCCATAGAGGTCTACAAGTGCCTGAGCAAGGCCCTGGAAACGGCCAAGCTCAATTATCGCCTGCAGAGAAAGGATTATGAAAGAAGCCTGGTCAGCAATCTTGACGTACTGGCCTCAATACAAACTCTTGAGGAATCGCAGCGGAATTACATAAGGGCGCTATACGCGGCCAAACGCCTGTACTGGCGCCTGCGTGTGGCGGCGGCCGAAGATATAACGGAGAGCCTCTAGTGACACTGTCCGATCTTTCGATAAAAAATCCGGTATTTGCATGGATGTTGATGGCCGCCCTAATCATATTCGGCGTGATATGCTACGGCCGCCTAGGCGTAGGGCAATTGCCGGATGTTGATTTTCCTATAGTATCGGTAAAACTTACATGGGAGGGCGCGGCTCCCGAAGTAATGGAGGCCGATGTCGTGGATATAGCGGAAGACGCGCTGATGAGCATTCAGGGGGTGCGCGAGATATCATCCTCCGTAGCGCAGGGTTCGGCAAACATCACCGTCGAATTCGATCTTAGCAAGAATATAGATGTAGCCGTCCAGGATGTGCAGGCCAAGATAGACCAGGCTCAAAGGTCGCTCCCTAAAGATCTCGACCCCGCCATAGTGAGCAAGGTCAATCCCGAAGACCACCCTATACTGATGCTCTCCGTCTCCAGCGACACGCTGCCGCTAAAAGACATCATGACCTATGTGCAAAATCACCTGAAGAACCAATTTGCCACGATAAGCGGAGTGGGGGACATATTTCTTGGCGGGTTCGTCGACAGAAACCTGCGTATATGGGTCGACGCGGATAAGCTCGAGGCGTACCAGCTTACGGTCCAGGATGTTATCGATGCCGTGAAGGCCGAGCACGGAGAGGTTCCGGCGGGCCGTATAGAAACGCCGTCGAGCGAATTCAACGTCCGTGTAATGGGAGAGGCGTCCACCACTGCGGAGTTCGAGAACCTGGTAATCCCCAAAAGGTCGGGGCAGCCGATATTCAAACCGATATATTTAAAGGAGGTGGCCAGGATAGAGGATGGCCTGGCCGATGTCCGCCGTATAGCCCGCACCAACAGGCAGCCGACAGTCGCCATGGGAATACGTAAACAGCGCGGCGCCAACGAGGTCGATGTTGCGCATAGCGTACTGAAAAAACTCGGGGAGATAAGAAAATACGCGCCTAAAGACATAGACATAGGTATCCGTTACAACAGATCAAAATTCAGCGAGGATTCGATCCACGAGCTGGTATTTACGCTTATCATGTCCGCCATAATAACATCGCTCGTGTGCTGGCTCTTCCTGGGGTCGTGGAGCGCCACGATGAATATACTTCTGGCGATACCTACATCGGTGCTGGGCACCTTTATAGTTATATATTTTCTCGGGTTTACCCTTAATACATTCACGGTCCTGGGGCTGTCGCTGGCGATAGGCATCATAGTGGACGATGCCATCATGGTCCTGGAGAATATAGTGCGCCTCCGTGAAAAGGGCCTTGGAAAAGTCGAGGCCGTCCGCAAGGGCGCCCGCCAGATAACCTTCGCGGCTCTCGCGGCTACCATAGCCCTGATAGCGATATTCCTTCCGGTAGCATTCATGTACGGGATAATAGGCAGATTCCTCTTCCAGTATGGAGTGACGATATCTGTAGCGGTCGCGTTATCGCTACTGGAAGCCCTGACGCTGGCGCCAATGAGGTGCGCGCAGTTCCTTGAAATCGGAGAGCGCCGGACATTCATAGGTAAGAGCATAGATAACGGTTTTAGGAAGCTCGCGCTGTGGTACCGCTGGGCTCTTGAGAAAGTTCTCAATAAGCGCGTCCTTGTAGTAGCCGTTGCCGCCGCATTCTTCTTAAGCTCGCTTCTGTTTTTAAAGGTCATACGCAAGGAATTTCTGCCTTCTCAGGATATGAGCATGATGATGTGCCGCTACCAGACGCCTGTCGGGTCCTCCATAACCTTTACCGACGAAAAATTCAAGATCGCCGAAGAATTCATATTATCGAGGCCCGAGGTCAACGCTTATTTTTCGATCATCGGTGGCCAGGGCGGCGCTGAGGCAAATAGCGGGATTATGTTCATAACGCTTAAGGAGCCGAAGGATAGGCCCATAGTACCGCCTAATAAGCGTCCGCTTACGCAAGGCGATATAATGGCGTTATTCCGCAAAGAACTTAACAAGATACCGGACCTTAAAACTACCATACAGGACCTTTCGCTTGCCGGTTTCTCCGCTCAAAGGGGGTTCCCCGTGGAGCTTTCCGTCAGAGGCCCCGATTGGGAGAAACTCGCTTCTTATTCCGCAGAGATACGCAAGGAGATGGAGAAATCGAATTTGATGATAGATGTCGATACCGACTACCTGGCGAAGATCCCGGAGATACATGTTCAGCCTGACAGGCGGAAGGCGGATGAGAGAGGCGTCAGCGTAAGCAACATAGGAAACGCCGTGAACGCCTTAATAGGCGGCCAGAAGATAGCCAAGTACACAAAAGACGGCAGGCGTTACGACGTCAGGATAAGGCTCATTCCCTCTCAGAGGACGGCGAGTGAGGATATCGACCGCCTTTGGGTGTGGAATAATAGAGGGGAGCTGGTGCAGCTTAAAAGCGTGGTGAATATAACCGAAAAATTGACGCCGCTTACCATAACAAGGCGGAACAGGGAACGCGCAATTACGATATTCGCCAACGTCGCTCCGGGAAAATCGCAGACCGCCGCGCTAAAAGAAGTAGGGGGTATAGTAAAAAAAATCCTTCCCGAAGGCTACAAGGCTATATTCTCCGGCAGCACACAGGCCTTCAAGGAGTCCTTCGGGAGCCTTTTGCTCGCATTCTGGCTCGGAATACTTATAGCCTATATGGTGTTGGCATCGCAGTTCAACAGTTATCTGCATCCATTTTCAGTCCTGGTCGCGCTTCCTTTCAGCATATCGGGGGCCCTTATGGCTCTGTGGATGTTCAACCGGTCGCTTAATATATACAGCATAATAGGCCTGATACTCCTCATGGGAATAGTAAAGAAGAATTCGATATTGCTCGTAGACTTCACGAACCAGCAAAGGGAGGCCGGCCTGGAGCCGCGTTCGGCGCTTCTAAAAGCCTGTCCGGTAAGGTTAAGGCCGATACTCATGACATCCGTTGCCACTATCGCCGCCGCGGTCCCCCCGGCCCTTGCGATAGGCCCCGGCGCGGAAACGCGTATACCTATGGCTATCACGATAATAGGCGGAGTCCTGGTATCGACGGTGCTTACGCTATTTGTCGTTCCATGCGTATATAGTTTATTTTCAAAGATAGAACGAAGGTCCTATAAACCCCTGTTCGACGAAGGCGAAGCCCCGCCCGATTTGTAGAATAATGAAATTTTAGTTGACAAAACATTAAACACATGATAGGATGGGTGTGTTTAAAGTTAAAAATTAAATACCAAAAAGTAAAAACACATATTAAAAATGCAAATATCCGTTGATAAAGAAAAAGCGAAGAAGGAATTTAAAGCCCGGATATATGCATATATTATGCGCTTAATTAAATTTTTGAACATGTTACCCAGGGATCCGGTTTTAAGAGAAATAGCATCGCAGCTTATGCGTAGTGGTACCAGTATAGGGGCGAATTACTTTGAAGCTCAGGGGGCGAGCTCACGGAAGGACTATCAGAATTATTTTAGTATTTCGCTGAAATCGGCAAACGAATCTAAATTTTGGTTGAATATTTTACATGATAGCGGATTAGTGCCGATACATATAACGGATGAATCCCGGTGGCTCATGCAAGAAACAGGCGAGCTAGCGAATGTTTTCGCATAGAGCATATTAACAATGAAAGGGGTGAGGTAATTTTTATATTTTTGGTTTGTGTTTTTGGTTTTTAATATTTAATATTTAATTTAAAGGGAGGCTGTCATGTGCAGGAGAATAGTCTATTTTATGGTCCTTGCAGTATTACTTGGGCGCGATACGGCTCACGCACAAGGCATATGGACGGGTAAGGACGGTAATATCAGAAACATCGATATCCGGGGGCTCGTAACGGATAAGGGTGTGCTGTATCTTGCGACCCGCAATGAGGTGTATGTGGCCACGGACCCAAGCGACAAATGGGAAGGGGTCTTTGCGTTGCCGCAGGGCGAGAATGAAATAAGCTGTATCGCGGGGGAATCCAGGTATATATATGTAGGTACGCGGCGCGGCCTCTACAGGACGGATGACCGCGGCAAGACATGGAAGAAGGTCTTCAGGACAATTTTGCCTGACAAAAATAACGTGTTGGCTATATCCGTATCGAAAAGCGACCCCGCGCTTTTAGCCATAGGGACCGAGAAGGGGGTTTTTTTCAGCGCGGACTCGGGCCTGTCATGGATCGATATAAGCGGAACGCTGAAGAACAGGCGTGTCAAGTGCGTGCTGATAGGCAAAGATATGATGTATGCCGGCGGGGAGGGAGGCCTGTATATATCCAGCCTTCCTGACGGGAGCTGGGTTCGAAGCTATATCAGGAGCGCCCTTGAAAGAACGGATGCTCCTGAGACGTCCGACGGAGCCGTGTACGATTTTGAGGAAGATGTCGACGAGGTCAGCTGTATAGCTTTTACGGATAAGAGGGTTTATGCCGGCGTGGGCAGGGATGTTTTATCGACTGCCGACGGCGGCAAGACCTGGGCGGCGGTCCCTGGCGGAGGCCTCTCCGGAAGCATAAATTACATAGCCGCATCCCCAAAATCCGGGGCCATATACTGCGCCACCACAAAAGGCGTATTCGAATATGAAAAGGATAAAGAGGCCTGGGGCGAGCTATACAGGGGGTTCGACAGGGCCCTTAATATAAAGAGCCTTACGATTTCCGGAGACGACGAAAAATCGCTATGGGCTTCCACGGACCAGGGCCTGTACAGGCTGGAGAGCGGGCGATATATTCAGGATAGTTATATAGATGTGGAGAAGGGCTTTAAGGATCTCAAGGTAATCTTCGATAACGAGCCGCCGTTTGTCGAGCTGCAAAAAGCGGCCATAGATCATGCGGATGTGAATCCGGAAAAGATAAAGAACTGGCAAAGAGAGTCGCGTCTTAAGGCCCTGGCGCCCAAGGTTTCACTCAAATGGGATCAGAACACCGCGAACAATTACGAGATATACACCAGTGCCACCAGGGACTATGTGGCCGCGGGCCCGGACGATATCTCAAGCGGCGTGGATGTGTCATTCTCATGGGATATTGCGGGGCTCATCTGGTCTGACGACCAGACAAATATTGATGTAAGGTCGCGCCTCATGGTGCAGCTCAGGAACGATGTGCTGGACGACCTGAGGAGAGCTTACTATGAGAGGAAGCGCCTCCAGTTCGATATAATGACAAATCCTCCCAAGGACATGAAATCCAGGTTCGAAAAGGAGGCCCGTATTCAGGAATTAACTCAGAATATCGATGACCTAACGGGTAACTACTTCAGCGATAGTATGAAAGAGAAGTCCATAGTCCATAGTTAATAGTAGGGAGAAGATGAGTTTCAAGTTTGAAAAATTGCTGGTATGGCAGATGGCCGTTGGGTTATCCATAGATGTCCACAATATGACCAAAGCCTTTCCGAAGGATGAGCTGTATATTTTGACCAGCCAAATAAAGAGGGCGTCAGATTCTGTAGTCTTAAATATAGCTGAAGGGTCTACGGGGCAAAGTAATGCGGAATTTAACAAGTTTTATCATATGCTATGAGGTCCGCCATAGAACTTGTGGCATGCTTATACATAAGGAAAGGTAGGAAAATTATCCATCAGTCCGATTTCGATAGATTTTATAAAGAAACAGAAGAAATGATTCGCATGATACAGGGATTACGCAACTCTCTTAGTTAGCTTCCGCTTTCACTATGGTCTATGGTCTGCGGACTATGGACTAGTAAATTTCTATTGACAAATACGGCGATATTCGTATAATAACTCAATATAGATCGTTCGTTTTCCTCTCTTAAGATTTGATTTAAATTTCCGAGAGAAAATTTCCCAATTTAAATTGAAAATGACAGTGAATTCCTTCTACATCCTGGCCCAATAAGGCTTGCCGTTTAATGTCCAAGACCAGACTGTTTCTGATCGATGGTAACTCGTTCTGCTACAGGGCGTTTTATGCCATAAGGGCGTTGTCAAATTCCAAGGGGCAGCCTACGAACGCCGTATATGGTTTTGTCACCATGCTAAATAAGCTAATAGCCGACGTAAAACCCGATATGCTGGCTGTCGCCTTTGACATGAAGGGGCCCACCTTCAGGCACAAGAAGTACGATGAATATAAGATCCACAGGAAGCCGATGCCCGACGACCTGGCGGGACAGATTGGCTTTATTAAAGAGCTGGTCGAGGCTTACAATATACCGATATACCAGATGCAGGGTTATGAAGCCGATGACGTGCTGGCGACTATAGCCAGGAAGGCCGAGGCCAGGGGTATCGAGACTTTCATAGTCACCGGCGATAAGGACGCGCTGCAATTGGTCAATTCCCATATAAAGGTATATTCGACCCATAAAGAGGGGCTCATATACGACGCGGAAAAAGTTAAGGAAGCCTATGGAGTAGGCCCGGACCGGATGGTCGATATAATGGCGCTCATGGGAGATGCGACTGATAATATACCGGGGGTGCAGGGGATCGGTGAGAAGACGGCTGTGGAGCTGATATCAGAATTCGGTTCGCTCGACAACCTTCTTAAAAACGCCGATAAGATAAAAAGCGAATCAAAGAAGAAGATCATAAAAGATAATGAGAAGATGGCGCTATTAAGCAGGGAGCTGTCAGTGCTGGACGCCGAGGTCCCGGTAAAGGTCGATTTTAAGGAGCTTGAATTGAAATCGCCGGACGATGCCAGGCTTCTGGAGCTGTTTAAGGAACTCGAATTCAAGACCCTGTTGAAGAATCTGACGCCGAAAAGTAAGCTTGATTCGGAATACACGCTCGTCGACGACGACAGGAAACTCGAGGATCTTATAGGACATCTTAAAGATGCAAAAGAGTTTGTTTTCGATTGCGAAACCACCAACATAGACCCGATGCTGGCCCGGTTAGTGGGGATATCGTTCACCCGTGATGTAGGGCATGTCTATTACATACCATTTAATAAATACCACGACGCCGCTGCCGTGCTGGCCCTCCTTAAGCCGATATTTGAATCGGGCAGGATAAAGAAGGCCGGCCAGAATATAAAGTACGAATACATAGTTCTTTCAAATTACGGGATAAAGCTGGCGGGAATATCCTTTGATACGATGGTCGCCTCGTACCTTCTGAACCCGTCGAAGTCCAACCATAATCTCGAGGATATATCGTTCGATTATCTTAATCACAAGATGACGACGCCGATAGAGGATCTTATAGGGAAGGGCAAGGGCGCGATAACGATGGATATGGTAGATGTCGATAAAGTCTGCCGATACTGCTGCGAGGATTCGGACGTTACGCTGAGGGCCAAAAGGGTCCTTGAAAAAGAGTTATCGGCCAAGAACCTTGAGGAGTTATTCTATAATGTCGAGATGCCCCTCGTAGAAGTGCTGGCGGTCATGGAGATCAACGGTGTATCGATAGACAAAGATTATCTGGCCGACTTGTCGGCCGAGATGGAGAAGAAGCTCGATCGATTGACGAAACATATCTATGATACCGCGGGCGAGGAGTTTAATATAAACTCACCCAAACAGCTCTCAAGGATACTATTCGAGAAACTCAAACTTCCGGTGGTGAAGAAGACGAAGACCGGAATATCTACCGACGAGGAAGTCCTGACGAAGCTTGCTCTGGAACACAAGCTTCCCGAGTCGCTGCTTGAGTACAGGGAGCTTTCAAAGCTGAAGTCCACTTACGTAGACTCGCTGCCCAACCTGATAAACCCGAAGACCGGGAAGGTGCACACGTCGTTTAACCAGACGGTGACCGCGACGGGCAGGCTCTCTTCCAGCGGGCCGAACCTACAGAATATACCTATAAAGACCGAAGAGGGCAGGAAGACTAGAAAGGCCTTTATCGCCGAATCTAAAGATAACGTCCTCATGTCCGCGGACTACTCCCAGATAGAGCTCAGGGTCCTGGCGCATCTTTCAGGCGATGAGGAGCTTGCGAAAGCATTCAAGGAAGGACGCGACATACACACCTATACCGCAAGCCTGGTATTCGGCGTGGATGAGAAAGACGTGGACCCCGGGATGAGGAATATGGCCAAGACCGTGAACTTCGGGATCATATACGGTATGAGCCCTTACGGACTTTCCCAGAGCCTCAAGATAGAGGTAAATAAGGCCAAGGATTTCATCGACGCGTATTTTGAAAGATATCCCGGCATAAGGCTTTATCTGGAAGGCCTTATACAGGAGGCCAGGGAAAACGGTTATGTTACGACCATACTCGGCCGCCGCAGATATATACCTGAGATAAACAGTTCCGACGGCAGATTGAAATCCTTTGCCGAAAGAACGGCGGTTAATACCCCGATCCAGGGTTCCGCCGCCGATATAATAA
>Ga0116204_1001364_pt1 | contig 13687 bp, 10 predicted proteins | sample LakKivwa52mmetaG_FD_94481 | JGI IMG/M metagenome (GOLD analysis project Ga0116204, IMG submission 94481) | Anoxic lake water microbial communities from Lake Kivu, Rwanda to study Microbial Dark Matter (Phase II) - Lake Kivu water 52m metaG | ecosystem: Environmental > Aquatic > Freshwater > Lake...
CCCTCACCGGTGAAAATGCCGATCAGCCTTACAGCCCCAGACAGACCTGCGGACCCTGCCACAACTACGATGCACCGATCCCAAGAACATCGGTCAGCCCGGCTGCGGCGGCTGCCACCCGGGCCGCGGCCGCGCTCATGAGCAGCATTCCCCCCAAGAAGGCAGCCAGCAGGATTGCTGGCCAACGCACCTTTTTCCAGGCCATAGGGGCTAACCTCCTGGGCATAAAATATAATAGCCCCTTAAATGTACTTCCTTTTCCACATAAGTTCAATTCATTTTTCAGCTTATAGACCTCTTTCCCTCTTCTCATTCCCGACGGTCAGCAGGGCCACCGGCAAATACCGGAATACTTCGGCCAACGGCAGACCCTGGCCATCCCCGGTTTCGATGCTCTGATGCAGGCTGCCGGTGAGTGTCTCCCGCCAGTTCCCCGGGGCGTCCTCGGGGAGCATAAGAAAATTGCCTCCCCACACCCTTTCTCCCAGGGGCAGTGTCTCCGGCTCGGTTAATTGGGAATAAAACCGGGCGGCCAGCACCAAAACCCACTCCTGATCTAATTTTCGGGCAAAGGCCACCACCCGGTCTCCCTGGGGACCGCTCACCGTCAAGGGCAGATAGTCGCCCTCGAGAAAGAGAGCCGAAAGACCTCGGCGGATCTGCAAGGCCTTATGGGTAAGGAACATTTTCAGGCGCCCATCCCGCCACTGAGCCAACAGTTCGGGCAGCAGGAAGGCATCCCCTCTGGCCTCCCGGGTCATGAGCTCTTTAAGGAGCTTTTGCCGCAGCTTGAAATCCACCGGCCGCCGGTTGTCCGGGTCCACCAGACTGAAGTCCCACAATTCATTCCCCTGGTAAAAATCCGGCACCCCCGGCACCGTGGCCTTGAGCAACACCTGGGACAGGGAATTCAGGGCGCCATAGTAAGCCAGGCGGCCTTGCAGGTCCAAGAAGTCCGGGAGGAATTCATTGTCGGCGTCGTCTCTTAAGATGGCCGCAACAAACTCCAGCACTACCTGCTCATATTCCTGGTGGGGATTATGCCAGAGGGAGTGCACCTTGGCCTCTCGCAGGGCCTTGACGAGGTATTCCTTGAGCCGGTCCTGGAACTCCGGCACCTCTTCTTCCTGGAGCGGCCAGGCTCCCAGGAGGGTCTGGTAGAGGAAAATTTCTTCGTTGGGATCGGGAATTCCTCCGCCGTCCCCGGTTTTCTTTTTGGGAGCATTCCACCGGCGCCACTGATTGAGTTTTTGACCCCAGACCTCCGGCATCTCTGAGAGCACATTGAGTCTGGCCCGGACATCCTCGCTGCGCTTGGTGTCGTGGGTGGAGGTGGCGTTCATGGTGGTTGGCCAGCGGCGCTGCCGCATTTCGTTAAAAGAGTGAAATTCGGCCAGCCCCACGGCATAGCGAAAGCCGCCCACGTCATTGAGGGACACGAGGGGATTATAAACATAGGCTGCAGTGTCCTCCAGCCCCTTGGCCATGATGGGGCCGGTGAACTGTTGCCAGCGGCAGACAAAGCGCAGCCAGGCCTTTTTGTGTTCCTCCGGCAGTCCGGTTTGAAAATCCAGGAGCAGGACCTGCCTTAAAAAAAGCAGGGCCAACTCTCCCAGAACCGGCTGCCGACGCCGGGCTTCGGCCACCGCTTCTTCCACGTAGCCGCGGTCCCTGGCGGAGATATCGTAACTCGAAACATAGGTGCGGTATACGGGGAGGCAGGCGGTTACCTCGATGAGGGCCTGGAGGAGGTCTTGCCGGGAGACATCCATGGCGTGCCGGTCCCTGGCCGCCAGGCCGACCAGTTCTTCCTCCAGGCTCCTGACCTCGCCGCCGAAAAGGGAAGCCATGATATACTTCTTCTGGTCATAGACCACATCGCGCCAGCCTGCCGTGGTCGCCGTGAAATCATGATAAAGCCGCTCCAACTCCCGTAAACCGGCCTCCTGGACAAACAGGTTGTTGACCAGGCCGAGGAAATCGTAACCTGTGGTGCCGCCCACGGCCCAGTCCTCCGGGAGCTGCTCCGCCGCCTCCAGAATTTTCTCCACCACTACATAAAAGGGCTGATCAGCCTCGGTCTTTTTTATGGCCTGGAGCCGGTCCTGGAGGCGCTGCACATAGCCGGCCGGATCGTAGAGTCCGTCGATATGATCCAGGCGCAGGCCGGTGACCTTATCTTCCTCCACCAGTTTGAAGAGCAGATTGTGGGTGGCCTCAAAGACCTGGGGGTCCTCCACCCGGATGCCGATGAGGTCATTGATACTAAAAAAGCGCCGGTAATTGATCACTTCCAGCGATACCAGCCAGTGGGCCAGGCGGTAGGGCTGCTCCCGCAGCAGGTTATCCAACAGATCAAAGCTGGCGGGATCACCCCGGCGGCCGTTAAAAATGCGGAGATTTTCATCCAGGAATTCTCTTAGCCTGGGTGAGTGTTCATAAAGCAGCCACAGGCTTTTTTTGGTCACGTCCCGCCAATGCAGGCGCTCCCGGCGCTTTTTGGCCCCAGTAGTGGTGCGGGGAGGCAGATTCTGGACTAAAGTGATTACCCCCATGATTCTGATAACATCCGGGCTCTCTTCTCCCTGGGCGTTTTTCAGTTCATCCAGGCGGTGGGTCAGCAGCGGGAGGTAACTGTGCAGGTCCAGGGGAAAACTGTGGTCATAGTAATTCACCACAAAGCCCTCCGGGGTCAGCTCCAGGGTCAACTCCTGATCTTCCAGGCACTGTCCATAGGGTCGGCCTAAAACGGGGATTAAGACCTTATGGGCCAGGGTGCGGCAAGGAGGCTGCCAGTCGATATCGAAAAAAACCGCATAGGGAGAGCTCTGGCCGTTTTCCAGGACATCCTGCCACCAGGGATTACCCTTGCTCAGGGCCATGTGGTTGGGAACCACGTCCAGCAGCAGACCCATCTTATGGGAGCGCAACTTTCTGCCCAGGGCGTCGAAGGAGGCCCGGGAGCCCAACTCCAGGTTCAGCTCCAGGGGGTTGGTCACCGAATAGCCGTGTAGACTGCCCCGCCGGGCCTTGAACAGGGGGGAAGCATAAATATCGGAGATGCCCAATTGCCATAAATAGGAGACCACCCCGGAAACCTGGGAGAAAGTGAAGCCGGCGTGCAACTGCAGGCGATAGGTGGCGGTGGGAATGCGAGTCCTGGACATGAATTTCTCCCCATTTTTCTCAGGCGGCAGGAATTGCCAGATTAAGTCGAGTCGTTAAGGACAGAAAAGGTTCAACCCAGGCTTGGGCCGCATCGTCCCCCTGCTGCGCCAGCCATCTCTTTTCGGGATAAACGCGATGCAGCAGATCGTAACATTTATTCTGCACTGTCCAGAGGTTAACCTCAAAAGGCAGGCTGTTCGCCAGTTCCACCAGGGCCCCGAGACGGCGCAGGAGGTCCAGATTGGCCGGATTTACGAAAAACTCCTCGACCAGGCGCTGGGCCGACCGCCGCAGGGTGAATTCCAGGGCTTTGGCGTCGATCTCGATGTGAAGAAGATCTATCTCCCGCAGGAGACCCGAGATAAGGTCCACATCCGGGGCTTCCGCCGCCAAAGCCTGACCGAGGTTATAGTTAAGGACCAATTCGGCGGTGACCCGATAACCCTTGGGCAACGGCGCCCTCAGGTCCGTTAAAAACCGCATGAAAGGCGCATTGTTTCGATAAATCTGATGATGAGCGCTCATAACTTCCTGGAGCGAGGAATCCATAATCTGCTGCAGGACCATGCGCTGTTCGTCCCGGAACAGAGAACGCAGGGAATACATATGGTCACCGAAATGTCCATCCAGGCGGCGGATGGTTTCCGGGAAATCCGCCCGGGCAAAGACCTCCGTCACTTCCCAGGCCATGGCTTCATAGGCTTCCTGACCCTGAAAAAAACTCACGCCACCGATGATATTATGGTCCCCGAAATGCAGCACCGCGAAACTTACGAGGCCGGAGTTATAGGTTATCTTGGAGGTGACCTCAATGCGACCGATAACCAGAGTTTTCTTGCCGGTTTCGGTGCGGCGGTAGTCCTGCCGGGTGATGTCGTAGCAGAAAATGCTGTCCTGTTCGCTATAGTCTTCGAACAGGGAGCTGATGCCATAGTGAGCCCCCACTTCCAGGAGGTCCACCATGGCCGGTCTGACAAACTTTTCAAAAATGCGCCTCCCGTCGGCGTGATCCGGGATGTTGCTTTGGGCGGCTGCCAGACGCTGCAAAAAACCCTCCTCCAGGTTGTCCGGAAAGAGTTTTCTGGCCATCTGCAGGGCGCGGCCGGCGTACTGGATTACCTGCACCGTCTCGATGCCGGATAGTTCATCAAAAAACCAGCCGCAACTGGTATACATCAGCATGGCGCAACGCTGCACCTCCAGGAGCCGGAGAACCTCGCGCAACTCGTGTTTTTCCGGCTGCCGGTGGGCGTAGTGACCCAGAAAGGCCTGGATCGTGTCCAAGGAGCGGTTCTGGATGACATTAAGATAGTGGTTGCGGGCTGTCCAGGGATCGGTAAACCAATCCAAGGCCTTTTTTTCATAAAGATCAGCCAAGTTATCCCGCAGCCAGTCCAGGGCCTCCCGTAAGGGCTGGCGCCAGCCCTGATGCCAGCCATGATTCATACCGGTGTTGCAGCCGCAGTCCCGCCACCAGCGTTCAACGCCATGGACGCAGCTCCAGGAGGAGTTTTCGAAGATCTCAACTTCCATCTCAGGCGGATAATTGGCCAGGTACTCTCCGTAGTTGGTTAAGCGCACCCCTTCTTTTCCCTCGATGTATTTCAAGGCATACGACAGGGCCATCTCTCCCTGCCCGCGGTGGTGGCCGAAGGTTTCCCCATCCGTGGCAATGTGAATAATTTGTGGCCATGGACGCTCGGGGGATATGGCGCCCAGGAGCCTCTCCGCCAGATACTCTCCCCGGGTCAAGAGCTCTCCAAAGGCCACGGCCTTGGAGATGGGGCCGTCGTAGAAAAAAAGGGCGATGGTCCGCCCAGAGGGTAACTTTTGGAGGTAGGCCCGGGTGGGGTCGATGCGCTCGCCGCTGACATCCTCCCAGGGGCCACCCTCCAGGGGCCTGATGCACCGGGCTTGCCGGGGGGCCAGGATGCTGAATTTAATACCCATGTCGGCCATGATGTCCAGGGTTTCCAGGTCCACCGCGGTTTCCGGCAGCCACATGCCCTCGGGCTGCCGCTGGAACCGGCGCCGAAAATCCTGCAGCCCCCAATAAATCTGGGTGTATTTATCCCGGCTGGTGGCCAACGGCATGATCATATGGTTGTAGCATTGGGCCAGGGCCGAGCCATGCCCGGCAAACCGGCGCTGGCTGAGCTGGTCCGCTAACAGAATACTGGCATACACCTCCGGGGCCTTCTGCTCCAGCCAGGCCAGCAGGGTGGGGCCGAAGTTAAAACTGATGTTAGCGTAGTTGTTTGGTATTTCAATGATTTTACCGAATCCGTCCAGAATCCGGGAAGCGGCGTTGGGGGCGTAACACTCTGCGGCTATCCTTTCATTCCAATCATGGTAAGGGTAAGCCGAATCCTGTAATTCAATATCCTCCAGCCAGGGATTTTCCCGGGGAGGTTGATAAAAATGCCCGTGTATACAAATATAGCTTTCCATATATATTATTCCATTTCCCTACTCAAACAGATACAGGAGAAAGGCGCCAAGGTAATGTCATCTCCCTCCAGATAATCATCGGTCCCCAGAGCCGGCGCGCCGGGACCGGCCCAGCGGATATCGGCGGAATCCAGGCGGAGCCGCCAGACCCCGGCGGGCGTGGGAGCCGGTAATGATTGAGGCTTGTCACTGAAATTTAAGATAACGCCATAGTGCTGCTCGTCGTTTCCATACAGGAGGCTGAGAGCGGCCTGGCGGTGATGGACGGTTACCAGGGGGTACGAGCCGCCCAGATCCACTTTCTCGATCATCTCCCGGCGCAGCCTGAAGAGGCGCTGATAAAAGCGCCGCAACACCTGGTGGCGGCCCCTCTGCTGCAAAACGGGATTGGGGCGGCTGCGCTGAAACGTTTCCGGGTCCTGGGGGTCCGGCGGTTCTTGCTGCCACCCGAAGGCAGCGAACTCCTGGGCCCGGCCCCGGCGCACCGCCTCGATGAGGTCCGGATCGTCGTGGCTGACAAAATAGAGAAACGGGGCGGTCTCTCCATACTCTTCACCCATAAAGAGCAGCGGGGTGAAAGGGGAAAGAATCACGGCCGCGGCGGCCAGTTTCTGGCCCTCAAAGGAAGTCAGCCGACTCAGGCGCTCCCCCAGGAGCCGGTTGCCGATCTGATCGTGATTCTGGGCAAAGGCCACAAAACGGCAGGGCAGGATATCCCGGGAGGAAGAGCCGTGCCGGCGCCGGCGATAACCGGAATACTGCCCGGAGTAGATAAAACCCTCGCGATAAGCCTTGGCCAGGTGCTCCAGGCCGCCGAAGTCTTCATAATAGCCGTCCCGTTCCCCGGTGAGCAGAACCCGCAAGGCATGGTGGAAATCATCCAGCCAGTGGCAATCCAGGCCATAGCCGCCCACCTCCGGCGGTCTGAGGTGTTTGACGTCGTTAAGGTCGCTCTCCGCCATCAGGTAGACCCGGCGACCCAGACGGGCCGCCTGCTGATGCACCGCGGCACCCAACTCCGCCAGGAACGGCTGGGCCGAATTGTCCATGACGGTGTGCAAAGCATCCAGCCGCAAGGCGTCGATGTGAAATTCCTTTATCCAAAAAAGGGCGTTGTTGATAAAATACTCCCTCACCCAGTCGCAATAAGCCTGGTCATAATTGATGGCCTGGCCCCAGGGGGTCCGGTAACAGTCGGTAAAATAGGGTCCGAAATCCCCTAAATAGTTTCCTTCGGGACCCAGGTGGTTGTAGACCACATCCAGGATGACGGCCAGGTTCAGGCGGTGGCAGGCGTTCACCAGCCTTTGCAGCCCCTGGGGGCCGCCGTAGGAGTTGTGCACCGCATAAGGATAGACCCCGTCATACCCCCAGTTGCGGTCTCCGGGGAACTGGGCCACCGGCATCAACTCAATGGCGGTGACGCCCAATTCCTGCAATTCCCCTAAACGGGGGATGATGCCGTCGAAATCGCTCTCCGGAGTGAACGTCCCCACGTGGAGTTCGTATATCACATAGTCCTGCAGGGAAAGGCCGATCCAGGTCTGGTCTTCCCAGGGAAAGTCCAGACTCACCACCTGGGAAGGCCCGTGCACCCCCTCGGGTTGCCATCGGGAGGCCGGGTCGGGGCGGTCCAGCTCCCCGTTTAGACGGTAATAATAGAGGCTTCCGGGGGATATCCTTTCGAACAGGCCGAAAAAATAACCCCCCGCCTTTTTCAACGGGAGCAGTCGCTCCAGGGGAGAAAGCACCCTGACTTCTACGGTCTCGGCCCTGGGAGCCCAGACGCGGAAGGCGCAACGGTTCTCATCCTGATAACTGGCCCCGAGTATCTCAGAAAACCTCACGACACACCTCCGACTCCCCAAAAAGACGGCCTGTTGGTTGCGGGGTGCAGGGCATGATGGCGTACACGCCGGGAAAGGGGAAAAAATTAGAAGTTGGCTGGAAAGTTGCGTAACTACGATTCAGCGAGTTTCGGTTAACGTTATTTCAGATAGATTACTGAAAAATAGCTCATCGGTTGTGGGCGGCAGAAAGCAGCCATCATCGCCTCAGGCAGTCTTGGTGAAGGCGATTATAGCAAAAAATCTGAAAATTGACAACTTCTCCTTACTTTACAAGGACAGGACAAATGCTTAATTACAGGAAAGGTCCATGACCTAGGGGGCCCCCCCGATGATTAAAATCCCCCCTGACCTCCCTTTAGAAAAGGGGGGAATTGAGGTAGACTTTAAAAGTCCCCCTTTTGTAAAGGGGGATTTAGGGGCAATACTGTTCACTTAAGCTAAAAGCAAGATTACTGGTGGCACAGGCTTTCCAGCCGGATCGAGATCCTGTGCAAGGCGTGCCCGGCCCGCCCTCCGACTCATCTGCGTGCCCCAGTTTCCCTATTTTCGACCTGGTGCTCTGGTGGACTCCGGGCAAGGGAACAATACCATTTTTATCAAGATTAAGGAGAAAACCATGTCGCAGCTTAAACCAGGGGATCAAGCCCCGGATTTTACTCTCACCGATCAACAGGGACAGACCGTCACCCTGGCTGATTTTCAGGGGAAAAAAATACTGCTGTTCTTCTATCCCAAGGCCTTGACCTCGGGATGCACCAAGCAGGCCTGCAGCGTCCGGGACGCCCGGGAGGAGTTGGCGGATTTGGGGGTGATTGCCCTGGGCATAAGCCCGGACCCGGTGGACTTGCAGAAGAAATTCGCGGGCAAGCACACCCTCGGGTTTCCCCTGCTCTCGGACCCGGACCACGCGGTGGCCTCGGCTTACGGCGTCTGGGGCGAAAAATCCATGTACGGTAAGAAATATGAAGGCATCATCCGCTCCGCCTTTCTCCTGGACGAGGATGGCAGGATCATCCAGGCCTGGTATAAAATCAGCCCGGAGCAGACCGTGCCCCGGATGAAACAGGCCCTGGCCGGGGGGTGAGGGAGAGACAGGAAAAAGGGAAAAGGGAAAAGGGCAGAGGGAAGAGGCGTCGGTAATGCCAGGCCGCTATAGGGCGGCTCGTGGCCGGCGACATGGCCTGCACGGCACGCCCTATAAGCCCGGATCTTTGAAGCGTGGACTTCGAACTTTGCACAGGTTTTACGAGTTATACCACGTTCGGTTTGGAATCCAACCCTCTGGTATCTCAACTATCTAAAAATAGACAATATTTTAACCTGAAACTGGAAACCGGAAACGGTATTAGAGGGAAAAAATTTTTTCGGCGCCTTCGTTCCAGCCCTGCCAGAGGAAATCATCCAGGCGGTTATCTGCCAGGACACGGAAGGCATACCTGGCCTGCTCGATATAAAAAGCGCAGTACGGCGCCGGCGCCGCCATAGTTCCTGTGGTGGTATAGACTTCCGCAGGGCAGGGGGAGCCGCAGAAATGGCGGATGGCGCAACTGCCACAGGGCTCAAAGTCTTCCACCTTTCTGGTAGTGACCGGTCGGAAAGCCACGGAATCGAGCACTTCCGGAAGATCATCCTGAAAAACATTCCCTCCTTTGAACTCCGGCAGGCCGATGAATTCACTACAGGGGAAGAGGTCGCCGTTGGCCGCCAGGGCTAAAAAGCAACGCCCGCCGCCACACGGGGAGATATCGCACATCAGCCGACGGGCCGTGGGCGCGGCGATGGCCAGGAGAATGTTAGCGAAGTTGGCGATGACGAGTTTCCGGCCGGTCTCCTGATAGAGTTCCCAGGTGCGGTCCAGGGCCTTGATAAAGCGCTGGGCCAACTCATGGTCCTCCGGTTTTAGCTGCCGACCGCCCGGCTGGGTGCAGCGCACCGGGTTGAGCAGGGCCATATCAACTCCAACACCATGAAAAAACTCGACAATATTAGTGAGATGTCCCACGTTTGCCTGGGTCACGGTGCAGATGACGCTGTAGTTGGCATACCCGGTCAGTTTTTTTAAAACTTCCGTTACCTGGCCGAAAACGCTTTTCCTACCCCAGGTCTGCCGGGTCCGGTCATGGAGCGCGGCCAGATGCGCGTCCAGGGAAATTCCCAGGCTGACGTTGTGCTCCCGGATGAAATCGAGGGCCCCATCATCCAGCAGGGTGGCGTTGGTCTGGATGCCGAACCGGAAGTGTTGACCGAATTTCTCTATGGCGGCAAAGATGACATCTTGTCGGAGCATGGGTTCACTGCCGTGAAAAATAATCTGGGGTAGGAACACCCCGGCCTGCTGGTCGGTCTGAAAATACCCGGCCAGGATTTCCAGGGCTCGGAACACGTCCGCGACAGGCATATCCGCCCCGGAGCGGCGCATGTCCTCGGGCAGGTAACAATAATGACAATTGAGGTTGCAGCGCTCCGTGGGGTTAAAATAGACCGCCGAGGGCTTCAGGCCGAAACGCAGGGCCTGCATTTCCGCCTGCAACCTGTCCTGGTGCGACGAAAAGGCCTGGGCCAGTTCTTCTCCCAAAAGGAAGGATGCCGCCTGATTTCGGGGCGCCAGGGTCCAGAAGGCGCTGTCAGCCTGGATCACCGCCACATAATCGGAGTGGCCGATATCACAAAGGTCAAACCGGGGGCCCGGCCCCACATTGACCCGGGCCCCGTGAGGGTTAAGAGCGGAATTCAACGATAATACCCCTTTAGGAATTTTTCTTATCCAACAGAATGTAATGGGCAAGACCGGTATTGTCACCGTTCAGCCCGCAACTGTAACGGAAACCGAAGGGTTTGGGCTCCCTGGAAGTAATTTGTGCCTCGTACCTCTGATTGTGCTTTCCCATTGTTTGTTTTTCCTCCTTTTTTTGAATAGTTCTAAATAAATAAGGGAGTCCCGTACGTAGACGGAACTCCCTTTACCATCGGCAGCTCAGTTATCGGCAGCAAGCAGGTCTTCTGGCTTTCGGCTCAACCGGGCCTGATCAGCCTTCCCATGAAGGTTAACCTACACAGTGGCCGGGTTCTATCCCTTGATCAGCCCGTCCCCGATTACAGCGGCGGGACCGCCACGGACTTGCACCGTGTTCCGAGATGCTTACTGAATCATTTATACCTCATTTTTAAAAGTATTGCAAGGCCAATAATCCTAAAATTTTTCTCCCCTGGAAGGCGATGACTATTTTTCATCATTTTCCGCCAGACAGGGGGGCAGCGTAGTCGTCAGTTTATCCGGCCAGCTATAGGCGCAGTGGTAATAAAAAGGGTCGTCAATGAAGCAGACGCTGAATTCCTCATAAATCAGATAAGCGCAGCGGAAACAGCACTCCGGCAACTCGTCTTTGAGACAGAAGGGCACGCTGTGCTGCCCAATGCGGAACTCTTCAGGCTTAATCATAAATTTTTTCCAGTGTTGAGAGGGATTATTTCTGATCAGTTTTCTGGCTAGACATGATCTCTAAGGCTAGCGGTCCTGTTAGGTCCATCCACCACCATTTCCGCGCCGAGGGGCAGGATGAAGTTGTCCGGCTGGTGGCCGGCGGGCAGGCCGGCCAGGACCGGAATCCCTAAAGATTTCCCCATTTCGGCGAATAGCTCCCAGACCTGCTGTTGTTTGCCGCAACAGGTGAAACTTCCCAGGACCATGGCTTTCAGACCGGAGAGGCTGCCGGACAAACGGAGGTGCTGCAGCAGGCGGTCCAGGCGGTACGGGGCCTCGTTGTGGTCCTCCAGAAACAGCACCTGACCGGTCAGGGAAAGGGCAAAGGGCGTGCCCAGGAGATGGCAGATGGTGGTGAGGTTGCCGCCGATGAGAGGGCCACAGGCATATCCAGGGGCCAACACCTGGAGGTCCCGGAAGCAGACGCAGGATGGCTCCGGCCGGGTAAGCACCCGGAAAAAGTGGTCCCGGGCCCGGCTTGATATCTCCCCCAGGTGGGCCACGGTGGGCCCGTGAAAGGTGACCACCCCGGCTTGCTGGGTAAAGCGGCACAACAGATTGGTAATGTCGCTGAAGCCGATAAAATACCGGGGACGAGCCGCCAGCAGGGAGTAGTCCAGGTGCTCTAAGATCCGGAGGGTGCCGTAGCCCCCCCGGGCGCAGATTATCCCTTTAACCTCGGTGTCCAGGAGGGATTGCTTTAAAAACTGGCAGGCCTGCAGATCGGCATCACCTTGAAAAGGCCGGGGCATAAAGATTTCCGGACCATGAGACAGGCGGAAGCCCCACTTTTCCAGCCAGGCGGCCCCGGCGGCAAACAGGTCCGGGGCCACCGGGCTGGCCGGGGCCACCACGGCCAACCGGTCCCCCGATTTTACCGGGGCCGGCCAGATGATGGCTTTTTTCGAATAGCTTGACGTCGGTTCCGGAGTCATAAGAACATTTCCCTGGCAGGCGCCAACCTCCAGTTCTGTGCCATCGCTGCGGCGACCTGGAGGTCGGCGCTGCTATCGGGACACATCGCCGCAGTAACGCAAATAGCTTGTTAACTGTCTTATCTTAACGTATTATAGCTGAAACAGGCAAGACTGAATGGCATGGATATGAGTAACAGTGTCAGAGGGGGCAACCACTCTGTTCTCATTGCGGCGGTATTTCTTCTGTTCCTGGCCCTGGGAACTTTTTTCCGGCTCTATGGCCTGGGGGACCGGAATCTGTGGACGGACGAGGCCTGGGTGGCCGTGGCCGCGACCCAGCCCACGCCGGCCCTGGCCTGGCAGGAAGGCAAGTCCACCCCGCCCCTTTACCTGCTGACGGTATGGCAGATGGCGCAGTTAGCCGGGAAGAGTGAGGCGGTCCTGCGTTTCACCTCAGTGCTGTTCGGCCTGGGCGCCCTGCTGCTGTTCTGGCCACTGGCCCGAGCTCTGCTTCCTCCCGGCGGGGCCCTGGCGGCCTTCGCCCTGGCCGGCGTTTCCACCCGCTGGGTTTATTTTTCCAAGGAATTGAAGCAGTACAGCGCCGATATGTTCTTTGCCGTGCTGGTCTTTTTCCTGGTGGAAAGACAATTGCGCCGGCAGGGTCAGGGCGGCTGGCTGCTCTTTACCCTATTGCTGGCCCTGGGTTTGGGTTTTTCCCACCCCTTGATTTTCCTCCTGCCGGCGGCGGGGTTAGTGTTGTGGTGGCAGCTCCCTCAGGCCAGACGAGCCGTATTTTTCTCCTTTGTCGCTGTCGGCCTGATTTTTCTTTCGTACTATTGGTTTTTCTTTCGCGGCCAGGTAGACCCGGAACTGCTGGTGTACTGGCAGGCTGATTTCCCCCCGCTAACCTCGGCCAGGGATTTCCTGGTGTGGTTGGCAGCGGCCTGGAACCGTTATGTGGGTTATTTTTTCCTCTACTGGAGCAAACCCTTCGGTTGGCTTTTTCTCATTACAGGGCTGGTTTATTTTACCAGAAGTTCCAACTCCCGGGTCATCTGGTATTTCCTGGTGCCCATACTGACCACCCTGGCCGCAGCCCTGGCCCACCGTTATCCTTTCATGGGCCAGGCCGGGGGGGTGCGCCTGATGATGTTCACCGCGCCCATGCTCTTTCTGGTGGCCGGGGCCGGGATCATGGCTGTTTTTGCCTGGCTCTGGCCGCGTCAGAAACTCCTGGGGATCGCCTTGGCCGCAGTGGTGATCATGTCCCTGCAGCCGGTGCAGCTCTGGCAGGAGAATCTCCGTCCCCAAATGAACCGGGAGGAAATTGTACCTCTCGTACGGGAGCTTGAGTCCCAGTATCGGCCCGGAGATCTGATCTATGTTTATTATTTTGCCATCGATCCCTTCAAGTTCTACCATCAAGGGCTTCGGGAGCAGGTTATCTGGGGCCAGTCCTGCCATGATAACTGCCTGCCCCTCCCGCCTGAGGATCTGAAGCAGGTTGACCGGCTGTGGTTGATCTTCTCCCATTTTGAGACCCTGGAGGATGTGGACCGATTCATTGAAAATCTCTTGGGAGAGGGTTGGACCCGGCACCTGGCTCGCTATGAAACCGGCGCAGCCTTGTTCTGTTATTACCAGAACCGATAAACTAAAATATTGGGCCGAAACGACCATGGCCGATTGGGGCCGCCCCTGAGTATTAAAATCCCCCCTGCCACCCTTTAAAAAAGCTATGCCTTACCCACAAGTTTATAAAAGGTGGCCAAACACAGCTTGGCGGAATATTGGGTTTCCAAGTGCAACTTGGGAACTAG
>Ga0116204_1001365_pt1 | contig 13682 bp, 18 predicted proteins | sample LakKivwa52mmetaG_FD_94481 | JGI IMG/M metagenome (GOLD analysis project Ga0116204, IMG submission 94481) | Anoxic lake water microbial communities from Lake Kivu, Rwanda to study Microbial Dark Matter (Phase II) - Lake Kivu water 52m metaG | ecosystem: Environmental > Aquatic > Freshwater > Lake...
CAGGTTGGGCCGCCGGGGCGAATGGGTGGCAAAGACCCCGGTCAGCGGGTTGGACGCGTCGCCCCGTGGGTGGACCTGCAAGACGCGCCGGCTTTCCGGGGTGTCGTTCTGATCGAACCAATAACAGACCACGATGTGGGAAAAACCTTCCAATCCGAGCAGTCCGTCTTGGTACGGGTGCTCCAGTTCGATGGCCCCGCCTTCACCCTGCCGGTGAATGGTGCCGATGGGATGGACCAGGAATGGACCTGTCATTTGGTCTCCTTGCAGATGGCGGAAAAACAATCGGCCGCAAAGAGGCGCAAGATGCGCAAAAGGGAAGACGGCGCATTGACCGACGGCTTGATGCCGCTTGCGCTTTTGGCGGCGACGGTATGGATGCAATGTTACACGTTCACGACGGGTTTGAAAATCCATCTTGACAAAATATGATATCAACATATAAATTATCATTTATAAGTCAACTTAAACAGCATGTTGGAATACTATGAGCAACGATATCACCGCTTTTCCGCCCGATGGGCCATCCGTGGCCGCCGATCTTAAGGCCGCGGCCTTCGTTGCCAAAAGCCTGGGGGACGAGAATCGCCTGCGGATTCTGCTGTTGCTGCGCCAGGGCCGTCAGTCGGTGTCGGCCATTGCCGAGCAACTGGGCATTTCCCAGCCCCTGGTGTCCCACCATCTCAAGGAACTGCGCCGTGGACTGCTCGTAGTGGTCGAGCGCGAGGGACCTTTTGTTTATTACGAACTGGCTGACGGGCGCATCGTGTTGATTTTGGACCAGATCGGCCGACTGGCCGCAGACCTGCTCAACAGCCGGCGCGGCTTTTGATCCAAACCGTTTCAAGGAGTTGCCAACAGACGATGGATGCTTTCACACGCCTCATTGACGCAATGGACCCCGAACAGGCCATGGCCCGGATCACTGCCGAGGTGAAAAAGCTTTTTCCCCTGGTCAGCGAAAAGGCCCGCCTGAACTTTCTTTACGCCTTTACCGGCGAGGCCGACGACGAAACCGTTCCCGGCCTGGTTCACCTCTGACTGGCCACCTGCCTGGACGAAGGTGTCGATCCAAAGCAGATGTGCCAGGGGATGATGGAAAAAATGGCCCGCTCCGAGCAGCTTCAGGCCGTGACCCACCCGGAGATTCTGGTCCTGTTCGAGGACTGGCTGGAAGAGTTGGAACGAGAGGTTCTGGCCCATGTGCGCGAAACCGGCCTGGCCGACGAGCAGGTCCTGGCCGATGCCACGGGGATCTCCCTGGCCGGGGCGAGGTTTTTGATCGCCAAACTGGAGCGTGAGGGCAAGATCTAAAAGCAAGGATGAAGGATGAGGGATGAAGGATGAAAATTGAAGGAAACACAAAGACATTTGTACTATCCTTGCTGGTCTTTTCCCTGGTGGCCGGTTGGCTTTGGATCAAAAGCCGGCCCCAGCCGCCGGCCAAGGTGACGATGGACGATGTGCGCCAGGAGGCCGCGGCCGGCGGCTATGCCCTGATCGATACCGAGCAGATGAGACAGCGCATAGAACAGGGCGAAAACCTGCTGCTGGTCGATACCCGCCAGCCCTGGGAATACCGCACCGGCCACATCCAGGGGGCGGTGAATTTTTCCATGGAGCCGACCCGGTGGAACCGCTGGCGCAGCCGCGGCGCCCTGGAGCAAATCCTCGGCCCGGACAAGACCAGGGCCATCGTGTTTTACTGAGCGGGCCTGACCTGAGTCCGCAGCGACTCGGCAGCCCGTGTGGCTGTTTCGCTTGGTTACCAAAACGTGTTCCGCGATCCCCAGGGCTTTCCCCAATGGCAGGCCGCGGGACTGGCCGTGGCCGAAACCCCGGCAACGCCGCTGACCGAAAAACAGGGGGATCTGGGACCCTTGACCGGTTGGGCCGTGATCTTTACCCTGGTGGGGGTGTTTTTCGGTGGCATGGCCCTGAACCTTACCCCCTGCGTCTATCCGCTGATTCCCATCACGGTGTCCTATTTTGGCGGGCGCTCCGGTCAGGCCGGCCTGGTGGCCCACGGGATCTGCTACATCGGCGGGCTGGCCCTGGCCAACTCGGTGTTGGGGGTGACGGCGGCCCTGACCGGCGGGCTGATGGGATCCGCCCTTCAGCATCCGGCCGTGTTGATCGGCGTGGCCGTTCTGATCCTGGCCTTGGCGTCCAGCCTCTTTGGCTTCTGGGAACTGCGCATGCCCCAGGCCTTTACCCAGGCCGCGGCCAAGTCCTATACCGGCTATTTCGGCAGTGTTTTCATGGGTCTGACCATGGGCGTGGTGGCGGCTCCCTGCATCGGCCCTTTTGTGCTGGGCCTGCTCACCTGGGTGGCGTCCATGGGCAATGCCCTGATGGGGTTTTTGGTGTTTTTCGTCCTGAGCCTGGGACTGGGGATACCCCTTTTCGTCCTGGCCCTGTTTTCCGGCAAACTGGAAAAACTGCCCCGCAGCGGCATGTGGATGATCTGGGTGCGCAAGGTGATGGGCTGGGTCCTGGTGGGCATGGCCGCTCACTTTGTGCGTCCCCTGTTGCCGGCCGGCAGCGCCCCTTTTATCCTTGGGGCCGTGGCCCTGGCCGCCGGCTTGCACCTGGGATTTTTCGACCGGACCCAGGCTTCGTTTGCCGCCTTTGCCTGGATGCGGGCCATCGTGGGGGCCGCAGGCATCGGCCTGGCCACCTTGCTGATCGGTTCCACCCTGGCCGCCGGACCTTCCGTGCAATGGCAATCCTATTCCCAAGACCTGCTCAGCGGAGCGGCCGCGGCCAAAAAGCCGGTGATCATCGATTTTTCCGCGGCATGGTGCACCCCGTGCCGGGAACTGGACGAGATCACGTTCCGCCATCCGGAAATCGTGAGGCGGTCCCAGGGCGAGGTGATCATGGTCAAGGTCGATGTGACGGGCAAGGGGGATGCAACCACCGAGACCCTGTTGCAGCGCTACGCGGTCAAGGGGGTGCCCACTGTGGTGTTCATCGACCGCCAGGGCAACGAAAAGCCGGAACTGCGGCTGGTGGATTACCTGCCGCCCGAGCCGTTTTTGGAGCGTATGGAGCGGCTTGAATGAATACAGGCTGAAGGTGTTTAGCCTGAAGGCTGAAGTAAAAGCAGCATAACGCCTCAATAAGAGACACAAAACACCGAAACCGGAAAATCATAAGGTGGCGCCATCGAGCAGGAGAAAGTCGAAGCGGTGATCCACCGTCAACTGGGAATGGATTGAGACATTGCCATGCCAAAAAGCCAAGAAAAATCCCGGGCATTGTTCAAAGCCGTTATTTTTGTCCTGTTTATCGCCGGGGCGCTGATAGCGGTTCGTTTCACGCCCCTCAAAGACCTGGTTTCGGCCCAGCGCATCGGCGATTTTCTTGAATCGGCCGGTTTTTGGGCGCCCCTGGCCTTTATCGTGATCTATTCCGGCGGGGTTTGCCTGTTTTTGCCGGGAACCCTGCTGACCGCCATCGGCGCGGCGGCCTTCGGTCCGTATTGGGGATTTGCCTGGGTGTGGATCGGCGCGATGATCGGCGCCAGCCTCGCCTTTGTCATCGGCCGCTACCTGGGTCGCGATTTTGCAGCCTCGCTGATCGGCGACCGGCTGCAACGATACGACGAGGCCATCGCCCGCAACGGCTTTGCCACCGTGCTTTACCTGCGGCTGATCTATTTTCCCTTTACCCCGATGAATTTCGGCATGGGGCTGACCAAGGCGGGCTTTGCGGACTACATCGCCGGAACGGCCCTGGGCATTGTCGTGGGCACCTTCATTTTCACGTTTTTTATCGGCACGGTCAAAGCGGTTTGGGCCAGCGGACAGTGGGGCGAGCTGCTGAGCTGGAAGGTCGCTTTTTCCCTGACCCTGTTCGTCCTGTCCTTCGGCATTCCAAAAATCGTCAATAAAATAAAAGCGTTAAACACATATTCACCCTGAACCCATCCAAACCAAAGGAGAAAAGGTATGCTCAGCGTGCGTTTTTTCTTCAATGAACCCAACGGCGGTCCGTGAAAGCATTTCAAAAAAATCATCCCCAGGTTGGGGAAAAAATACGATGTCGATATCCAGGTGATGTCCAAGCCCAAGGCCGAGTACGTGACCGATGAGTACTTCGAATTGGACCTGCCCGTGGCACCGGCGGTGATGGTCGGCGACGAGGTGGTGGTGGAGGGCAGCGACATCGCCGAAATTGCGATCGAACAGGCCGTCTGCCGCCAGCTCGACCTGCCGCCGCCGGAAGAGAAAAAATCTTTCTTCGGGAAACTGTTCGGCAGCAAGTGATCAAAAGGCCGTAACGGGTGACGGGTAACGGGTGACAAGTTAAAAACAAGGGCCGTCATCGCCCCGACCCGGACAAGCCGGAACCAATCATGAGTCATTTAAACTCGTCACTCGTCACCTGTCACTTGTCACAATGGGGAGCAGGGGACATTGCATGCCTCGAACCGGACTGGATTTTTTTACCGACAATTTCAAAGTTAATCTAAGGAGCACCCATGGCCGTCATCGAAAAATTTCTCGGAAAATGCGTCAATCTTCCTTCGGATCGCAAATATGCCCCCAAACAGGGCCTGTGGGCCATGGCCGGACCGGAGGGCGTCGTTTTGGGGTTCACCGAACCCTATCTCGTGCTGGCCGGTGGGCTCAACGATCTGGATTGGCTCTGCCAGGACGGTGAAACCGTTTCCGTCGGCCAGTCGGTGGCCTTTGCCATCACCGGCAAGATCGCCTACATCGAAACCCCCATCGCCGGCACCATCCGTTTCAACCCGGCGGTCAAACAAGACCCGGCCCTGGTGGTTTCTGATCCCTATGGGAAAGGATGGCTGTTCACCATCAACCCGTCTGAACCGGTGGACCAGGCCATGGACGGATTGCTCGATGACAACCCGTATCTGGATGCCCTCAAGGGCTCCGAGGGGTTCAAAAACCCCGATGGCGTCAAGGGCGGGGTGTCGGGCATGTGCAAGGCGGTCTACTCGGGAATCCGCGAGCAGAAGATCTGATTTTCTCACTTCACCATGAAGGTCATGAAGAACATGGGAGGGGGGCCGACTTGTCTTTTCTTCATGATCTTCATACTACTACCCGTCATTTTCTTGCCTTTTATGCACGATTAGTTAAAACCTCTATCACCACGGAGACGCGGAGGGCACAGAGAACAAAATGATTTTGTTATTTAATCTCCGTGTGCTCCGTGTCTCCGTGGTGAACAAACAAGATCGTGTCGTCCTGCCCGTTTGGGTTGCGGCTCCCCTGCTCCAGGACCTTCATGGTGATTTGGCATTCAGCCTGCTCAGTTTGGAATTGAACAGACTTAAATTGTCTGCGGAGGCGGCATTGTGAGCGATGTGTTTGTCGAGATCGTGGCCAAGCAAAAAGGCTGCATGCTCTGCGATCTGGCCATCGGTATTTTGGAGGAAATCGCCCCGGAGTTCGCGCCGGAGGCCTTGCGCTGGGACGTGGTCGATGTGGGCTGCAAACAAGGCTGGGCCCGCGTGGACGAACTGGCCCGGTCCTGCGGCCGGCGACCGGCCGTGCCGTCGATCGTGATCAACGGCCGGATTGCATTCGATCACATTCCCGACATGGAGGCCCTGAGCGAAGCGGTGCGAACGGCTATGGAAATGGGATGAGCGCAGGGCGAGGCTCAGACCCCAACCAACAAAAGGAGGGTGTATGCAGGATGAAAACGGCAGGGAAGTGGTGTTTGACATCCCCAAGTTGAATTGACCGTCCTGAGAGCCGCTGGTCAAAGCGGCCCTGGATGGGATCGCGGGGATTGTCGTTTATGAGGTCAGCATGATGCGGCGGGAGGCCCGAGTGACCTTTAATCCGGCCGTCACCGACCCGGAAACACTGATGGTGGCCTTGAAAAAGAAAACCCGTTACCAGGAAATCTTTATCAAACAATGACAGCTTGATGATTAAAAAGGGAGGAACCATGGCTGGTTTTGTGTTTACGTTGAGTAAAAACGATATTACCGCTGCCACCCGCTGCTTCCAGTTTGCCAAGGTTACCCATCAAAAAGGGCACTGCGTCTTTGTTTATCTGTTTGACGACGGTGTGCTCTGGGCGGACAAAACCCGCAATTGGGCCGAAAAGACCGGCACCGGTGATTGTCCAGGTGACCATTTCCCCTACCTGCTGGAAAACGAGATACCCATCGGCGTCTGACCGCCCTGTGCCCATGCCCGTCAGGTGGACGAGGCGAAATTTCATGCCAACATGGCTTTGGACGGTGCCGGCCATATGATCGATTTGGCTGCCGAGGGACGGGTGTTTGCTTTCTAAGGAGACGGCGATGGTCTCGACATGGCTTGCTGAGGAACTGGAAAAGATCAACCACGGTATCCGGGACAAGTATGTTCAGGTGGCCAAAACTCCCGAAGGGCATTTTACCTATCCCACGGGACGACGCGGCCTGGAGGGACTGGGCTACGATGCCGGCCCGATCGCCGGCCTGCCGGAAGAAGTGGCCGCCGCCTACTGCGGGGTGGGCAACCCCTTTGCCGCCGCCCCCATCGCTGCCGGTGATCATGTGCTGGACATCGGATGCGGCGCCGGCGTGGATTCACTCCTGGCCGCCCGAGCCGCCGGTCCTTCCGGCAAGGTGATGGGCGCTGATCTGACGGCCGAAATGATCGGCAGGGCCATCGCCAACCAAAAAATCGCAGGGGTGGAAAACGCTTCTTTCATCGTGGGCCGGGTCCAGGATCTATCCGGCCTGGACGGCACCTTCGATGTGGTGATCTCCAACGGGGTGTTCAACCTCATCCCGGAAAAAGAAGAAGCCCTGGCCGCGGTGTTCCGGCTGCTCAAGCCCGGGGGCCGGCTGGCCATCGCCGACCAGTTCGCCACGGCGCCCGGTGCCAAGTCCATCAGTGAACGGGTGCAAAGCTGGTTTCGCTGAGAGGGCGGGGCCATACCGGAAACGGAGTTTCTGGCCGCGATGAAACAAGCCGGGTTCACCGATGTGGAACATGTCGCCGATACCGGGTACAACAGCTCACCGAAAACCAAAGGCGCCCTGGTGCGGGCCTGCAAGCCCTTGGCCTCCTCCGGCGTTTTGGTCACCGGCACTCAGGTCATGGGCAGCGGCACCCCGCCAATCGACCACAACCGGAGTGAAAAGGAGATGCCGTCCATGCAGGCTTTGATCGACAGGGCGATCGCGCTCGGTGCCCAAAAGGCCAAACTCATCGATACGGACTCGATCGTCGTGCAAAAGTGGGTCAAATGGAAGTGCATTTACGGCTGCCCGATGTACGGCCATGACGGCCACCACCCTCCCCAGACCCCGGATATCGCCGAAGCCCGGGAGGTGATCGGCGAATACACCCGGGCGATTTTGCTCAACGGCCCGGACGGCCGTTTGCTCAGTGAAGTGGCCTGCCGCCTGGAAGCCGAGGCCTACCATGCCGGATTCTATAAGGCCCTGGCCCTGATCGCCCTGCCGGCCGGCGCTGATCCGGCACCACAACCAGGCGGTGGTTGACCCACGTCCGATACAGGGATTTCGTGCGAATCCCCCAAGCCCGAGCAGCAGCGCTTGCGCGTGCGGCCCATGATGGAGGCCTGCGGCATCGATGTGTTCAAGACGGCCAGGCGCAACGGCTTTGACATCGACACCCGCAAAGAGACTTACGGGCAGTGGCATTTTTTTGCCATGGTGCTGATCGAGTAATCTGAAACGTTGCCGGATTCGGCGCATTGAAATGGCCTTGGTTTTTGGCTATATACACCGGCTCGGATTGGATTGGGCCGGCTGTTTGAGGCGGCCGAAAAAAAGCCAACCGGATTTCAATGCTTATGCGAACGGTTAAACCGATGGCCAAGCGGCCTGCGGCCCAGGCAAAGGGCGCGGAGACCGGCCTTGAATTTTACCGCCATGCCCTGGCCCTGATGCCCCAAGCCGATGACCCGGCCCCCGGCATCGCTTTGGCCGTAAAGGATCAGCGGGGCAAGGCCTCCCACATTTCCTGCAATTGCGGTCAGGACCGCAAAAAGACCTGCCACCACCGCCGGCAACTGGAGGCCTTGATCCATGCTGCCGGCAAGGCGTCCGATCCCTTTGGAATGGACGCGGCTTTCCGGGGCAGCCTCTGGTATGGGCTCGGCCAGATCCTTGCCGAGGCGAGCCGGGTGTCCCCGGGCAGCGTCATCTTGTCACGGTTGGCCCAGGGGCAAAGTCCGGACTTGCGGGTTGAAGACAACGGGGGCAATCCGCTTCTGGTTTACCGGGGATCGGGACCGGACCGGTCCCGGTTTGTGGAGCGCTGCATCGGTGCTTGCCCCAACGGCAGCATCCCCGGCCGGGGCCGGATCCTTTCCCAGTTGAGCCTTTTGACCATGACGGAACAGGAGCGGCTGCTGGCTGAAAAAGGGATAAAAACCCGGCGCCAGACCTTTGAAGAAACCTTCTGGTTCCGTTTTGCCTACCACGGCTTCTGGGAATTCAACCATCAAGACTGCGCCTTTTCCCCCAGGATCGAGGAAGGCACCGGGGCTTTTTGGATTGATGGCCTCGCAGGCCAAAACAACCCGGTTTTTTCCATCGCCGTGCCCCGGGAAAAGGTCAAACGCACCCTGGCCGTGGTCAGGGACCATGCCGTCAAGCTCAGCGGCCTGCCGGTTCAGCCGCTGCCAGTGGACCTGATCTTCGACGCCCGGCTCAACGATGCCCTGGACCTGGAACTGCGGCCCATGCTCAAGCTGATCCGCAAGGACGGGGAGGCCCGATTTTTCCAGCGCCAGGATCTCAAGCGCTTTCAGTACGGGGATCTTTACTACATCCCCGAGCTCAAACTGCTGGTGGAAGACAAGGGGCCGATGGAATTGCCGGACCACCTCAAGGTCACCCCCTCGCGTGTCAAGGCCAGCCAGGTTCCGGCCTTTATCCAGGCCCATCAGGAGGTTTGGCAAAGCGGGCGCTTTGTGCTGGAGGAGGAAACGGCCCGCCTGCAGATCCTCACCCGAGTGGATCGGATCGACATTGAACCCGGGGCCATGGACCACAGTTGGCTCTGGCTCTCGGTCAACTACGGTTTGGGCAATCAGACCATCGGCCTGGCCGACCTGCTGAAGGCCAAAAAAGCGGGCCAGCGCTACATCGCCACATCCGGGGGCTGGATCGACACCCAGAGCCCGGATCTGGACTTGATCGATGAACTGGCCCTGCAAATCGCCGATGACCAGATCGAACCAGAGGGCGGCCGGATCCGCTTGCGCCGCCAGGACGTCTACCGCCTGGGCCTGGACGATGGCAGGGCGCCGTCCGTCGGCACCGATGGCCCCGGGGCCCGGGCCGTTGAGGACCTGCTTGCCTTAACCTCCCCGGCCCCCATACCCGAAGGTTGGGCAGCCTTTGCGGGCCTGCGTGCCTACCAGCGCATCGGGACCCAGTGGCTCTGGTTTCTCTATGGCAACAGCCTCGGCGGCCTTCTCTGTGACGAAATGGGGCTGGGCAAGACCCACCAGGTGATGGCCCTGATGGTCTGGCTGAAAGAAAGCGGTGCAGTCCAGGCCCCTTTTTTGGTGGTCTGCCCCACCACGGTGATCAGCCACTGGGAAAAAAAGCTGGCGGCCCATGCACCGGAACTGTCGGTCGTGGTTCACCATGGTGGCCAACGCCATCAGGTGGATCCGTTTGCGGGCCGGGATGTGGTGCTCACCTCCTATGCCATCCTGCGACTCGATGGGGCGGTATTCTGCCAAAAGCGTTTTGGCATCGTTGTTTTTGATGAAATCCAACACGTCAAAAACCGGCAAACCCAGACTTATGCTGCGGCTGCGGCCCTGAGGGCCGACATCAAGCTCGGTTTGACCGGCACACCGGTGGAAAACAATCTGGCCGATCTCAAGTCCCTGATGGATCTGTCCTTGCCGGGCTATTTGGGCTCGGATGAGCGTTTCAGCGCCTTGTACCGCATTCCCATTGAGGAGCAGGCCGATTCTCGGTCAAAGGTCAAGCTCAACCGGCTGATCCATCCTTTCACCTTGCGGCGGCTCAAGGCGGCGGTTCTCGATGAACTGCCCCCGAAGATCGAAGATATCATGACCTGCCGGCTCAGCGAGGATCAGGTCAAGCTTTACCGCGACGCCATCGACAATCGGGCCGCCGGCCTGATCCCTGTGCTGGACGATCCGCAGGCAAAAATCCCCTATATTCATATCTTTGCCCTGCTGACCCTGCTTAAGCGGATCTGCGACCACCCGGCCCTGGTGGTCAAAGACAAGGGGAAGGATCTGACCTCGGGCAAATGGGATCTTTTTGCCGAACTGATCGCGCAGTGCCTGGAAAGCGGCCAGAAGGTGGTGGTCTTCAGCCAGTACCTGGAAATGCTGGCCATGATCGGCGGCCACCTGGAGCGGCTCGGGGTTGGCCATGCGCTGCTCACCGGGGCCAGCCGCAAACGCGGGGACATCGTGGCCCGTTTCAACGAGGATGAAAGCTGCCGGGTGTTTTTGGGCAGCCTCAAGGCCGGCGGCACCGGCATCGATCTGGTGGCGGCCACCGTGGTGATCCACTATGACAGATGGTGGAACGCGGCCCGGGAAGATCAGGCCACGGATCGGGTCCATCGCATCGGCCAGAAAAAAAGCGTCCAGGTTTTCAAACTCGTCACCGAAGGCACGCTGGAAGAAAAAATCAGCGCCATCATCGACAAGAAACGCCTGCTGATGGAAGCGGCGGTCAAGCCCGACGATCCCAAGATCCTCAAGTCCTTTACCCGCGATGAGTTGATCGATCTGCTGCGTTTTTCCCGACCCTGAGCTTGCCAAGGGCAAAAGCCCTGTGTTAGGAAACCGTGTTCGGCCCGGACAAGCCAGCTCATCGCCTGCAGCCCGTCGCTCATAGGAAAGACCAATGCCTTTGGCTATCAGCTATGCGCTGTGCGCTGTAAGACCCCAACCCGGACGAGCCGGTACCAAAAGGCATTTTCGGGGCCGGGTATCGGAATCGGTATCGAAAAACGATACGGATTGCGAGTGCGACCCCGATGGACTTCGGAGAAATTGTTGACGTTTTGCATTCAATTTCATTGCTAAGTGTCTAAAGGCAAGCAATAAATGATCCATCACCGACAATCCAAGGCCGCCTGCATCGCCGTGCTGGGCACCGGATCGGACGTGGGCAAAAGCGTGATCGCCACGGCCATCTGCCGGATTCTGGCCAACCGGGGACTTGCCGTGGCGCCGTTCAAGGCCCAGAACATGTCCAACAACTCCGGGGTCACGGCCGAAGGCCTGGAAATGGGCCGGGCCCAGATCGTCCAGGCCGAGGCGGCGCGAATTGCGCCCCATGTGGACATGAACCCCATCCTGCTCAAGCCCACCAGCGAAAAGGGGGCACAGGTGGTCCTGCTGGGTAAAGCGGTGGCCGATCAAAGCGCCGCGGACTACCACAAGGAAAAAGAGCGGCTTTTCGATGCCACGGCCCAGGCCCTTGAGCGGCTGCGGGCCAACGTCGACGTGGTGGTCATCGAGGGGGCCGGTTCCTGCGCCGAAGTCAACCTCATGGCCCACGACATCGTCAATTTCCGCACGGCCGTTTATGCCGAGGCGCCGGTAATTCTGGTCGGCGATATCCACCGCGGGGGGATTTTCGCCCAGCTCATCGGAACCCTGGCCTGCATCGACAAGGGCCTTCAAGACCGGGTGGCCGGGTTCATCGTCAACCGTTTCCGCGGGGACATCGAGCTGTTCCGCGACGGGGTGGCATGGATCGCGCAGCGCAGCGGCAAGCCGGTTTTCGGGGTGCTGCCCTGGTATGGCGATTTTGTCATCGAGGCCGAAGATTCGGTGGTCATCGAAAAGCCCGAGACGGTGGATCCGAAGCGCCTGGACATACCGGCGGTGGCCGTGATCCGCATTCCCCATATCTCCAACTTCACCGATTTTGACCCGCTGGCTGCCGCCCGCAACCTGTCTTTGGTCTTTGTGGAGCGGGTCCAGGATCTTGACGGATTCAAGGCGGTGATTTTGCCCGGGTCCAAGAACACCCGGGCCGACCTGGACTGGCTGATGGAAACCGGCTGGGCCGAAACGCTGAAACGCTACGTGGAAAACGGCGGCCATCTGCTGGGGATCTGCGGCGGGTATCAAATGTTGGGAAAAGCCGTCCACGATCCCCAAGGCCTGGAAGGCCGGCCTGGCTCCAGCCCCGGCCTCGATCTGCTGCCCGTGGAAACCGTGCTCAAGGCGCCCAAGACCACGACCCTGACCCGTTTTGACTGGCAGGGGGCCCAAGGGGAGGGCTACGAGATTCACATGGGCCAATCCCCGCGGCTTGCCGGTGCGCCCCTGGTGCGGGTGGTTGCCCGCAACGGCGAGGCCTGCGCGGACGAGGACGGGTGTTCGGCTTTACGTGGACGGATTTTAGGTACTTATATTCACGGGCTTTTCGACAGTCCGGCCGTTACCGCCCGCTGGCTGGAGGGGATTGGGGCAGGGCAGGTCAAGGTCTCCGGGCTCCACGGACCCGCGGCCCGGGACCGGGCCTATGAACAACTGGCCGATCACTTTGCCCGCCACGTTGATGTGGCAGCGATTTTGGGGCTGATGGAGCCCCAAAAAATAGGTTTAAGTTTTAAGTGAAGGAATTCTGCTTTTTATTGAAAATGCCCAAACACCAAAACAACAAAACACCCAAACAACGAAACACCAAAACATCCAAACCACCAAACACCAATTCGGAGTTTTCATGCCCCCCCCCCCTGTGCCCAACACCCTTGTCATCGGCGGCTGCCGTAGCGGCAAAAGCGGCCATGCCCTGGATCTGGCCGATCAGATCAAGGGCCGCAAGCGTGTGTTTTTGGCCACATGCGTGCCCTACGATGAGGAAATGAAGGCCAGGGTGGCCAAGCACAAGGCTGAACGCAGCGGGAGCTGGACAACGGTGGAGGTTCCCATCCATCTGGCCGAGGCCATCCGGGAGCACAGCGGCGCCGATCTGATCCTCGTGGATTGCCTGACCCTGTGGGTGACCAACCTCATGCTGGAAATGGAAACCGCGGACGCGTTTGACATGCACGTGGAACGCCTGCTCATGGCGATGGAGCGGGCCCGTTGCCCCGTGCTTCTGGTTTCCAACGAGGTGGGGCAGGGGATTGTGCCGGACAACGCCCTGGCCCGGCAGTTTCGCGATGCCGCGGGCCTGGTCAACCAGAAGGTGGCGGCAAGAGTGGACCGGGTCGTGTGGATGGTGGCCGGGATTCCGGTGGTCATTAAAGGAGAGGGGGCTGTCAAGTGATACCGACCGGTTGCGGTTTACAGCGCCCGGTTACCGGTTTTTTTGACCTGTCGGACCCGTCCGACTTGTCGGACAGGTCGGACAGGTCCGGCCTTGCCCTTTTCATCCTTCATCCTTCATCCTTCATCCTTATCCCATGAAGCCCTTCTTCGCCGCCTTCCAGTTCATCACCATCTTTCCCTTAGGCAAGCCCGGCACCTACGATCCTATGGGGATGATCGCCTTTTTCCCGGTGGTGGGATTGATTCTGGGCGGGATGGTCTCGGCCCTGGACGCGACAGCCGGTCGTTTCTGGCCTCAAGCGGTGGCGGTGTTGGACGTGATTTTCCTGGCGGCGATCACCGGTGCCTTGCACCTGGATGGCCTGAGCGACACGGCCGATGGGCTTTTGGCCCATCACAGCCGGGAAAAAAGCTTGGCCATCATGAAAGAC
>Ga0116204_1001366_pt1 | contig 13679 bp, 11 predicted proteins | sample LakKivwa52mmetaG_FD_94481 | JGI IMG/M metagenome (GOLD analysis project Ga0116204, IMG submission 94481) | Anoxic lake water microbial communities from Lake Kivu, Rwanda to study Microbial Dark Matter (Phase II) - Lake Kivu water 52m metaG | ecosystem: Environmental > Aquatic > Freshwater > Lake...
AGCGACGAAAAGGGCGCCCCGTTTCCGGGGCGCCCTTTTCTTTCATATCAATGGTGGATGGAAAAGGAGGGAACCTAAAAACCATCCACCATTATAATGCTGAAAGGGTTTTGACTACCACGCCACCTTTCAGATTATTTTTTTCTGACCGACCCTTTTCGGTCACCGGTCTTTACAATCGAGGAAAAAGATACTGCTCTTGTTGCGGTAGACTTGCTTTCCTTTAACTACCTTTGCGTTCCGATCCTCGGGAAGCGCCTTCTCGGTCTCCCCCTCGGCCTCATGCACGAAAAATTCGTATTCCAAAATCCGCCGGGGGTCCGTTTTTTCCTCCTCTGTGCGATCCTGCTCTTTTACCCGCTTCCTGTCGCCTGCCATATGCCCTGTTCTTATTTTCAACTACCGGCGGCTGATTAAATCCGCTCACAGCATTCTCAATCTGGGGAGCCTCTCCCGACAGAAACTGTTCATATTTTTTAACTTTAACAAAGCAACAGCCATGCCATTTTTGTCTCTCCTTTCATTCTTTCCGTTATTTTTTGGTGCATATATCGGATAGATAATAGATATCCGATATATGCATTCACCATGCCCCGAGTGACGACACCTCCGGGTGCATATCCGATTGCTGTCCGGAAGGAATATTAACGGGGAAACGGGTATGAGAAGTGCAGATACCGCACAAGACGGAGACGTTAATCTCCATAGATTCAAGAGATCTGTGCAACAGGCGAAGGTGTGCGTCTATGGCACATTACGTGCAATGGAAGCACAATTATGTTTTACAATTTTTTTCAGCTCCCGGATCAGCTTGTATCGGGAAATACCGAGACGCTTTGCCGCCTCGGTCTTGTTTCCTCGATTCATCTCCAGGGTGCTTTCGATAATCTGTCTTTTGATGTCGTTGGCGATCCTCTCCGTAACCAGGGTAAAATCAATCCCCTCAGAAGTGAGCTGGGGCAAGACATTGTCGATCTGAATCCTGCATTTCTCATGATTGGCGATCGAACGCATCTCCGCCGGCAGGCTTTCGACCGAGATCGTGTCGCCGTCGCTGTGCAGGATCATGATCCTTTCGATGATGTTCTTCAGTTCCCGGACATTGCCCGGCCACTGGTAAGAGGTGAGAATCCGCTCTGCATCCTCCCCGAATCCTTTCACCTTCTTCTTGAATTTCCCATTGAACTCCTCCAGATAGTAACGGGCCAGGATCAAAATGTCTTCGGTCCGCTCCCTGAGCGGCGCAATCGTGATCGGAACGACGCTGATCCGGTAGTAGAGATCCTCGCGAAAGGTTCCTTCCGCGACCATCCTGTTGAGGTCCCTGTTGGTCGAAAAGATGAAGCGGACATCAATGGGGATCGTATCGTTGCCGCCCAGACGTCGGATATGGCCATCTTCGAGCATACGGAGAAATTTTGCCTGAATATGGATATCCATCTCCCCGATCTCGTCTAAAAGGATCGTCCCGCCGGTCGCGTATTCGAGAAGGCCGATCTTTCTTTTCCTCGCATCGGTAAAGGCCCCCGCCTCGTAGCCGAAGAGTTCGCTCTCCAAAAGGGCGCCGGGAATGGCCGCACAGTTGACATCGACAAACGATTTGTTGCTTCGATTGCCCTGTCTGTGGATCGCCCGGGCAATCAGTTCCTTTCCCGTACCGCTTTCGCCCTGAATCAGGATATTGGTGTTGTGCCCCGCCACCTCCTTGATGACGTGAAACAGGCTGAGCATCTTTTTCGACTTGCCGAGAATATTATGGAAGCCTAAAAGGATGTCCTCCCTCTCTTTGAGTTTCTCCACCTCCGTTTTGAGGGATTTCGCCTCGAGAGAGAGCATGGAGTGCATGATGGCGTTGTCATACGAAGTTGATGCGTTTTTAACCAGAATATCAAGGACATGAATCTGATCCTGGGAGTAGCTCCCCGCCCTCTTGGCCAGATAAAGGGCCCCCTTGAACTTGTCTTTGACCTTCAGGGGAAGGGCGATTTCCGAGCGATAACCCGGAAAGAGGGGTTGGGGCGATGGATGTCCGGCGTATGCCTGCCGGGTGGCGATGGCGTCGGTGTCGATCGCCTCCCGGATGATGGTCGGGCCGATTCTTTCCTCCCAGACCGACCGGTCGTTGATTGACACCCTCCCCCCTTCGTTTATCAGGCAGCGGTCTTTCTCAATGTCCAGGAAACAGGCCAGGACCTTCTCCGACCGGGCGATCTTCAGGGCGCTCCTGACGAGAATCTCGATGATATGGTTGTCCAGGACATGACTGGAATTCATTTCGGAGACCGCCTCCTGGAGAATCATCAACTGCCGGATTTTCTCTGCATTGGCCTCGAAGAGCCGCATATTGTAGATAATGATGCTCAAGGTATTGGCGTAGGTCACGAAGAGACTGATTTCCTCAGGGAAAAATTTTGTTTCCTCTTTGAACCAGGCGGCGATGATCCCGATCACCTCCTCCCTGATCTTCAGGGGGGCGCAGAAATAGGAGCCGCGATCATAGATCTTTGTCAGCATCCGGTCCGTTTCGGTGATCCGGGGATCGGTGGCTGTGACCTCCACGGCGATCGGCTGACCGGATTTGGCGACCTTGGTCGCGATACAGTCGTGTTTGTAGATGTTGAGGGCAACCGAGAAGACCTTCAGCGTCTCCTCCGGATTGTAGTTCTTGACAACCTTGGCTTCGAGATTCTGTCTCGAGTCATCAAACAGTCGGATGATCCCCCTGTCAAAACCGATGCTGTCGACTACCTCATCGAGTATCTTGACCAGGATCTCGTTCATATCGGAGGGGGCGGTCAGCAAAGAGCTCAGACGGAAGATGCTCTGGAGCAGTTTATCCTTGTCCAGCAAGAGAACTGTGGAAACTTCCGGTCGGTCATCCATGGCGTTTTGGGCCTTGGTCATTGTATGATCCTTTCTGAGCCGTCAGGTTTTATCATAGATAAAAAACTGCATCGTAAAGACGGCCCTGCCCTGAGTAGCCGAGCGGAGGTCCGTCGAATAGCCGAACATCGCCTTTAGAGGAACCTTGGCCTTGATCTCGCTGACCGATCCCTTCGGGGTGATGGCCTGGATTTCACCACGGCGGGCATTGATGTCGCCGATCACCTCTCCCATGAATTCGGTAGGGGTCATCACATCGACCAGCATGATCGGCTCCAGGAGGATGGGTTCAGCCTTCAGACATCCATCCCTGAAGGCCGAGGCAGCGGCGATCTTGCAGCCAAGCGCCGTAGACTCTCCCTCTTTGAGCATCCCTCCGCGGATGACGATCCGGATATCGATCACCGGATAACCCGCCGAGACACCGCTAAAGAGCGCCTCACGGATGCCTTCCTCCATCGCGGCCAGAAATTCCTCGGGGATGAGCGCCCCCTCCTCGAGCCGGCGAATGATCTCAATCCCGCCTCCCCTTTCCTTGGGCTCCATGTGGATTCTCACATGGCCGAAATGCTTCTTTTCTCCCAGTTCACGTTCGAACAGCCCCTCACATTCCACGCTTTTCTGTATCGTCTCACGATGGACAACCCGCGGCTTGCCAACGTTCACGCGGGCATTGAACTCCCGGAGCAGGCGGTCGGTAATGATCTCAAGGTGAAGCTCGCCCATGCCTGAAATGACCGTCTGGGCGGTCTCGTCCTCGTACTTGACCCGGAGCGTGGGATCTTCCTCCATCAGCTTGCCCAAGGCGACGGTGAGCTTTTCCTGGTCGGCAGGCGTCTTGGCCTCGATCGCCAGGCTGATGACCGGTTCATAGAATTCGATCGGTTCGAGAAGGATGGGATGGGCCTCGTCACAGATCGTATCCCCCGTCGTCACCCATTTAAACCCCATGACAGCGATGATGTCGCCGGCGGCCGCCTGCTCCACACGCTCTCTCTTATTCGCATGCATCTTTAATATACGTGAGATCTTCTCCTTCTTTCGGTGACTTGCATTATAAAGCTCATCTCTTGCATGAAGTATTCCCGAATAGATCCGGAGGTAGGTCAGCTTCCTCCCCTCATCCTGCATGATTTTGAATGCAAGCGCCGCCAGTGGCTCCTTGTCGCTGCTCGCACGGGTCTCCTCTTGCTTGGTCAGGGGATTGACGCCCTTCACCGCGGGGATCTCTTCCGGTGAAGGGAGAAAACGGACGACCGCGTCGAGAACCGGCTGAACCCCCTTATTCCGTAACGCCGACCCGCACATGACGGGGACCATCGCAAGCGATATCGTCGCCTTTCGGATCGCCGTATAAATCTCCTCTGCGGGAACATCTACCCCGTCGAGGTACTTCTCCGCAATCACATCATCGATATCGGCCAACATGGCGATCATCCTGTCGCGCTGCTCCACTGCCTGCGGCAGGATATCGGGGGGGATCGCCGCGTACTGATAAGCGAGCCCCTTGGTCGTCTCATCCCAGGTGATCAGCTGCTGCCGGATCAGATCCACCACCCCTCGGAAGTCTTCCCCATCCCCAAAAGGGATCTGGATCGGGAGTGGCAGCGAGTTGAACCGCTTCTTCATCATACGGATCGTCCCGGCATAATTTGCCCCGATCCGGTCCATCTTGTTGATGAAGGCGACCTTGGGAACGCCGTATTTATCGGCCTGGTGCCAGACCGTCTCCGACTGGGGTTCCACCCCTCCGACGGCGCAGAAGACAACCACCGCACCGTCCAGGACACGGAGACTCCTTTCCACCTCGATCGTGAAATCGACATGACCCGGGGTATCGATGATGTGGATCTCGTGATTGTTCCAGGTGCATGTCGTCACGGCCGACGTAATGGTGATCCCCCTTTCCTGCTCCTGCGGCATCCAATCCATGACCGCCTCGCCGTCGTGAACCTCTCCCATCTTGTAGGATATGCCGGTGTAAAAGAGAATCCGCTCCGAAACCGTTGTTTTGCCGGCGTCGATGTGGGCAATGATTCCGATGTTCCGCGTGCGTGAAAGTTTGGATTTGGAGGCCATAGGGTAACCGCGGGAGTGTTCCCGTCATCCCTCCTTCGGCGGCGCCGGCGGCGCAATCAGTTCTTGGTTCATTGTAAAGGGATGCTTCAGACCGATATGTCCCTTGAGCGATTCCCTTTCCTTACCCCCGATCAGGATCCTTACCCTTTTGATCACCGGTATATTGACAGTCAGGGTATTGGTCAGGGAATAGACCGTGGCCATTTCCGCAGCGCTTCCTCCGGGGTGATTCATCGCTAAACCCTCCCGGAAATTGACCACGAGCATATCGCCGCCCTCGATCTTGACACCTTGCAGTTCCGCCTTTTCCGGAAATGTGCCGACCAGCCCCGTCTTCGAACCGGCCAGGAGGGCTTTGACCATTTCCTGCGCTTGCTCTTCCGGCTCCTTTTCCCTGGTGATAAAACGCTTCTCCGGAATGAGAAAGCGCTCGTTGGCATCGGAAAAAAAGAGGGTCACTTCCTGCTTTTCCTTTTTTTTCGCGGCGGTGTATTTTCCTGTGGCGGGAGGATAGATATAATCAAACAGCGTGATGAAAAAGAGCGCCAGAAAGACCACAGACACCACTATTATTGCGGAAAGTAGCAGAAACTTATGCTTTTTTTTCGTTTTTTTTTGTTTGACCTCGTCTGTCCGTCTTTGCTTCTTCGTACCCATTATTTTTCCTTCCCCGTCCCGTCCGGCCGATGTCGCTCCGCCGCTGGTCCATGATTGCCGTTGACCCACCAGTCGCTCTTGTCCTTGAACCACCAGTTCGTTGAATCCGTATCGAGGATGCTCCTGGCCAGTTCCCGGGCGTTTTCCGTGGCGAGACGCCGGACGGCAAAGCGGATCCACTCCCGGCTGTATGTGTTGCCCAGATCGCCGCATTCCTTCAACTGAAGAATCAGCGAAAGCTGATCGGCATCATGGGCCAGCAGGGATTCTCTCGTCTCCTTGAGATTGAACTCGTCGAGAATCGCTTCGATCTCCCCCCCGAAGAAGAGCGGTGCGGCAAGTTCCCTGACCGCCTTTTTCTCATCCACCGTCACATACTTCTTGTTCACATAATTCATATCGCCCGTGCGGGCCTCAGGCAGATCGTGGACTAAACAGAGCCGCAGGACCGTGAGCTCATCCGCCGCGGGATCCATCTTGCACAGAACATAGCCGATATACAGCGTTCGAAGGACGTGTTCCGCCACCGATTCGCAACCGGAACCCAAAAACTGGAAACCACTCCGGGGTGTTTTTTTCAACATCCCGACTTCGAACAGAAAATCCGCTATTTCACGCATCGATTCAACCGCACCTCTGACCTCATTGCCGCTTCAGAATCCGGATCCGGTTTGCCATCATCTCGGAAATCTTTCTTACCTGGATCTGGAGAGCGGCTATCCCCTCCGGTTTCATCCCCGCGACACGGTCCACCTGCTCTTTCCAGTACTCCAGGAGGTCGATCTCGCTTTCCTTGAGCTTGCGCTCAAACCGCTCCTGGATCTCCTTGAGCAGCGCCGTCTGGTGACCATTCCCCGCCATCTCCCCTCCTTGCCGCCACCCGTCTGTGTCGGCAACATTCATACCGAACATCTATATATATCACTAAACCCCGATCTTGCAACCACGAAAACGGACGACCCTCTGAACCTGCCCGGCAGAAATCGGCTTTCTTATAAAACAGTTGATCCCCCACATCCTATATGATAATCCATCAACGGAAGCATAGAGAAGATACACGGCATAAAACAACGGACCATTCGCTGAAAGGGGAGAAAAGAAACACTATGGAGGATCGGCATATCCAGGAGGAGATGTGGTGGATAAGCCCATATAACTTCGTTGACGGGGTGCGCGATGAAGAGGCGCCCGTCAAGCGCACCCTCTGCAGGGATCGCAGGGAGGGCGGCGCCCTGTCGGGTTGCGCCCAGCATTGCATCGGCAGGGCCATGACGCTGATCGACGAAGATCGTCTGGAAGAATGGCAACGGGGCCGGTATGCCTGGAAAACGGGCAGGAACGCCTATGTCTCCGGTAAATGGACCAGCCTGGGAGAAGCCTTGAAAGGAGATGGCTATGTCGCTTAATTTCGAATTCTCGTCCGAACAGAAATTGATCGAGGAAAGCGTCTGGCGCTGGGCATCCGGCTGGCTGGAGCCGCAGATGGAGGAGCTCTACGAGAAGGATGAGATGCCCCCCGAACTCTTCCGGGAGCTGGGCAAACTCGGTATCAACGGCATTGTCTTTGAAGAAGAATATGGCGGCACGGGGCTCGGCTATGTGGAGACCCTTCTCATCTATGAAACCATCGGACGGGTGAGCAACGCCCTGGCCATGACCGTGGGAGCAAGCCAGACACTCTGCTTCGACAACTTCCGACGGAACGCTTCGGAAGAGCAGAAGATGGCAATCCTCCCGCTGGCCTGCAGCGGAGAGTATATCGGCTGCCTGGGAATCACCGAACCCAACTCCGGCTCCGATGCAATGGGGATGACAACCCGCGCCGAAAAGGTCGGGGACCGCTATATCATCAACGGGAGCAAAACCTTCATCACCAACGGCACCGTCGCCGATTTCATGCTCTTTTACGCAAAAACAAGCCCCACCCGGGGGGCTCACGGGATTTCCGCTTTCTATTTCCTCACCGACGGTATGAAGGGACTCCACCGGGAGAAGATCAAGAAATGGGGTATGCGGTGCTCGCCGACAGCCCTGATCACCTTCGAAGACATGGAGCTGCCCGAAGAAAACCTCATCGGAGGCCTGAACCGGGGCGGGGCGATCCTGACCAACGGCCTCTGCACCGAACGGATCACCCTGAGCGGCTGCTGCCTCGGTTCACAGCGGGCCTGCTTGGAGCTGAGCCTCCGTTACGCCCGGGAGAGGGTGCAGTTTGGAAAGCCGATCTCCTCCTTCCAGTTTATCCAGGGAAAACTGGCCGATATGTACACGCACTACATGGCCTCGAAATGGATGGCCTATAGCGCCGCAGCCTACTGCGACTCCCTGACGAACAAGGTCGGCGGAAAAGGAACCGATCTTGACCGCAAGGCGGCCGCCGCCCTCCTTTTCTGCGGTGAGATGGGAACGAAGATCGCCGCGGACGCCATCCAGATCCACGGCGGTTACGGCTACTGCCAGGAATACGCGGTTTCCCGTCACTACCTGGACCAGAAGCTCTGGGATATCGGCGCCGGCACCGCAGAGGTCCGTCGGATGATCATCGCAAGGGAGCTCCTCCGGGACAACTTCGGGAGCGGCCGCTGATGGAAAATTATATTTTTCGCGCAGCCGGCGTCGTCCTTACCGGTCTTCTTCTGCCGGTCCTTGCGTGCTTCCCGGTTGAGGCCCACGAAGTCGGAAGAAAAATAGGTATCTGTCCCTATTTTTCTATTTTCGATCTTTTTACGGGCCGTCCCTTATTTTCACGCCTTTTTAGACTTCTTCCGAGATCATTTAAAAATACATTTTCGTGAAAAGGCAGCGCTAGGGCAGGTGCTGCGGACGGAGGAGATCTGTAACGCTCTTCACCGGATTGAAAGTGACCAGAGGCACTTCGACGAAGAGGGTGTTCCAGTAGGCCATTGACCCGTTCCATAGACCGGGCCGCTCGAGTGCCAGAAGGTCTCTTCCTTGCTCCGACTTACGGGAAATGGTTGACCAATCCTGATCGATGAAACGGGTCAGATCGAATTTTTCCCCCCGGTAATCACGGACACCGCAGACGAGATCGACAGGATTAAAATAGGTGGACGACTCCCAGAGGGTTCGCTGTCCGGATTCGTTCCGGTCGATCTGCGACTCCTCGACGATCTGGAGCGACAAGGCGCCCGTCCCGTCCGAATGATCGACCCAGAAGGGGCCGCCTCCCGGTTCCCCCTCGTTTTTCACCATACCGCAGACCCTCAGCGGCCGGTTAAGTTTTTCAAATAGGAAGGATCGCCGCTCGGCCGGGGATCGTTTCGAAAACCCAGGCGGGATCACAAGATGGAGTTTCTTCCGGCAGAACCGGGCGATCTGGGCAAGGTCCGCTTCCCCGGGATTCCCTGCCGAAAGAAGGCGGAGCCGATGGAATATCCCGTCCTGCAGTGTGATCAGATAGCCGGCCAGGATCTTCTTCCAGCGGACGGTTTGAGGTTTCAGACGATCCGGGACGCAATTGTCGATATTTTTCAAAAAAACAATGTCCGCATCGAGGTCGTTGAGGTTCGCCAGGAGCGATCCGTGACCGCCCGGGCGGAAGACCAGGCCTCCTCTCTCGTCCCGAAATGGCCGTTTCCCCAGATCGACGGCCAGGGTGTTCGTTCCCGTTGACTGTATGGAGAGGCCGACCTCGAAGACCGTATTCAGGCGGGATTCGTATGTGCCGATCACCTGCTGCAGGTGCTTTCGAACGGCGTTTTGGTGTTCACTGGAGACCGTGAAATGGAGATGGGAACAGTTCTGACCGTCCCGGGTGTAGAAGGCAGCCTCGACAAGGTGTTCCTCCAGGGGGGTCCGGCATCCTTCGGGATAGGCGTGGAACTTTAGAAGCGCCTTGGGAAGACCCCCGTAATTCAAACCCTCTTCAGTGAGGATCAGCCTCAGGATTGTCGCATATTCCCGTTTCTCTATCGCCTCCTCCGGATCCCGCCCCTGCCCTGCGAAAATCTCCTGCAGGTCGGAAAAGAAGCAATACCGCTTCAGATCGCGAACAAAGGCATCTCCTTCGGCCTTTTCCGAAAATCCTCCTTCACCAAGCCATCGGTACCACTCCTTGAACATGCGGCTCGCCGCGCCGGAAGCCGGGACGAATTTGATGAACCGTTTTGTCCGGAGGGCCTCTTTGTAGACCTTGAGCAGCTCCTCTTCCTCCGTCGCACGGAGGGAAACGATCCCGTCCCCTTCGCGGCAGGGCCGGTCCAGGCGAACCGGCGAGACGCCCCGCTGGAAGAGCGCCAGCTCCCTTTCAGCCTCTTCTACGGTCAAGCCCTCCGAGGAGACCCGTTCCAGGTCCCTTGCAGACCATTCGCCTACGATTTGACTCACTTTTTCTTTTCCTTGCTCTGTTTACGGATTTTTCCCGGCGGCGGAATCTGCTTTTTCCCCCGGATAAGCCGGGAGATATCCTTCTGTCTGCGGGTGACCTGTCCTTTCGCCATTGTCCTTAACCCCATACCCCTGGTTTCAGGCCCTAAACTGTCTCTTCCATCGGCAGGAGAAAGCTCCGGACACCGGCGCGGGGGTGATCCTGCTTGATCTCGCGGATCCGCTGACTGATTGCAGGGATCTCCTCATCAGCCACGGCCATCAGAAGGACGTTGTTCTTCCCTGGCCAGAAGTGGGTCCCCAGCTTCGGTTCGGTTTCCGTCCCCTCCCCTCTTGCCTCCACCATCTTCGTGTACGCCCGGATTCCGGCCTCCTTCAGCGCGGCGATCACATATTCATCCGCCGCTTCGCCGTAAATGATCAGAAACATCTTCATGGCGTTTCCCCTCCCTGGTGATCATTTTGACCTTACGGTTTGTAAGTCAACATCGGGGGATTCCTGCAGCCCTTCCTGTGGACTGTGCTTCCGTGAACGACGTCTCGCGAAGAACGTCTGCCAGTCGTCGAAAAGGTCATAGGCGGCCGGCACCACCACAAGCGTCAGAAACAGCGAAGTCAGGAGTCCTCCGATGACTGCGATCCCCATTGGAGCGCGGGTTTCCGATCCTTCCCCCACGCCGAAGGCAACCGGCAGCATCCCGAAAATCATCGCAAAAGTCGTCATCAGGATCGGCCGGAGCCGGACCGGTCCGGCCTGGAGGATCGCCTCCCGCCGGGGGATGCCCCTCCCCCGGAGGACATTCGTATAGTCGACGAGCAGAATCGCATTTTTCTTCACCAGCCCCATAAGCAGGATGAGGCCGATGAAGCTGAATATATTCAGGGTATTTCCGGTCATCAACAGCGCGCCGAAGGCGCCGATGAAGGAGAGGGGCATCGCCAGAAGCACCGTGAAGGGGTGGACGAAGCTCTCGAACTGGGCGGACAGGACCATGTAGGCCATGATCACCCCGAGGATCAGCGCGAACATCAGGTACTGGAAAGATTCGCCCATCGTTTCCGCCGTCCCTTTGTATTTGGGAAGGTAGTCGGGGGGAAGGATCCGCCCGGCGATCGCGTTCAGTTCCTCGACCGCCTGCCCCAGAGGCTTCCCTTCGAGGCTGGCGAAGAGGGAGATCGAGCGCTGACGGTCGACCCGGTTGATGACGCTTGGCCCGCCCCCCTCCTGGATACGGACGAGGTTCCGGAGTTCGACCAGCCGACCGTCGCGCGAACGAACATAGAGTCTGCTCAGATCATCGGGATTTCTCCGTTCCTCAGGATTCAGGCGGATCCGGAGATCGTACCGCTTCCCCCGGCTCTCGTCCTTATACTTTGTCACCTCGGTCTCTCCGCTGATCAGCAGGTTGATCGTCTCGGCGATGGCGGCGACATCCACCCCGAGATCGGCCGCCTTGTCCCGATCAATGAAGACCTTGAGTTCCGGCTTTCCCATCTCCAGCGATGTGTCCACATCCACGATACCCTGCAGCTTCGAGAACTCGCCGGCGATCCGCTTCGTATAATCCTGGAGTTCCGACAGGTCACGTCCGCGGACGCTGTACTGGATCGGCACCTGCCGCTGCCCGCCGCCGATCAGCGACACATCCTCGGCGGATACCTTGAGCCCCGGAAATTTTCTCAGCTTGTTGCGGATCTCCTTTTTGAGCGCTTCCTGGCTCTTCTTCCGTTCGGCCTTCGGGACGAGACTGACCATCATGATCGCCCGGTTGACGGCGCCTCCGAGCCCCATACGGTAGTAGACCGTGCGGATCTCCGGTGTCTCCCTCAGGATCTTTTCCGCGGGCTGGAAAAGCTCGTCCGCCTTGTCGATCGAATAGTCGATCGGCGCCTCCAGGCGGACGATGAACTGTCCCTGGTCCTCCGGCGGGATGAACTCCTTGCCGATGAATGTCGTCAGGTAGAGGCTTCCGGCAAAAAGAGCAAGGGCCCCGATCAACATTGCACCGCGGTGGCGAAGCGAAAAGGCCAGAAGCGGCCGGTAGCCCTCTTCAATCTTTTTATAGCCTCGGTTGAACCAATCCGCAAAACGTTGCATCGGTCCGACTTTCTCAGCGGCGCCCGTCCCGGTATTTCCGCGCCGGTGGTCGATGCGCTTCAGGAAGATCGAGGCCAGCATCGGCGTCAGCGTGAAAGAGACGAGGAGTGAAACCAGCACCGAAAACACGACGGTCAGCGCAAACTGCAGGAAAAATCGTCCGATGATCCCCTTCATGAAGGCGACGGGAAGAAAGATGGCGACAATGGCGAAGGTCGTCGCCATGACGGCCAGGCCGATCTCAGAGGTCGCGAAGGTCGACGCCTCCCGCGGCGCCATCCCCTCTTCCACGTGACGGTAAATGTTCTCGATGACGATGATCGCGTCGTCGATGAGCAGACCCACCGAAAGGGTGAGCGCAAGCATCGTCATGTTGTTGAAGGTGAAGCCGAAGGCGCGGATCAAAGCGAAGGTGGCGATGATCGAGATCGGGAGCGCGACCGCGCTGATCAAGGTGGTCTTGAAGTTCCACAGGAAGATGAATACGGCCAGGACCGCAAACAGGCTTCCGATGATGAGATGCTTCTGCACCTCATCGATGGACCGCTTGATGAAGGTCGACTGGTCCATCGCGATGTTCAGCTTCATCCCCGGCGGGATCGTTTTGTTGATCTTGGCAATCTCCTCCTTGGCCAGGTTGACGACCGCCACCGTGTTGGTCCCGGACTGCTTCTGCAGCCCCATCGCGATCGCCGGAACCCCGTTGTAGCGGACCATGGTGCGCTTATCCTCCATCCCGTCCTCGGCTTTTCCGACATCCTTAAGACGTACGGGGACCCCCTTGTCATAGGCGATGACCAGGTCGTTTATTTCCGAGATATCGACGAACTCCCCCTTGACCTTCACCGTGTATTCCTTAGAGAGACTCTCGATCCGGCCGCCCGGAAGCTCAACATTCTGCCGCTGCAGTGCGCCCATGACATCTTTCGCCGTGATTCCGTAGGCCCTGAGCTTGTCGGCATCGAGCCAGACGCGGATCTGCCGCAGGCGGAGTCCCCAGATCTGGACATCGCCAACACCGTTGATCCGCTGGAGCTGCTCCTTGAGCACCTCATCGACGTAGGTGGATAGGTCGCGGACCGACTTTTCTCCCGAAAGATTCATCCAGAGCACCGCCGTCGCATCGGGATCGACTTTGGCGATCCTCGGTTCGTCGATATCCTTGGGGAGCTTGTTCCGGATCAGGGCGACCTTCTCCCGGACATCCTGGACGGCGAGGTCAATGTTCCGCTCGAGGACAAACTCCACCGTCACCCGGGAATCCCCTTCCGTACTGCTCGAGGTGATGCTCTTCACGCCGTTGATCGTGTTGACCGCCCCTTCGATCTTGTCGGTGATGTCGACATCGATCACCTCGGGGCTCGCCCCCTTCAGGCTCGTGTTGATATTGACGATCGGAAAATCGACCTTCGGAAAGAGGTCCACGCCGATCTCCGGATAACTGACCACACCGAGGACCACCAGGGCCATGATGGCCATGGTGGCAAAAACCGGCCTCTTAACCGAGGTATCAGCGAGCCACATTAACCAGCACCCCTTCCATCAGATTGTTCTGCCCCACGATTACCACGTTCTCTTTCGCCTTCAATCCCTCGGCGATCTCCATGAATTCACC
>Ga0116204_1001367_pt1 | contig 13675 bp, 11 predicted proteins | sample LakKivwa52mmetaG_FD_94481 | JGI IMG/M metagenome (GOLD analysis project Ga0116204, IMG submission 94481) | Anoxic lake water microbial communities from Lake Kivu, Rwanda to study Microbial Dark Matter (Phase II) - Lake Kivu water 52m metaG | ecosystem: Environmental > Aquatic > Freshwater > Lake...
GACCACAGATCCAAAGAATAAGAGCATAGCGGTCTGAATAATCATTAAAAATGTAACCAACAATGCTTTACCAATAAAATATGACGAAACTGACATCGGCGTACCACGCAACCTCTTTAATGTACCATCGTCACGTTCCATAGGAATAGTTATGGCAAGCTGTTGAAAACCAGTGTTGACCAATCCAGAAGCAATCATTCCGGCCACAAAGTACTGGCTAAAGGTGACGCCCGGTGCAATAGTGTCTTTAAAGACTGTACCAAAAATAAATAACAAAATAACTGGAAAGAAGAGTGTAAAGACAACTGACTCACGTTGCCGCATAAATTGCTTAAGTTCAATCTGACTACGCAGCAGACCAATCCGCAAAGTTTCTCGCAGATTTTTCATTTTAGTTCACCTATCATCTTCAGATATATTTCCTCTAAATTAGGCCTCAATACCTCGAGCTCTGGTATTGACCCACCAAATTTGTGATTTAACTTAATTACCTCAATGGTCGGGTCTTTAGTAAGCAACTGTTGTTTAGTCCCATTTTCAAGCCAGGTAACCTTTGCCGGTGCGTTATTTCGACCACCTAAAGTTTCTGGCGTAGCAATTTCAATAATTTTTCCATTATTTATAACACCTACTCGATCCGCTAAGGCTTGTGCTTCATCCAAATAATGTGTTGTAAGTAAAATAGTTTTACCTTCAGCTTTTAAAACTTTAATTAACTCCCAAAAAGATCTTCTAGCCTCTGGATCAAAGCCAGTTGTTGGTTCATCTAGAAAAAGTAACTTAGGGGATCCAATAATTCCAAGTGCTACATCTAATCTACGACGTTGACCGCCAGATAACTGTCGAGCTTTTGCATTAATTTTCTCTCGAAGTCCAACCTCATCAATAACCTTTTGAACATCTCTTGGATTTTCGTAATAATTTGCGTAGTGTGAAATAGTTTCAAATACTGAAAGATCTGCCGCATCTGAGGTAGATTGCAAAACAATTCCAATTTGATTTCGCCATCTTTGACCAGAACTTCCAGTGGTTGCGGGATCAAATCCCAATACCTTGACCTTGCCTGAGGTTGCCTTTCGGTAACCTTCAAGAATCTCAACGGTAGTAGTTTTACCGGCCCCATTTGGACCTAGGAGAGCGAAGATTTCACCAGATTCAACCGACAGGTCTATTCCATCGACTGCATTTTTTGAACCATACCTTTTAACAAGCCCTTGGACTTCAATCGCTGCGCTGGCCCTCATAGCGATATCCTGCCTTAACATGTAACAAAAAACCCCGGCTATTTCTAACCGGGGCTTTTTATTACTTATTATTTACCGTGAACTAGAATCAAAATCATCGAGGCGAACTGCTTCACCTGAGCCAGTTGATTCAAATGGTGTGTAGTCATATTCATCGTAAGCAGCATAGACAGCTGCCTTTGCTTCCTCAGTAGGTTCAACGCGAACATTTCTATAACGCGATAGTCCAGTACCTGCTGGGATCAACTTACCGATGATGACGTTCTCTTTAAGTCCTAGTAGCGGATCGCTTCGCTCAGAGAGCGCTGCATCGGTTAGGACGCGCGTTGTCTCTTGGAAGGATGCAGCTGATAACCAGGACTCAGTAGCAAGTGATGCCTTGGTGATACCCATAAGTTCTGGACGACCTGAGGCAGCCTTGCCACCCTTTTGAACTGCTTCGCGATTTGCTGCCTGGAAGCGGAGTTGGTCAACCAATTCACCTGGGAGTAAATCAGTATCACCTGGCTCAAGAACGGTGATACGACGGAGCATCTGCTTGACGATGATTTCAATGTGCTTATCGTGGATGCTGACACCCTGGGAGCGATAAACCTGTTGAATTTCATTTACCAAGTGGGTCTGGGTAGCACGAGGACCGAGGATACGAAGAACCTGCTTAGGATCAATCGCACCAACAACCATCTGTTGTCCAACGCCAACCTTCATTCCTTCTTCAACGAGAAGTTTCTGACGGCGAGTAATTGGATAAGCAGTTGCTTCGCCACCATCTTCTGGGGTGACGATGATCTTCTTGCCCTTTGAGTCTTCAGTAAATGAGACAACGCCAGCTGCTTCAGCAATCGGGGCAACGCCCTTTGGAGTGCGCGCTTCGAAAAGCTCAACAACGCGAGGTAGACCATGTGTGATGTCACCTGCGGCAGAAGCGGCTCCACCGGTGTGGAAGGTACGCATTGTTAGCTGAGTGCCAGGCTCACCAATTGATTGGGCAGCAATAATTCCAACTGCTTCGCCGACATCAACAAGTTTGCCAGTCGCCATCGAGCGTCCGTAGCACTTTGCGCAGAGACCGACCTTTGAATCGCAAGTCATAACTGAACGAACCTTTACTTCAGCTACGCCATATGCAACTAGATCGTCAATAACACGATCACCAAGATCGCTACCTGCGGCAAGAATTGTCTTGCCATCAACAACTACATCTTCAACAACGATACGACCGTAGATTGCAGTTTCAACATGGTCATCACGAGTGAGTTTGCCGTTAACAGTTTCAGCAATCACTAGTCCTAGGCCACGATCTGTTCCGCAATCCTCTTCCCGGATGATGACATCTTGTGCAACGTCGCAGAGACGTCGAGTTAGATAACCAGCATCTGCGGTACGAAGTGCAGTATCAGCAAGACCCTTTCGAGCACCGTGAGTAGAGATGAAGTACTCAAGGACTGAGAGACCTTCGCGGAAGTTGGACTTGATTGGGCGCGGGATGATTTCTCCCTTTGGATTTGCCACAAGTCCACGCATACCTGCGATCTGGCGGATCTGCATCATGTTTCCACGAGCACCGGAGTAGACCATCATCCAGACTGGATTGGTTCGTGGGAAGTTATCTTCCATCTCCTTGGCAACATCGTTGGTTGCTTGAGTCCAGATCTCGATCAATTCCTGACGACGCTCATCGTCAGTAATGAGTCCGAGGTCGTACTGGGATTGGACCTTCTCGGCCTTCTCTTCGTAACCAGCCAAGATCTCATTCTTACGATCCGGAGTTACAACATCGACGATACCGATTGTGGCACCGGCGCGGGTTGCCCAGCGGAAACCGAGCTCCTTCAAATCATCGAGAACGCGCGCAACGACAACCTTTGGATAAGCCTCAGCGAGGTTATCAACGATTGCACCAAGCGCCTTCTTTGTGACTTCGTGATCTACAAATGGGAAATCTTCTGGAAGAATCTCATTGAAGATTGCTCTTCCAAGAGTTGTTTCCTTCGTAACGGTTTCACCATTTACATTTACGCGAATCTTGATCTTCGCCTGAACTGAAACGCTCTTCTGTTCGTAAGCCATCAAGCCTTCTGCGATAGAGGTAAAGCTTCTGTTATCGCCGACTTGGTTCTCACGATTTGAAGTTAAGTAGTAAAGGCCAAGCACCATGTCTTGGGTAGGAGCAGTAAGTGGGCGACCAGATGCTGGCGAAAGAATGTTGTTTGAGGACAACATCAAGATGCGAGCTTCTGCTTGCGCTTCTGCTGAGAGTGGTACGTGTACCGCCATCTGATCACCGTCGAAGTCTGCGTTAAATGCAGTACATACGAGTGGGTGAATCTGGATTGCCTTACCTTCGATTAGTTGTGGTTCGAATGCTTGGATACCGAGTCGGTGCAAGGTTGGTGCGCGGTTAAGTAGTACTGGATGCTCTGCAATAACTTCTTCAAGAACATCCCAAACTACTGCGCGCGAACGCTCGACCATACGCTTTGCGCTCTTGATATTTTGCGCGTGATTCAAATCGACCAAGCGCTTCATAACGAATGGCTTGAATAGCTCTAGCGCCATCTGCTTTGGAAGACCGCACTGGTGGAGCTTTAGCTGCGGGCCAACGACGATTACTGAACGACCTGAGTAATCAACGCGCTTTCCAAGCAAGTTCTGGCGGAAGCGTCCCTGCTTACCTTTGAGCATGTCAGAGAGCGACTTGAGAGCACGGTTTCCTGGGCCAGTTACTGGGCGACCACGGCGACCGTTATCAAATAGCGCATCGACAGCTTCTTGAAGCATGCGCTTCTCATTGTTGACGATAATTTCTGGAGCGCCCAGATCGACAAGACGCTTCAAACGATTATTACGGTTGATGACGCGGCGATAAAGATCATTTAGATCAGAGGTCGCAAAGCGTCCACCATCTAGTTGAACCATCGGACGAAGGTCAGGTGGGATTACTGGAACGCAATCCAAGACCATCGAAGTTGGCTTGTTATTTGTAGTTAAGAATGAATTAACAACTTTAAGACGCTTGATAGCGCGGGTCTTTTTCTGGCCCTTGCCATTTTCAGCGACATCAGTGAGCTTGTCGTATTCAGCTTGAAGATCAAAAGTCTCAAGACGCTTTTGAATTGCGGTCGCGCCCATGAAGCCCTTGAAATAGATGCCGTAACGATCGCGCATTTCGCGATACAAGTTCTCATCACCTTCGAGATCGCCGACCTTAAGATCTTTAAAGCGTTTCCAAACTTCCTCGAGACGATCGAGTTCTTTCTGGGAGCGATCGCGGATTGTCTTTAATTCACGCTCGCCCGCTTCACGGACTTTGCGCTTCTGGTCAGACTTTGCGCCTTCATCTTCCAAATCGGATAGATCGTTCTCTAACTTCTCTTGGCGTGCTTGCAAATCGGTATCGCGCTTAGTTTCGATCTTCTTACGATCGGTGTTAACGCGCTTCTCAAGCTTTGCCATATCTTCTTCGCGACCTTCTTTATCTACCTCAGTAATCATGTAGGCAGCGAAATAGATGACCTTCTCCAAATCCTTTGGAGCGAGATCTAAAAGATAACCAAGGCGAGATGGGACTCCTTTGAAGTACCAAATATGAGTGACTGGCGCTGCGAGTTCGATATGGCCCATCCGCTCACGGCGAACCTTGGCGCGCGTTACTTCGACGCCGCAACGCTCGCAGATAATTCCCTTGAATCGGACGCGCTTGTACTTACCGCAATAGCACTCCCAATCACGAGTCGGTCCAAAGATCTTCTCATCGAAGAGACCATCTTTTTCCGGCTTAAGTGTTCGGTAGTTGATTGTTTCTGGCTTCTTTACCTCGCCAAATGACCATTCACGGATGTTCTCTGCCGAAGCAAGACCAATCCTTAATTCATCGAAAAAGTTGACATCTAACATTGTCTATTCTCCCCCTGTCACACTTCTTCTACTGAGCTTGGCTCAACTCGTGACAAGTTGATACCTAACTCTTCGGCCGTCTTGAATACTTCTTCATCAGTATCGCGCATCTCAATTGCGACGCCTTCAGATGAAAGCACTTCTACATTGAGACAGAGTGATTGCATTTCCTTAACTAGAACCTTGAATGATTCAGGGATTCCAGGCTCAGGAATGTTCTCGCCCTTTACGATTGCTTCGTAAACTTTTACACGTCCAAGAACATCGTCTGACTTAATTGTCAGCAACTCTTGAAGAGTGTAAGCCGCGCCGTATGCCTCGAGCGCCCAAACTTCCATCTCACCAAAGCGCTGGCCACCGAATTGGGCCTTACCGCCGAGAGGCTGTTGAGTGATCATCGAGTAAGGACCTGTTGAACGTGCGTGGATCTTGTCATCGACCAAGTGGTGCAACTTCAAGATGTACATGTAACCAACAGTGATCTCTTCTGGGTAAGGAAGTCCGGTACGTCCATCAAACAAACGCGCCTTTCCATCCTTATTAACGAGTCTTTGGCCATCCGCATTTGGAAGAGTTGATTCAAGTAGTCCATGAATCTCATCTTCGCGAGCGCCATCAAAGACTGGGGTGGCAACGCGAGTTCCAGATGAAGCTGACATTGCGCCAATATCTTCAAGGCGGCCAGTCCAAGTTTCATTGGATTTCTCTACTTCCCAACCGCTCTTTGCAACCCAACCAAGGTGAGTCTCTAGAACCTGTCCAACGTTCATACGACCAGGAACACCAAGTGGATTTAGAACTACATCAACAGCAGTTCCATCCTCAAGGAATGGCATATCTTCGACAGGGAGGATCTTTGCGATAACACCCTTATTTCCATGGCGACCAGCGAGCTTGTCACCATCTTGGATCTTTCGCTTCTGTGCGACGTAAACGCGCACAACTTGATTAACACCAGCAGGTAAGTCGTAGCCATCTTCAAGATCAAAGATTTTTACGCCAATTACTTTTCCACCTTCACCATGAGGAACCTTTAGTGAGGTGTCGCGAACTTCGCGCGCCTTCTCACCGAAGATGGCACGGAGCAAACGCTCTTCTGGGGTTAGTTCAGTCTCTCCCTTAGGAGTTACTTTTCCAACCAAAATATCGCCAGGAACGACATCGGCGCCGATGCGAATAATTCCGCGCTCATCAAGGTCAGCTAGAACTTCCTCAGAGACATTTGGAATGTCGCGAGTAATCTCTTCGGCACCTAACTTGGTATCGCGAGCATCAACTTCATACTCTTCAATATGAATCGAAGTTAGAACATCATCTTGCACAAGTCTCTGCGAGAGGATGATTGCATCTTCGTAGTTGTGACCTTCCCATGACATGAAAGCGACTAGAAGGTTCTTACCGAGGGCCATCTCACCATTTTGAGTAGATGGGCCATCAACAATTACCTGGCCAGCTGAGACTTTCTCGCCTTGATTAACAAGAACGCGCATGTTCCGCGAAGTACCCTGATTGGAGCGGATGAACTTCTGGATTACGGTCTCGTCATAAATATCTTCTTCGCCATCTTCACTCTCAATTACTAAGCGATCAGAGGCAACTTCTGTGACGACGCCACTTCGGACTGCGGTTACAACATCGCCAGCATCAACGGCTGCGCGGTATTCCATACCGGTTCCGACGAATGGGGCTTCTGCACGAAGTAGTGGGACTGCTTGGCGCATCATGTTCGCTCCCATAAGGGCGCGGTTTGCATCATCATGCTCAAGGAACGGAATCATCGCTGTTGCGACCGAAACCATTTGGCGTGGTGAGACATCCATGTAATCAACTTCTTCAGCTGGGATGTACTCAACTTCGCCACCACGACGACGGACAAGAACGCGAGATTCTGCGAAACGATTATCTTCGGTTAACGGCGCGTTTGCCTGGGCGATGATGTGCTCATCTTCTTCATCAGCAGTTAGGTAATCGACTTGGTCAGTTACCTTTCCACCAGAAACTTTGCGATACGGAGTCTCTACGAAACCGAATGGGGTGATACGCGCATAAGTTGCGAGCGATCCGATAAGTCCAATGTTTGGACCTTCAGGAGTTTCGATCGGACACATACGTCCATAGTGCGATGGATGCACATCTCGAACTTCGAAGCCGGCGCGATCACGAGATAGACCGCCCGGTCCAAGTGCAGAGAGACGACGCTTATGTGTAAGACCAGAAATTGGATTTGTCTGATCCATGAATTGGGAGAGCTGGGAAGTTCCGAAGAACTCTTTGATCGCTGCAGTGATTGGACGGATGTTGATCAAGGTTTGTGGAGTAATCGCCTCAACATCTTGAGTTGTCATACGCTCACGAACAACGCGCTCCATACGTGATAGACCGACGCGAACTTGGTTTTGAATCAATTCGCCGACAGTGCGTAGGCGACGATTTCCAAAGTGATCAATATCGTCAATCTCAACACGGACTTGCTTACCAAGATCGATAAGCGCCTCGCCCTTATGTAGCGCGACTAGATAGCGTATCGCACCGACGATGTCATCAATAGCAAGGAGGTTCTTGCCGAGATCAAGTTCGATACCGAGTTTCTTATTTAATTTGAAGCGTCCGACCTTGGCCAAGTCATAGCGCTTAGCATTGAAATATAGGTTTTCGATGAGGTTCTGGGCAGCTTCCTTTGTTGGTGGCTCACCAGGACGCATCTTGCGGTAAATATCAAGTAACGCTTCATCTTGAGTTGTGACGTTATCTTTTGCAAGCGTGTCCTTCATCGATGCGTACTCACCGAACTCCGTAAGGATTTGTTCATTAGTCCAGCCAAGCGCCTTCAAGAAGACAGTGACGGATTGCTTACGCTTACGATCGATACGAACGGCAACGAAATCTTTCTTGTCGATTTCAAACTCAAGCCATGCACCGCGGCTTGGGATGACTTTCGCAGTGAAGATATCTTTATCTGCAGTCTTCTCAACGGTGCGCTCAAAGTAAACGCCAGGTGAGCGGACAAGTTGTGAGACAACTACGCGCTCAGTTCCATTGATTACAAATGTTCCGCGCGGAGTCATCAACGGGAAGTCACCCATGAAAACTGTTTGCGACTTGATTTCACCGGTTACATTGTTTGTAAATTCAGCAGTTACGAAGAGCGGAGCTGCGTAAGTGATGTCGCGCTCTTTGCACTCTGCGATGCTGTACTTCGGCGGTTCAAAACGATGGTCGTGGAATGAGAGCGACATCGATCCTTGAAAATCTTCAATCGGGGAAATCTCTTCAAAGATTTCCTCTAGACCGGATTGCTTCGGGATTTCTCCACGGTCTGGTCTTTCATTCTTACCAATTCGCGAACGCCATGCCTCATTACCTAGTAGCCAATCAAAGCTCTCGATTTGAAGTGCAAGGAGATTTGGTACTTCTTGTGGTTCGCGGATCTTGGCGAAAGAAATTCGGGCTGGTGCAGTTGATTTCTGTTTCGCGGCCAAGTTCTGTCCTTCCAAAGTTCGTCACCACTTATGTTTTTCGGACTTCGTCTTTATTACTCACGCACAGCAAACGAAAGGCCACGGCCGCTATATGCCTGTACCTAGGAAATTGTGCGAAGGGGGAGCATAACCTCCGCGACACGCCGATGTCTAATCCGGGGTAAACGAAAGGCCCCCCGTATAAGGGGGGCCTTGCGAATGACGGAACGACTACTTAACGGAAACCTTCGCGCCAGCTGCTTCGAGAGCTGCCTTTGCCTTATCCGCGGTCGCCTTATCTGCCTTCTCAAGCACAGTTGCTGGAGCCGCATCAACAAGGTCCTTTGCCTCCTTGAGGCCAAGGCTTGAGTTGAGCGCACGTACTTCCTTAATAACGGCGATCTTCTGTGAGCCTGCATCCTCAATGATGATGGTGAATTCATCTTGGGCAGCAGCAGCTTCGCCACCACCGGCAGCTCCACCTGCTGCAGCAACTGCTACTGGAGCAGCTGCGGTTACATCAAATGCCTCTTCGAAAGCCTTTACGAAATCTGAAAGCTCAACGAGGGACATCTCCTTGAACTGACCTAGTAGGTCATCAGTACTTAGTTTTGCCATTTCTTTATTCCTTTTCTCTACGCTTCTAACTACGCGTTCTCTTGTGATTCTGGAGTTGCTTCAGCTTGCGCTGGTTCTGCAGAAGTTTCTTGAGCTGTTGCTTCAGCAACTGGTGCTGCTTCGGCTACAACTTCAGGTGCTGCTTCTGCAGCGGGGGCAGCTTGGGCAGGTGCAGCGGGTGCACCAGCTTCTGCTTCTCTCTTGATACGAAGTGCATCAAATGCGCGTGCAGCTTTTGCCATCGATGCCTTCATAGCACCAGCCAGCTTGGCCAAGAGAACTTCGCGCGATTCGAGATCGGCGAGCTTCATGATTTCAGCTGTGGTTACAGTCTTACCTTCAAAGATTCCGCCCTTGATAACAAGAAGTGGATTCTCTTTCTGGAAGTTCTTTAGGCTCTTCGCAGCGGTAATCGGATCGCCTTTTACGAAAGCGATTGCAGAAGGACCGGCGAGAAGAGACTCATCAACATTTACGCCTGCTTCTTTTGCGGCGATCTTGACGAGCGTGTTCTTCGCTACTTTGTACTTGGTTTCGGCGCCAAGTGAACGGCGTAGCTCTTTGATCGCTTGGACTGTTAGTCCGCGATACTCGGTAACAACTGTTGCATCTGCTCCTTTGAAATCTTCAACGAGCTCTGCAACTGCTGCTGCCTTATCAGGGCGAGCCATTTGGCTTCCTTTCTATTTGTTCCCCAGATTTGAAGTTGGCCATAAATGAGAAAAACCCCGTCGCATAGAAACGCGCGGGGTAACCGCTCGAACCTATGCGGGCTGTCTTTCGACATTTATTTCGATTCAATCTGGCGAACCATTTCGAATCGAGACCAGCAGTCTCTGGTGAGATGGTAGATATTAGGCGGGGGGTTGGCTCTCAGTCAAAACAGAGCGTGAGTCCATTCACATCGGGCAAGAAACTACTTCGACAAGCCTAGAGTCCGAGACAATGTTTACCCACAGTTAAACACTACCTAGACTCTTTGCCGGAGCGAGTAAGTCTTAGAGAGAAGATAGTTGCGTTGTGGAAAAACTAATTTGGTATGTATTAGAATACATAGACTTCCTAAATGCCATGGGAAATTCTTATGCACGAGGAAGTCGCAGATTGGATGAAAGCATTACCCAGTAATTCATACGAAAAGGTGATCATGACTATACAGGCGCTATCTGAAGAGGGGCCTGCTCTTGGCCGACCCCAAGTCGATCACATCAAGCACTCCAAATTGCATAATCTGAAAGAGCTTCGTCCACTGGGAACATCCCTACGAATTCTCTTTGCCTTTGATTTTAAGAGAAGAGCAATCCTTCTGGTAGCGGGCAACAAGAAACTAAATTGGATTAAGTGGTACGAAGAACACATACCACTAGCTGAATCTCGTTTTATCGAATTTGGTTCTTCGGATAAGAGGGGAGACAAGTAATGGCTCGATATGTGACCCTGGAAGAAGTAGTTAGTAAACGTCCTGTGAATGAGAGGCGTGTTAAGCGGCTAAAGAATCAACTCTTGGTTCGTAATAGCGCTGCCAGACTTGCAGAGCTGCGAAAGAGTCTTAACTTGACCCAAATTGAACTAGCGAAAAGAGTGGGCGTTGATCAAGCGCATGTTTCGCGAATTGAAAGTGGGAACTTCTTTGAATTGGAATTCAGTACGTTGGAGCGCTACATAAAAGCTCTCGGCGGAAAAATCGAGGTGCGCGCTCGATTTGGTGAGAATTCACTACTTCTTCTTGATTCCAAGGGTGAAAAAAATTTAAAGAAGACGTTAAAGAAAAAACCCCGCCACGGAAAGTGACGGGGTTTTCCTCTCTAATTCAAATATTGAACTAAATTACTGAATTGGTGCGGCGCCTTCACGTGCGAAGTTGGTATCAAGCGCAACGCCAGGACCCATAGTTGTTGAGACAACTGCTTTGCGGATGTAGCGGCCCTTTGATGAAGCTGGCTTTACGCGCATGATTTCATCAACTGCAGCGGCATAGTTATCAGCAAGTTGCTCAGCTGAGAATGATGCTTTACCGATTAGGAAGTGAAGGTTGCAATCCTTATCAATACGGAACTCGATCTTTCCGCCCTTGATATCGGTAACAGCCTTTGCCACATCAGTCGTAACAGTTCCGGTCTTTGGATTTGGCATCAAACCACGTGGTCCAAGCACCTTTCCAAGGCGACCAACTTTGCCCATCAATTCTGGGGTTGAGACAACTGCGTCGTAATCAAGGCGGCCACCATTTACTTCTTCAATCAACTCATCGCCACCGACGATATCTGCTCCAGCTGCGCGCGCCTCTTCAGCGCGAGGACCGGTTGCGAAAACTAGAACGCGTGCGGTCTTACCGGTTCCATGTGGCAAATTCACTGTTGAGCGAACTGCTTGGTCGGCTTTCTTTGGATCAACGCCAAGGAGCATCGAAACTTCTACCGATGCGTCGTACTTGGTGACATTGGTTTCTCTTACAACTTTCATCGCAGAGAGCGGCGTATATAACTTGCCCTCTTCGACCTTGGCCGCGGCGGCCTTGTATTTCTTACTGCGCTTCATATCTTCTTCTCCTTGTTAGTTGTGAAGTTGTGGTGTTAACGGACCAGCGTGGTCCTCCCACTTATTTCTATTTAGTTTTTCTTTATTACTAGTCCTTGACGACGATTCCCATCGACCGAGCAGTACCAGCAATAATTAATGCGCCAGCCTTTACATCGTTGGCGTTCAAATCATCCTTCTTCAAAGTTGCAATGTCTTCACACTGTTTCCAGGTAACTGAGCCAACTTTGTCCTTATGAGGAACAGATGATCCCTTCTCAAGCCCGGCTGCCTTAAGTAGCAAGCGCGATGCTGGTGGGGTTTTTGTAATAAATGTAAATGAGCGATCTTCAAAAACGGTGATCTCAACCGGAATGATCTCGCCCTTCTGCTTCTCAGTAGCGGCGTTGTATTGCTTGACGAAGTCCATGATGTTGACGCCATGCTGACCGAGCGCAGGACCAACTGGTGGCGCAGGAGTCGCAGCGCCAGCTTGAATCTGGAGCTTGATGAGTGCTTGGACCTTCTTCTTCGGTGCCATTTCTTTTCTCCTTCGTCTCTCTACTTAAATCTTCTGCACTTAAATCTTTTGAACCTGGTGGAATGAAAGCTCGACTGGGGTTTCACGACCAAAGATCGATACGAGAACCTTTAATTTTGCCTGTTCTGGCATGATTTCTGAGATTGTTGCTGGCAGCGTTGCGAATGGACCATCCATAACCGTTACCGATTCACCAACAGAGAAATCAACAACCTTAATCTCAGGCTTCAAAGTCTTCTTTAGCTCACGAGGCATCAACATCTTCTCGGCCTCGCTCATAGGTAGCGGGCTTGGGTGATGCGAGTTTCCAACAAAGCCTGTGACTCCAGGAGTATTACGCACGCATGACCAAGATTCATCGGTCAAATCCATACGGACTAGAACATAACCTGGGTAAACATTTCGCTTTACCTGTTTGCGTTGGCCATTCTTGACCTCGGTTACCTCTTCTTCAGGTACTTGGATTTCAAAGATGAAATCTTCCATATGCAGGGACTGAATACGCTGTAGGAGATTTCCCTTCACGCGCTTCTCATAACCGGCGTAGGAGTGGACGACAAACCATTCGCCCGGACGTGAACGAAGTTCATCACGGAACGCAGCAACTTCGGGTGATACTTGTTCCTCTTGAACTTCTTCCTCATCAAGTTCAAGATCGGTATCAACCGATGCTTCTACTAATTGCTCTTCGCTCATCTCCCCTCCTTCTTCTTAATTACTCGCCGAATATGTATAGAACTATTTGGGTAAGCCCGAGATCGAAAATAGATACGACCGCGATCACGAAGGTAACGAATACGAGTACGACGCCGGTGTAAGTAGTCAACATATTCCGTGAAGGCCAAACGACCTTACGGAGTTCATTGAGAACTTGGCGATAGAAAAGGGCAACGCGTTGAAAGATGTTTAATTCTTTCTCTGAGTCTTCACTCATTTCGTTTCCTTTCCTTCTCTTTCGTTACTCGTTCACTTCCCTACTAGTACTGCAACTACTGCGCAGGGCAGGAGGGACTTGAACCCCCAACCGCCGGTTTTGGAGACCGGAACTCTGGCCAGTTGAGCTACTGCCCTTCGTGGCACTTAGTTAGCTCTTCAACATGCGGACATGCAAAAGCCTTACCTTTTCATAATCGAATTTTCTATTTACCCGATCAATCAAGCGCCAGGACGCACAAGTCTAGGTTAGGACCCCCGTTTCGGTCTAACTCGCCTACTTTCACGCTTATGGAAGACTCCCGCCTGTGACAAAACCCCGAATCTCCGCACTAATCGCAGCTATCGCCGAATCGGCGACCTTGGCTGTGGATGCGAAGGCAAAGGCTCTAAAAGCAGCCGGTCGCCCGGTTATCGGATTCGGCGCAGGCGAACCAGATTTTCCAACTCCTGATTACATCGTTCAA